>OHAF01002457.1_pt1 | contig 13948 bp, 14 predicted proteins | sample 1577041 | NCBI WGS metagenome assembly OHAF01 (sample SAMEA3541495, study PRJEB24748) | human gut metagenome | biome: human gut; feature: human-associated habitat; material: faeces | place: China | collected 2012
GGTGAAGCCTTCTACCCTGTTCATACCAACCACGAACTTTTTGTTTTAGCAATGGATAAGTGTGAGGCTCTTCTATTTTTGTATGATGACATACACGAAAAATGTAGAAGCAATTGTAAATTTCACACAACACTCGTATCTAGCTTACTAGAGCTTATATTAAAACAAGCAGTACATCAAAATACTAGAATAGAAATACTTTCAAAGAGGTCTATCAGAGATAAATTACTTACTTATTTTTCTATTCTTTCTAGTAAAAACTTCTCTAAAAATATTACACTTCCAATTTCAATGACTAGCCTCGCTGATTACCTAAGCGTAGATAGAAGTGCAATGATGCGTGAGCTCAAATGCTTGGTAGATGAGGGATTTATAAGCCGTGATGGTAATAAAATAAAGCTTTTATTTTAACAAATTAAAGCTTTATTTTTTAGCTTTTTCTTTCCATAAAGCCTCATTTATATTTTTTCAATAAAATAAGCCCATTTTAAAGTAAAAATACATATTTTTTATATTCTGATGTATATCACTTCATTTAAAACAGGCTTTGACGTATTCAAATTTGTACGCATTTTTTAACAATATTTAGTCATTATCACTTTCTATATTACTCTCAACTTCATAATTTTCGTTTTCTGTATTTCTGTTCTCTGTATTTGTAATATTGTTTTTTTCTTGAAAAATCTCATTATTTTTATTGCTCTCTGTATTATTTGTTATTTCCGTATTGGTTTCAGTATTTTCCGTATTGCCTGGCACTTCTGTATTTTGCTCTGTGTTTTCTATTTTATTTTCAATATTGTTATTTTTATCGCTTTCTGTGTTTTCTTTATCATTCTTTTGGGCAATATCATACTCCTTCCAAGGGTTGTCCGAAGCTGGATCCGTTGGGTCCCAACTATTTACCTCACTGTCTCCAGAAATTTTTCTTTCTGATGGCTTGCCCAATGGTCCAGGGTTAGAATCTTGGTAGAAATATACCTTCGTTCCTGATGCACAATTATCGTATATCCATTTTGCATTTTTTACAGTAAGCCTTATGCAACCCAAGGAAGCCGGAGTGCCTAATTTATCATATTCCCAGTATTCTAAACTTGAATTATCTCCTTTTTTTGTGTATGGTACAGAATGGAACAATATATTTCCAGTTATCTGTGTCGCATATTGACCAAACACATCCCCTTGAAGACCTTTCCATGCCCAGTCTCGTCCTCCATAATTTTTCAAAGAATAAGTACCACTCATTGGAGTTGCTGAACCTATAGAACAAAGCATTACCTTTACGCAGTTTTTGTATTCTCCGTTTTCATCTTTTTCATATACATTAACTACATTTTGCTTACAATTTACTTCTAATCTATATTTTGTACCACTCGTATTTTTAGCTTTTTCTTCAGTTACTGTATTTTCAACTACTTCGTTCTCTTCTATACTATTTTCTATAATCTCTTCATTTACATCTTCTTCAAAATTTTGTGTATTTACGCTATTTACGAATTCACCAGCTAAACTTTCTGGTTCCTTTGCGGCAACTTCTTTTGCAGTATTCTTACTAATTATACTTGCAGTTATTATCGTTATTAAAATAGCTAATATTAAAATTATAATTCCTAATATAATTCTCTGTTTTTCTTGTTTTCTTTTTCTAATCTCACTTCTTGATTGCATTCTAAAAATCCCCTTCATATGTTAGTAATAACATTATACATTTTAAGGATCCTCTAGTCAATAAATTTCAGTCGATTATTTTCTGCCGCCCTATTTTCACAAACCACACCCTAAAACCAATCATTCCAAATTCTTATTACTTGGCACTTCTATCGATTTTCCATCATAGCTAAATTTCGAGCCATGGCATGGGCATTCCCAAGTTTTATCTATATTATTAAAGTACAGCTCACACCCCAGATGTGTGCAAATAGGTTTTACTTTAAAAATTTCTCCAGTATTTGCCTTATACACTCCAACCTTTTTATTATCTATTTCAATTATCTTGCCCTCTCCTATTTTTATATCATCTATTTCATCTTTCGGTATCTTGAACCTGCTCATCAATATTGATTTGTTCGCTTCTTTTAACATATTTCCTACTTCGACTCTATTCTTTATTGGTTCTACTCTTCTTGCTTTAAACAAATCTTCATACTCATTTTCTTTTCCTAATATTTTATCTGCTATTATGTTTGCCGCAACATTTGATGATGTAATTCCCCATTTATTAAACCCTGTTGCCACATACACATTAGGCATCGTAACAGAAAAAGCTCCTATATACGGGATTTTGTCGAGGCTTATGCAATCCTCTGCAGACCACTTATATAGCACTTCTGCATCTGGATACATTTTTCTTACAGCTGTTTCAAGCCTCGTATATCCATTTTTCAATTTCTCCGTTCCAGTTTTATAATCATAACCAACCGCTAATAGTAATTTCTTTCCATTATCCTCGATTACCCTAAAAGACATATTGGGGACTTCGTAATTTATATACATTCCATCAAATAGCTCTCTTTTTACATCAGCAACTATTGCATAAGATGTTGATTGATACATCTTCAAAAAATAATATCCAGGAATCTTTATAAACGGATATCTCGTTGCCATTACTACATAATCTGCCGTAACTTTATTTTTATTCACATATATTTCGTACTTTCCATTCGACTTCTTTATATCTGTAACCTGAGAATTCTCAAATATTCTACTATTATTCTTAGTAATACCTTTGGCCAGTCCATATCCATATTTCACAGGATGAATTTTAGCCTGATTTTTAAATTCTATTGCACCCGCAATTTCCATTGGAAGATCAGTTTTAGTCACATATGTGCATAAGTTTTTTTCTAGCTTATCTATCGACTTTTTTTCTTTTTTTAGCACATCAACATCGGTCTCTCTTGTCGTAAACACGTATGAATTCTCTCTTTCAAAGTCACAATCTATTTTTTCATTCTGCACTATTTCACTAATATTTTCTATTGCCTTCTGATTTGCCTCTAAATATTTTTTTGCAAATTCTTTTCCCTGTGAATCTATTAAATATCTGTAAAAAACTTCATGCTGACTTGTAACTTTTCCAGTGTTTCTGCCACTCGTGTGACTACAAATTCTATCTCTTTCTAATAAAACAACATTAGTATATTTGCTTAAATAATACGCTGTTGTAAGACCAGTAAGTCCTCCGCCAATAACACAAACAGAGGCCCTCATATCATTTCTTATACTCTCATATTCTTTATAATTTTTTCTCTCCTCTTCCCAAAAAGATTGCATAATTTTTTCCTCCCGCTCCTTCTAAAACATTTATTACATATTTTTTCCAAGATTGAAAAATTTATGCAATTTTAATTATTCGCAATGCAAACTTATAGGCACAAAAAAGATGCCGATTTTATTCAGCACCTTTATTATCTTTTCCATTTTCTTCTTTAATTTGCTTTTTCTTTTTTCCAGTTATACTAACATTGCTTACCTTTTCTGCAATTGCCTTAGTTGTGTCTTCAACCTTTGTCTCTATTTCTTCTTTTTGTCTAATTGCTTCTTTCTTTATCTTCTCTGTTTGGTCTTTAATTTTTATCTTAACAGCTTGTAATTTAGGGAAAGCATCCACCAATCTTCTATGCAATGCAGACTTGCTTTGTAAAATTTCCCTTACCTTCTTAGTAATCTCTTCTGTATTATCAGTTTCTTTACTTGCAGTAATATCAGCCTTTTTAATTGCTTTAATAACAACTCCAGAAACAATATTATCAACCACATAAATTGCAAATAATATTCCAGACACAATATTTAACCACATCTCTGGTATTAATTCTAGTTTTCCTAGCAAGAATGGATTTGTTATATATGTTACCATTAGTCCCAAAATTCCAAAAGGAATTATTGTACCTAAACAAACTCGTCCATTTAAATTAAACTTTCTTTGGCTATAATCCCACCATCTTGCCTTAAACATTTTTTCCATTACTAAACTGGTCAAGTATTCCAAAGTTCCGCATACGACTATCGCCATAACAAATAGCACAAGTGCATCATATTTATATCTTCCCAATAAAAAGGTTATTAGAAGAGCTCCATAGCCATAAATCGGGCAATAAGGTCCAATTAAAAATCCTCTATTTATAAACCTTTTATACTGAATAAGTTTACATGTAACCTCCATTATCCAACCTGCTACAGCATATATCATAAACAGCAAAAAATATATTCTAACATCATAACCTAGTATTGTCATAGAAAAACCTACCTTATAAATCAATAATTACATTAAATATATTACCAGTTATATGGAAAATTTGCAATATATTTATCATAAAATTAATCAGCATTTATATTAGCACTATATACCATTAGTCTTATATGCAAAAAGCAAATGCCGACTAGCACTTGCCTTCTTTTTCTTTTGTTTTATTTGTCATATTTTGTTGTAGTTTTCGCTATAGCGAAATATATATCGTATATTCTTAAGAACAAATCTAAAAATTTTCAATCCTGCCTCTATGCTTCTCTATAAAAATTCTAATTTTGTAATTTAATCTGTTCTTCTTTTATAAGTGGATACCTTATAAGCTTGTTCCATTCCAAATTCTCTTTGTTCATATTTACGGCAGTAATTTGGTGATTATCATAAGTTGTATAATAATAAATCCCTTTTGTCGCATTACAACATGATGTATAAATAGTTATTTCATATTTATCATTGCCTAAATTGCAGCAACCTCTCTGTTGGTCAACAGAATTAAGAATATGGAAAAACTGGCTAACACTCTCTAATTCTCCATCTCCAGAAACAGAATTCATCTTAACAAATGCTGTTCTAACAAACCTAGATTGCGAAGATAAATCTCCTGGAAGTCCAATCGCTCCCATTCCACGGCTATAATTCTTTAAATCAAGTTTAGAAGAAAACGTGTTTTCTGGTGATTTATTTGACAGATGCATATAATTATTCAAATTAAACATTTGCTTATCAAACGGCGGATTATTAGTAAGCACACCGACTGGATTATCATATATTTTTATTCCATCCGCCACAGACTCTACAGTAATAGCTTTGTTACTATCAGCAATAATCCAATGCAATTGAGCAAGTGGCAACCTATCATTAAAAGGCTCATTCAAAAAATTCATATTTTGAATAAGCTTTTTCGCTTCATCAACACTTGAGCACTGCCCAAGAATCCATGGAATAAACTCAAACTGAGTTACATTATTTTTCCCTTCTTTTTCATCATGATAGACTGCGTTTCCAACAAAATTAAGTCCTGCAATTCCAAGCCCTTTCTCATTTATTGCATCATAATACAATGGGTAATCTTCTATCACATAAGCCATTCCAATAATAGCATAATGCGAATTCATCTCCCCCATTTTTCTAAAGTTAAACTTAAAATTTCGTGGAGTAATCGTAACTTCGTCTCCATATGAAAACTCATAGTCTAACGTACGTCCAAAATAAAAATCTTTAGTTTTATAAGTTGTAGCTGTACACATAATACCTCCTAATATTTTACATTTTTTAAACCCGTTAATCTTAAAAAAACAAACCTTTACATTTACATACTATCATAAAAAGGGTATTTATTCAATCTTCTTTTCACATTCGACCAATCAATAATATTGGTCATTAAAATATTATAGAAATCAAATAAATTTTAGTTCAAATTGAAACTAAGAAAGTCCCACATTTCTGTAGGACTTTTCATTATTCAATTTCAATATATTTCTTGCTTGGTAATTCTTTCTTGTCTTCCTTCTTTGGAACAACAATAGTTAATGTACCATTCTTAAATTTAGCTTTAATTTCATCTTCTGTAATGTTTTCTCCAACATAGAAGCTTCTAGAGCAAGCTCCAGAATATCTTTCTTTACGTACAAATCTGCCTTTTTCTTCGTCATTTTCTTCTTTATTAACACTAGCATGTACTGTTAAATATCCATCTTGAATCTCAAGTTTTATTCCTTCTTTGTCATATCCTGGTAAGTCAATGTCAATAATGTATTCATTTTTCTTCTCTTTAATATCTGTTTTCATTAGTCTACTTGCTCCCTCATTAAAGAATGAATCTCCAAATACATCATCAAATAAATCAAAATCATGTTTTCTAGGTATCATCATCATAAAAATCAACTCCTTAAAATATATTATGTGTTGACACTTGATGAGAGTGGCACATGTTTATGATAAATATTCTTTACCATTTACAGATATATTATACATCTATTTTTAGCAGAGTCAAGTATTGAGTGCCAATTTTCACGTAAAATTCATATTTCTTCTAGGCTTATTGATAACAGCTCAATTCAGCGTATTATTTGTTTTTATTGAGTTATATCTCATTATCTTCTACTTCTTTTACAAGTGCAGTCTTCATCTTATTTCTTTTTCCGCCATATATATCATCAAACAAGCTATTGCCAACCATTAGTACACTCTCCGGATTTACATTCATCTTTTCACATGCCTTTACAAAGTTCTTCTTTAACGGTTTGCACGCAAATCCTATGTAATCTATTCCATTTTTATTGAAATATTTTTCTATATCTTTGTCTACTCCATTGCTTACAATCATAATTTTTATCTTGTCTTTTAAGTCTTCAATCCATTCCTTATTAACCTTAGGAATATTCTTCATCTCTTTACGCAATGTATCATCTACGTCTAAAATTATTGCTTCAATTCCATATTGCTGTTTTAATTTTTCGATTGCTTGTACATCTAATTCATTTACTTTGCTTAAAGTCATATCTGGTTTTATAAATTTCGATAACACATAATGAACTAAATCTAATATTTTATCTGCTACCAATTCATCTAAAGTCTTCATAATTTGCTCCTTTGATTCATTTTATACGTTTAAAATAATTTATCCTGTATTCTTTCTTAATTATACCTTATAATTTTGAGAAAACTTTACCTAAACTATCATTTATGACAAGATTTGCCTTATTATCATAAGGAGTTGAATTCCTGTTTATCAATACCAGATTTCTGCCTCTAAAAAATTTTATTAAACCACTTGCAGGTTGAACAGTAAGTGACGTGCCAGCAACAATTAACAAATCAGCATTTTGTATAGCATATATCGACTTTTCGATCGTCTCCTCGTTCAATCCCTCTTCATACAAAACTACATCTGGCTTTATTATTTCTCCACAACTACATCTCGGAATACCATTACTGTTAAACACATATTCAGCATCATAAAATTTATGGCAATTCATGCAATAATTTCGCAGCACGCTACCATGCAACTCATACACAACTTTAGAGCCAGCCTTTTGATGCAAACCATCTATATTTTGCGTTATTACCGCCTTTAACTTACCTTTGTTTTCAAGTTCTGCAAGTTTTATATGAGTAATATTAGGTTGATATTTTAACGAGTTCATCTTTAATTTATAAAACTAAAAAAATTCTTCCGTTTTATTCATAAAAAACGTATGACTTAGTATTGTCTCAGGCGGATATTTATATTGCTGGTTATACAAACCGTCCTTACTCCTAAAATCAGGAATGCCACTTTCAGTTGACACACCTGCGCCACCAAAGAATACAATATTATCTCTTTCATTTACTAACTTTCTAAATTGCTGTATTTTGTCGTACATGATTTATTCTCCTTTTTATTTTAATAGTTGTTTGAGACTGCACAATTTAAAACTTTCTTTATGCTCTGGGAATTATTTCTCGTTTTCAATGTCGTACTCCCATAAGCTCAAATGACCTTTTGCTTCTATTGGTTCATCAAAGACATGCACATCTTCTAATTGCCAGCCATAATTTTCTTGAAAAGAACTTTTTGTATAAATATCACTATTTTCTTTTAATAATTTTTCTTTGAATTCATGTGTCATCTTTATACAATCGACTAATGTTACTTTTCCTAAAATTTCACCTTGTGGCAATTCTTGAGGCAGATAATTTGCTAATCTTTTTACCGCTTCTTTGTCAATTCCTTTACCAGCATGTATAAGAAGTTCTCCCCTGTATTTAGTTTGCCAACTTCTAAATTCAAATCGTTTGTTTCCTTGCATAATTAAAGTTGCCCATGGTTGCTTTATAGTTAAAACCTTCATAATTTACCTCATTGTCTTAAGATTATTTATAATTTATCTATCTACACATTTTAATATTCAAGATATATTTTTATTCCATTTTGATTATATCACTTTGTGTTAATTATTTTAATACATATTAACGCTTTTCTTTATATTTTATCTATGACAATAGCGTAAAATACTTGGTTTTTCAATTCTTGGTATGGCCTTCGGGTTATGAGGACAGAAAGTTTTTTAGAGAAAGCCTTTATTCTCAGGTGTTTGGAGATTTATTTCTTAGGCTTTCCCTTTATTTTCCCTTTATGTCATTTTAAAGTTCCATTTAGTTCATATTTATATCAGTTAAATAATCTTCTAATCTATTCATTTGGGATAGTTTAACTTGTCCTAAAATATGAACATATATATCTGCTGTAGTGCTATAACTAGCATGACCTAATATTTCTTGTAATACTCTTAAATCAATTCCTGCTTCAATAGACCTTGTTGCAAAAGTATGTCTTAGTTCATGTATTCCTACTTTTCTAAAATTGTTACTTTTACATATTCCCTGACAAGTTTTTCTTAAGTATTCAGATGTTATTGGATGATTATATTTCGTTTTAAATATAAAATCATCCTCTTTAAATCCTTCTCCTAATTCAGCAAGTTCTTCTTGCTCTGCTTGTACTTTTTCCTTGTATTCTTGTAGAATTCTTACTACTTTATCTAGCATCGGTACAACTCTATAACTATTTTCTGTTTTTACATCTGTAACTTTTCTTTCTCTTTTTACTTTATTAAAATCATCATCATAAGTTGTTATTTTTTGCATACCTCTTCTTACATATAGAGCTTTGTTTTCAAAATCAACATCTTTCCATGTTAGTCCACTTAATTCTCCTGCTCTAAGTCCAGTATTAACTAATACTATATAAGCTGTTCCCATTCTATATTTTTTCATAAATCCTTCAAATACAAGTTGTTCTTCTTTTGTCATTATATTTAATTCTTTTCTTCTCATTGATGGCAATTTTAAATTTCTTGTTGGATTTAGTGATATATGTCTACACATAATTGCATCATCAAAACACATTTTTAAAATACTATAATAATGTCTTAAAGATTTAGGCGATTTACCTTCATTTTGTAAATCACTAATAAATTTCTGTAAATGATATAATTCTATTTTTTGTAATTGCATATTTCCTAAATGTTCTAATATTGTTTTAGATTTTTCAACATAACCCTGATAAGTTCTAGGTGATATATATGGCTTTTTATAAACTCTCATCCATTCTTTTAGCCATTCTTCCAAAGTTATGTTTTTATTTTCAATATAATAGTTGTCATCTCTCTTCTTCCTAAGTTCTTGCATTTTTTCTACAACTACTCGTTGGCTTTTGTCATAGACTGAAACTTGTTTTCTTACACCATTTACCTCAACTGTAATCCTCCCTTCATATCCATTACCTTTTTTTCTTATTGTGCCTTCTCCTTTTACTCTCCTTGTATTATCATTTTTTGCTCTTCTTCCCATATCATTTCCTCCATAAAAATAGGATTCATAATATTAAGAAGTAAAATATACTACCAATATTATAAATCCTTATCTTCATAAATCCAAACCTTACACAATGATTCTTCCTGAATTTTTATTAAACCATTCAATCATTTGTGGCTTGTTTATTACAATTCTTCTTTCAAATTTAATACAAGGAAAATCTTTAAGCTTCGTTAATTCTGTCATTAATTGTTTACTAATCCCTAATATCTCTGATGCTTCTTTTATATTTATACCTATTTTTTCATCCATTTCACTAATCCACCTTTCGTTTTAATTTTTTCTGCTTTTTCTGTAGCCTCTCGTGGACTGTATAATTTCATTGCAACATCAATTTCTGAATCAAGCATTTTCACATCAATATCGTTTGGTGTACTTTCTAATATATTTAATGCTATAACTGCATAAGCTTTAGCTTGTTTTTTAGTTACTGTTTTTACATTATTCAATTTCATTTTAATCAAATCCTTTCACTTATAAACTTTCTAAATTAGTTACAAGTGAAATTGGTATCTTTCACATAGGTATTTCAACCTCTCCGTTATCCAACCGAGCACCCCCTCAATATAAATTAAGCCGAGCTGAAGTATCATTATTACTAATATATATCTTCGCCAACACAAACTTACCATCGTTTGCTTTTTCCCTCATTATAGTCGCTATTTATTTTTAATAACATTCGCCTTCTTGGAGCTCCTTATATTAGTTAAAGTCTTGTAACTAATATATTTAATTGTCAATGTACTATCCGTTTTCAAAAAGAAAACAAGCAAGAAAGATTAACTCCTCTCACTTGTTTTTTCAGTTAGCACATCATTTTTTAGGGCTAATTATAAAATTTCTTTAATTTTTTTCTTAAGTTCTCTAATCCTCTGTCTATATTCTCCTTTACTGTAGGAATAGAACGATTTTCTATTTTTGCTATTTTTGTATATGAAAATTCATCTACTATATACATATAAACTCGCCTATTTTGTGGTGTAGGTAATTTCCAAATTTCTTTTATTATTCTTTCTGATTCTAAATTTGAAATAACTTGTTCTTCTAAACTAATTTCTTTATTTGTAGCTCTCTTATTCAATGAATTTTCTGTTAGTTCTGAATGTTCTATATACCTACTAAATTTAATATTTTGTGAATTTTCTTCACTTTTTCTTCTCTTATATTCATTTCTTAATGTTTCATTTGCTCTAATAATTCTTGATTTTCCGTTTCCATCTTTAAATACAATAACATTTTTACTATCATCACTATTGCTAAAAACAATATATGTATCTATTATCTCTCGCTTAATTTTTGAATGATTTTTCATTCTTCTTTCCTCCATTCAATTCATTGTTGAATTGAATGTGAGGTGGAGATCTGCATTTTACTAATCCATATAAAAACAAAAAGAGGTCAAATCTACCTTTACAGATAAATTCAACCTCTCGATTTTGTTTTTTTAACATTATTAATACACATTTGTCCAAATAACCTACACTCCTCTTTGTGTAGGATGAGATTTATGTAATAATGCTCAAAACTACACTAACATATATCTCTTCTTTTTCATTTTTCCTTAGATCATTTTTCTAAATTAGTGTAGTGTTTTATTGGATATTAAAATAATTGAAAAAAGCACACAAATAACTTATAAATGGTTAGTTGTGTGCTTAGTATATTTATTTATATTGTTCAATTTATTTTGTGATATATCCATTTTCTCCCCAACTCCTTATTATTTTCAGTCTTTGGTAGTTTAGGGCTTTTTTTCTTTTGTTTTATGGATTTTATCACAATTTTTTTGCAAAGGTTGTCGAATTATGTAAGAAAGTGTAAAAAATATACGAAAAGTGTTTTTTTACTTTTCGTATATTTTATAATTATTTTTATATATTTTTAGCATGAAGTTTAAAAGAAAAATTCATGCATTCTTTTAATTATTCCTTAAATTTATTTGCAATACTTTCTAATTGTTTGGCTATTTCACTAAACTTATTTCTCATATCTAATGTCTTTATTGATATTTTATTTCCCATTACAGATGTTTCAACATCTGGTGATATTTCTTCATCAGTTCTTGCATATAATAACATCCCACTTACTATTTTATCATTTTTATATGCTTCATTAGCAACATAAGCATTTATCTGATTCCAATTATCTCTGTTTATTGTTTTTGTATCAAATCCATTAAAACCTTTATCATTTACTATTTTTCCATAAAATTTTGTATCTATTATAAGAACCTTGTTTTTATATCTTAAAGTAATATCAGTTACCATTTTGGGAATAAAATCTATCATATAATTATCATCAATCTTCCAAGACATTTGCTCAGATTTTGCATTTAATTCAGGAAAATGTTTTCTAAAATATTCTTTAACAAATTTTTCAAATAATACATTTAAAGATTGTCGATCTGTAAAATCTTTTAAATCTATATTTCCATCTTCTTCTGTCAAAATCATTCCTTTTTGAATCATATAGCATATATTTATTATAAATTTATAATATTTATTGTTTTTATTTAGTTTAATCTTTTTCCATTCAATTGTTTTAAAATCTAATAAATCTATATCTTGTAAAAATGAATATAACTTTTTAAGTACCTTTTTAGTCTCTTTATCAATTTTACTTGATTTTATTAAATAAAAAACTGTTGTTTTTATAATACTATTTAAATAATTATTAGATGAAAACTCATCGTATTCGCATATTACATTTATCTTTCCTTTAGCTCTGTTCTTTAATGTCTGTGTAATATTTATTTTTCCTTTGATTAATAAAGTTTCATTTGTTACCTCAACATATTCCTTAGCAATGCCTCTTTTTATTAATCTATTTAATAATATACACAAAATAACTGATAATAAATTATATACATTGTCAAATTCTTCAACATTAATATTCTTATTTTCTTTTTCAATTAAATTATTATCAAATGCATAAGCTAACATGTAATAAATATTACTTACTCTATAATCTCTACTCATTTATTGCTCCATATAATTCTTTTTCCCATAATTCCACCTTATTACTCTCATCATCATACCAGTACTCTTTTATTAATGGAATAATAGAATATTTGATGATTTGTTTTAATTTTAAATTTATGTCTCCAATATAAAATTGTAAATTGCAGAAATAGCTATGTCCAATCATAAATCCACTGCCCAAAGCTTCATCCTTACATATTGCTTCATTTAATTTTTTCACAACTTCAATTATATTTTCAAATGATTTTGAGTTGAAGCTCTTAATATATTCTATAAAATTCGGATTTTCAAATGCTGGCAATACTGGATAAAAGTCAAATCTTCTCCTCAAAGCATAGTCCATAAGTGCTAATGATCTGTCAGCAGTATTCATCATTCCTATAATATATACATTTTCAGGAACTTTAAAATATTCATTTGAATATGTTAAGACCATTTCTTGACCTCTTTTATCATTTTCTATAAGTACCATAAGTTCTCCGAATATTTTGCTAATATTTCCTCTATTTATTTCATCTATGATAAAAAAGTATTTTTTATTTGGATTTTCGCTTGCTCTATTACAAAATTCTTTAAATATTCCATCTTTTTGTATGAACCCTCCATCTACAGATGGCATTATTCCTTCAATAAATTCTTCATAAGAATAACTTTGATGAAATTGAATAGACATTACTTGTTCCTTAATTTGCTCTTTATTAGATACACCTATTATTGAATATGCTAATCTCTTAGCCATAAAAGTCTTTCCAACTCCAGGAGCTCCTTCAAGTATTATATTCTTCTTAAATAATAGAAGATCTTTTAGCTCTTCATATTCATTTTTATCCATATACACTTCATTTAAAAAATTATCTTTGGTATATGGTCTTTCGTTTTCTTCTTCCATTTCTTCCTCTTCTTTTTCATTATAAATTATATTTTCAATAAACTTCCATAATGCAATCCCAATGTATTGAGGCTCATAATCATTAACTTCAGGTATTCTTTCTCTAACAAACTTATTTAGTTTAAAAGATAATTGTTCTGCTGACTCTGATTCCTTATATTCCACTCCAAATATTTTTAATAATAAAGCCAATTTATTCTTAGAACAAATTGCTATAAATTTTGTTGGATAATACAAGAAGCATAATTTTGTTAATACCATTGACATTCCTTGAAGTTCAGGATATTTTTCACTTGTTTTGGAAGTCATTTCATCTTGTTCAACGCTTTTCAAAAATGTATATAAACTCTCTTTGAATCTAGCCCAGAATTCATCTATATTTTCTATTAATCCTGATTTTCCAAAATATTTTTCATAGTATATATTCCTGCTTCTTTTCCAATAAGAAATTCAGCTGCTTTTAAAGCTCCCACA
>OHAF01002462.1_pt1 | contig 13908 bp, 10 predicted proteins | sample 1577041 | NCBI WGS metagenome assembly OHAF01 (sample SAMEA3541495, study PRJEB24748) | human gut metagenome | biome: human gut; feature: human-associated habitat; material: faeces | place: China | collected 2012
TATTCACGCGGTCATGCATCTTGGCTGCTCCCTCTGCCAGATTAATACTGATCGCAGTATTTTCTTCCGAGGATGCCGCATTGCCCTGTACCACGCCGGACAGCTGTTCAATTCCCTGACCGATCTGCTCCAGGAACTCTGCCTGGGAGTCGGCTTTCTCCATGGTATTCTGTGCAAGCTCTGCAAAGGACTCCATATCTGCAATGATCTGATTGACTGGTACTTCTCATTGATCTTATCAATGATGATTGCCTTAGAACCTGCAATGTGTTGGATCAGATAATTCTTTCCTGCTCCATTTTCCCTTAACATCAGATAACAGCTTCGTCACAACATCAAGCTGGTGGAATCTAGTGTACCGACACTAATGAAAAACAATCTCTCATTTTATGCGAAACATCCGCATCAACAAAGCCTTTTTTTGCCATATCGTCGAGAATGTCACATGCTTTTTCATGTGACATTCCTTTCTTATAGGGACGTTCTTCCGTGAGAGCCTGATAAATATCAACACAAGCCATTATTCGTTCTTGTTCATTTAATTCATCTGCAGTTTTACCAAACGGATAGCCCTTCCCGTTTAGCTTTTCATGATGTAGTGCTGCCCAATCACGTATTTCTTCAAAATCATCTACTTGTGACAAAATAAGATATGTATAACCCGCATGATTTTTCATTTTATCAAATTCTTCATCTGTAAGTTTATCAGGTTTTTCTAATATTTCATTGCCTACCATCATTTTTCCGATATCGTGCAATGCTCCTGCTAAATACATTTTTTCTATATCCAAAACATCATAGCCGATATACCTTGCATACTGAGCCGCCTTTTCTGCAACACCAATAGAGTGTTTGCTGGTAAATGGAGATTTATAGTCAACAATACTTGCAAAGAAATCTGCAATATTTTTACAAGTATTCCAATCAAATATCTGCTTCTTTCTCGGCACGATCTCCCATAACTTCGACTCAAAAGTTCCATCTGCGAACGAAATAAAAGTGTCTTTTGATACCGTTTCAAAAAAAGCCTCTACGCATTCATCATCAAATAATTTCCCTTTTTGTTTTTCGAGAAATTCACAACATATATCCCATTTTCCCTGCGTGAATTCTGCACTGTTAGCAATCGCATCTATGATATCTGCAAGATGAATTATCCTGGCAAACAGGGGGGTCTCCTGCCAGACCTTTCTAAATGGACCTCTTCCATCAGCCTGTTCATGATGATATAAAATCACCTTTGAAACATTTGTCTTAAATGGAATTTTTGCAATGTTTTTTTCACCATAAATACAGTGAAGATTTGTTTTTATATTCAAAGAATCATCCCTTATATCTATACTAGGATTCTTTTGTACTTCTTCTGTAATATATTGTGTCAAGGCATTATCATGTAATAACGCACAAATTGCCAGATCTTGCAATGCATCACTTTCAACATTCCAATATTTTGCCATGCATACACTCATGTATGCAACTCTTTTTCCATGCTTATTTGAAACATTCACCAGTTCGGCTTCTATACAATCCAATGCGTAAGAACACGCTCCTAACAAACCGACAATATCAATGCTTAGTTGTTTCTCATCCATAAATATCTTTCATAAACTCCTACCTAATTTATATCATCCCTGTGGAATCTGACCATCCACATACAAAATATGATTTACTAGCCATTCCGTAAGATAAGTCAAAATCTTCATAATTTGCTCATCCTGATTTTCCTCTTCTTTGTTATGACTTTCCATGAATTCATCTAGTTTTTCAATAAAAGCCTGATGCTGAACCTTTTGTGTAAATAACTTTTTATAATGGATAGATTCCATATACGCTTCTTCATCTGCTAAATGTTTCACTGCATAATCGTAAAGTTTTTCTAGTAATATATCAACTCTATCATATTTATCCGGCGTAAATTCATCATTCAACAATTCATATGTTTCATCAGCATATGCGAACAACTGCTTATGTTGTTCGTCAATCATTTCTATTCCAATATAATACTCTGATTTCATTTCAAACATAATCTTCCCCTTTTCTTCTACAATTTTGTTTTACTTTAACCAACACTGTTATTAGGAATAAGTCTTACTAGAATTATATGACTATCAGAATTATTGTCAATAAAAATAATAATTATTATTGTTACTTATAGTTTTATCTTCCTCCATGCAATAATAAATACCCATATTACGTTTTTCCTTCTTTCAAAGCCTATTTTTTGTGCTGTTCTTGGTCTAACGCCAACCCCAAAAATAGAGTAAAAAAGGGGCTGTCGCTTTAGAAATTATTTTTCATATTCAGTTTCTTTTCAGCAAGATTTCCAGCGTGATCCGATACTACAATCACATAATACTCTGCCAAATCAATTGTTACATTATCATCATAATAGATATCAAAGAACGAATGTGCATCAGAACTTTCCCAGCTTCCATTCGTTGTACTCGAATAGATCCAAGACAAGTCGTTAAGTCGCACTGTGGGTCTGCATCCTCCTTCCTTAAAAATTCATAGCTCATTGTAATATGAACTATGTACCTGACCGGCATATTTCCTACCGGTCGTGGCAATATTTGTTCTCAACACCCCTTGCCGAGCAGAAACGCTCACGGGAAGTCACTAAGGAACAGACTGCTAATCTGTATGTCGCCATATCAGGGGCAACCTGATACTCACAACCGGAATTCTCTCTGTTCTGCAAAGCAGAAGTCACGGCGTACCTGTTGTGGTGGCGATCATCAGAAATAAAGTCTTAGTGAATGTGTATTCAGTTGTCAAAAATCAAGTGAAAAGGCTCCCGCTTTCTTGATACGGAAATAACCCCTTCACTTGTTTGAACTGGGAGATGGTAAGTGGACACCCTATTTTCAAAAAAAGTTGAAAATTTTTTTTGCACAAAAAAGCCGCCTACTCCGGTTAAGGAATAGACGGGGATGGAAAATTTCATTTTTCTTCAGCATTAAAAGCAGCCAGAAAGTTCTTCATGCGCAGGGATTCCGGCAGGCACATCGATATTATCCGGCTGATGATGAAATATGTCCACGCAGTGAAAGACAGATTCCGGCAGTTTCAACGGCCTCTCCGTGGAATCAGCGCAATTCATTTTGGATATCGGTAAGTTCTGCAACTGAATATCCTTCTTTTTGGCAGATGGACAGCATCTGTCTTTTTGGCATACCTGTTTTTGGGCTTTTTGAGTTCAAAATATCGGATATTTGGCAACAACTGGGTTATCGAACAAAACTTCGAACAACTGGCTTAATGGCATTGCGGTTCACTGCTTCTGGAACTGCATGTGATACAGTTTCTCATAAATCCCCTTCCTTGCGAGAAGCTCCTCATGCGTTCCCTCTTCCTCGATGCCGTTTTCGGTCAGCACAAGGATCTTCTCGGCATTCTTAATCGTGGAAAGGCGGTGTGCAATCACGAAGGTGGTACGATTTTTTGCCAGTTTTTCCAGGGAGTCCTGAACCACCTTTTCACTCTCATTGTCGAGTGCCGACGTCGCCTCGTCAAAGATCAGGATCGGCGGGTTTTTCAAAAAGACGCGCGCGATTGAAAGACGCTGCTTCTGTCCGCCGGAAAGCTTGATGCCGCGCTGTCCGATGTCAGTCTCATATCCCTGCGGCAATGACATAATAAATTCATGGGCATTGGCATTTTTCGCCGCCTCGATGACTTCCTCCCTCGTGGCATCCGGTCTTCCGTAACGGATATTCTCATACACGGTTCCGACAAACAGATACACGTCCTGCTGTACCATTCCGATGTGGTCGCGCAGACTCTTTAAGGTGAGATCCCGCACGTCCGTTCCGTCAACCTTCACCGCCCCCTCCGTCACATCATAAAACCGCGGAATCAGGGAGCAGAGTGTGCTTTTTCCCGCTCCGGACGCTCCGACAAGCGCCATGTAAGAGCCCGCCGGAACCGTCAGATTGATGTGCTGCAATACCTGTTCGGTGTTCTCCTCGTACTGAAACGATACATCCTCAAAGGCAATGTCCCCGCGCACATCGGTAAGCTCTTTTGCATCCGCCCGATCCTTGATGTCCGGCTCGATCTCCATGATCTCGCAGAAGCGCTCGAAACCGCTGTACCCGTTCTGAAACTGCTCCGTGAAATCGATCAATGTCCGCACGGGATCGGTAAATACACTGATGTAGAGCACAAATGTGACAAGATCACTGACATTGACCTTACCGTTTGCAATGAGGATGGTTCCGGCGAGAATGACGTTGACCTGAATCAGTGTCGTGAACGCACCAAGCCCAGCCTGAAAGCTTCCCATATAATGATAGCTGTTCTTCTTGGCAGACAAAAATCCCGCATTTCCAATCTTAAACTTTTTCTTCTCAATCTCCTCGTTGGCAAACGACTTTACCACGCGGATACCAGAGAGGTTATCCTCAATCTGCCCGTTGATCTCCGCAATCTTCACACGGTTCTGGCGGAACGCACGCCGCATTTTGCCATTCAGGTAATACGCGTACGCAAACATAAACGGCAGGACGATGAACGCCGCCAGCGCCAGAAGCGGGCTGATATTGACCAGAATCACAAACGCACCGATGATCTTGATCGCCGAGAGAATAATATTCTCCGGTCCGTGGTGCATCAGCTCCGTGATGTCAAACAGATCCGTCGTGATCCGGCTCATCAGCTGCCCGACCTTCTGGTTATCATAGAACGAAAAGGATAACTTCTGCAGATGCTCAAAAATCTCGGCACGCATGTTGTACTCGATTTTCGCACCCATCACATGACCATAATTCGAGATAAAGAACTTGCTATAGCAGTCCGCGACCACCATTGCAAACAGCGCAGCCGCAATGATTTTGATCTGGTACATAATCTGCGCCTTATCCTCGTACACGAGCGTGTAGGTGACATAGCGTATCACCAGCGGGATCGCGAGCGCAACGGCAGCCGACACCGTCGCAAAAAACATATCCGCCCAGAAAATGCCGCGGTATGGCTTATAGTAAGACAACATTTTTTTGAAATTTTTACTCATTTTCACACTCCTTATCTCTTTTTCAAAAGACTCTTCTATTTTATCTGCTACGCGAAAAATGTCAAGCGACACGCCGCACGAACTGTGCTATACTATACATAGTTACGATTACCATTTAAGGAGGCATCATTATGAACCCAAGACAAATGCATTATGAAACGCTTGCCGGTACCATCATCAAAAACCTTGCCAGACGCCGCATGGAAGGCTACTACTGCGCCACCGTCGAGGACGCTGAAAAGATGGCATTCTCTTTCCTTACCCCGGGCTGCACAGTATCTTTCGGCGGCTCCATGACCCTGGAGGATACCGGAATGCTGACCGCCCTGCGCCACGATCCGGGAATCACACTGCTCGACCGCGCCCAGGCAAAAACGCCGGAGGAGACAAAAAAGATCTATCACGATGCTCTTTCTTCCGATTTTTATTTTATGAGCACCAACGCGATCACCAAAGACGGCGAACTTGTCAATATCGACGGCACCGGCAACCGTGTGGCAGCCTTAATCTACGGTCCGGAACACGTGATCGTCATGGCAGGCATGAATAAAGTGGCTGCAAACGTAGACGAGGCATTAAGCCGTGTTCATGGTACCGCCACACCGATGAACTGCAAGCGTCTGGGCAAAAATACGCCTTGTTCCGCTACCGGCGTCTGTTCCGACTGCCTGTCCCCTGACTGTATCTGCAACCAGGTCGTCATCACAAGACGAAGCGGCATCGAGGGACGCATCAAAGTCATTCTGATCGGCGAGGAACTTGGATACTAAAATCCAGGTTTACACCCGACAAGGCAGAAAAATCCTGCTTGCCGGATTTCCACGCCGCGCATGGCTGCTTGCGACCTGAATTCTATTACGAAAAAAAGAGTTACCGCGAAACGGTAACTCTTTTTGCATACATTAGTTGTACTTTCTTTTTCTTGCTGCTTCAGATTTCTTCTTGCGTTTTACGCTTGGCTTCTCGTAGTGTTCTCTCTTACGAATCTCCTGCTGAATACCTGCCTTTGCGCAGTTTCTTTTAAAACGACGTAAAGCGCTGTCTAAAGTCTCGTTTTCTTTTACAATTACACTAGACATTATCTCACACCTAACCTCCCTCCAGTTGCGTATTGTGCATATTCAACTGTTTGGGTCATATTCATTGCACTATATAAGATTATAACACATATTTTTTTCCCGTCAACTGTTTTTCTAAAAAAGCGAAAAATTCAGACAATTTACTCTTCCCGCAGTTTGAATTTGGTAATCAGACCATCCAGGGAATCTGCCTCCGCCGAAAGTTCCTCACTGGTAGCAGATGTCTCCTCGGAAGCTGCGGAATTGCTTTGAATAACATCCCCAATATCCTTCACGCCGTTTGCAATTCTCTTAACGGACTCTGCCTGCTGATCGGAAGCCACACGGATATTTGCCACTTCCTGAATAATATCGTCAAGTTCCGTCAATACCTTGTTCAGGGATTCTGCCGTCTGCTGTGTCACGGTGTTGCCACGGTCAACCTCACTCTGATTTGCCTCCAGAAGATGTCTGGACGTCTCAGCTGCCTGCGCACTGTTCTCCGCAAGCATACGAATCTGTTCTGCAACGACCGCAAATCCTCTTCCTGCCTCTCCGGCTCTCGCCGCCTCGATGGATGCGTTTAAGGAAAGCAGGTTCGTCTGGGAAGCAATGCTCTCAATCTGACCGATCACACTTACCAGTTCCTGGGAAGTGCCGGAAATACGTTCCATTGCCTCCGTCAATTCCTGCATCTTCTGCTGGCTGACGTTTGCCTCCATGCCGACTTCCTTTGCCTTGTCATGTACCACATCGGTGGATTTACTGTTCGCTTCTACCTGCTCGGATACGGTTGCGACACTCTCCACAAGATCGTCAACCGCACTTGCCTGCTCCGTCGCTCCCTTTGCAAGATCCTGTGAACTGATGGCAAGCTGTTCTGCGCCGGCAGCCACCTGGTCGGAAGATTCGCGGATCTGCTTAAACGTGCCGCTCACATCGGTCACCATGCTGATCAGATGTGTCATGACATTCTCAAATTCACCGACATAAGATTCCTTGCAGTTGGATCTTACCGCATAATTGCCCTGTGCAAACTCTTCCAGAATATATCCAAGATCCTCGATAATCCGGTTCAGTGTGGTAACAGTCACACGAAAGCTGTCCGCCAGTTCTCCCAGTTCATCGTTCGAGCGGTACTGCACTTCCACGTCCAGATTTCCCTTCGAGATCTCCTCTGCCACCTTTGTCAGCTCCGTCACCGGCTCCACCACCGCATCCACGATTGCCTGACTGTTTCTGTGAATCAGTCTCGTATCATTGACTGCCGTAATAAGAAATACAATAAGAACCAGAATCATGTAAGCGAGTGAAAACTGCTTCGGCACATAAGCCGCCGCAAAAACTGCAATCGCTGCAATCACAAGCGTCACATACATTATCACACTGACTCTCCGGTAACTTCCTTTTACCTTATCACTCAGACTACCTTGTCCCATATTTCTTTCGTCCATCCCTGTCCTCCTGTTTTATCAGATATACCTATATCCTGATACATAAAAACGGCATATTGCCGGTACCTACGTACCATTATACACCGTTTTTACTATTTGTAGCAACAAATTATAAAATATTTTTTTGAATTCTAAATTTTATAAATATACGCAATCATGTATTTCTGTCGAGTTTTTATGCAAGCTGTGCCTCAAGTGCCGTTTTCGCCTCGGCAATGGCATCCGGAATGCCTGCCGGATTCTTACCGCCTGCCTGCGCCATGTTCGGACGTCCACCACCGCCTCCGCCGACTTTACCCGCAATGCTCTTGATGAGATTGCCGGCATGTGCGCCGTGCGCCATCGCATCGTCTGTCGCCATGGCAACCAGATTGACTTTTCCGTCTGATGCAGATGCAAGAACTATCACGCCTTCTCCCAGCTTTCCCTTTAACTGGTCGCCCAGATCTCTCAGACCGTTCATATCGACACCGTCCACGCTGACAGCGAGGAGCTTCACACCCTTCACTTCCACAATCTGATCCATGACATCTCCAAGTGCTTCCTTGGCTGCCTTGCTCTTTAAGGATTCGTTCTCACTCTGAAGTGCCTTTAACTCCGCCATCAGATGACCGATCTTCTCAACGAGAGTTGCCGGTGTTGCCTTTGCAGCCTTGGCTGCAGCCTCGAGTTCTTCCTCTTCCTTCTTATAATATGCAAATACATTGTCTCCGGTCAGAGCCTCGATACGGCGCACGCCCGCAGCCACACCGCTCTCAGAGATAATCTTAAATACAACAATATCGCCGGTGTTCGCCACATGAGTACCACCACAGAACTCCTTGGAAAACTCTCCCATGGACACGACTCTTACCGTCTCACCGTACTTTTCACCGAAGAGTGCCATCGCACCTGTCTTCTTCGCTTCCTCGACCGTCATGACATCGGTTCTGACATCAATCTTCTCAGCGATCTTCTCGTTGACGATCGCCTCCACCTTCTTAAGTTCTTCCGGTGTCATCGCTGCAAAATGGCTGAAGTCAAATCTGGTGCGCTCACCGTCCTGATAGGAACCTGCCTGCTCTACATGTGTGCCGAGCACTTCGCGAAGCGCTTTCTGTAACAGGTGGGTTGCAGAGTGGTTCCTGCAGGTATCCCTGCGCAGCTTTGCATCCACACTGAGATCTGCAACATCTCCCGCCTTAATCATACCGTTTGTCATCTTGCCGATATGGCCGACCTTACCACCACGCAGCTTGATGGTCTCTTCCACCTGAAAGATACCGGAGGCGGTGCGGATCTCGCCCTTATCTCCCTGCTGACCACCCATCGTCGCATAGAACGGCGTCTTCTCCACGATGATCGTGCCGACCTCTCCATCGGAGAGCGCCTCCACCAGCTCTGTCTCGGTGGTGAGCACTGTGATCTTTGAAGATGCTGTAAGGCTGTCGTAGCCTGTGAACTCCGTCGTGATCGAAGGATCAATCTCATCGTATACCGTAGCATCTGCGCCCATGTAATTCGTTGCTTTGTGTGCATCATGTGCTTTTTTCTTCTGGATCTCCATGGCTTTCTTAAATCCGTCCTCGTCAATGGAAAATCCCTTCTCCTCCAGGATCTCCTGCGTCAGATCCAGCGGGAAGCCATACGTATCATAGAGCTTGAATGCGTTCTCTCCGGACAGCGTCTTCTCTCCAGCTGTCTGCATTTCCTTCTCCATCTTCTCTAAGATGGCAAGGCCCTGATCGATGGTCTTGGCAAACTTCTCCTCTTCCTGCGTAAGCACTTTGAAGATAAAGTCCTTCTTCTCCTCGAGTTCCGGATAACCGTCCTTGCTCTCATCGATTACCGTCGCTGCAAGCTTCGCCATGAAAGTACCACCGATGCCAAGCATTCTTCCGTGTCTCGCTGCACGGCGGATGATACGGCGGAGCACATAGCCGCGACCCTCATTTGACGGCATGATACCATCGGAAATCATGAATGTTGCGGAACGGATGTGATCGGTAATCAGACGGATGGACACATCATCGAGCGCATCCTTCTGGTAAGACTTTCCGGACAGTTCACAGACCTTGTCGCGGATTGCTTTCATCGTATCAATGTCGAACACGGAATCCACATCCTGCATGACAACCGCAAGACGCTCAAGTCCCATACCGGTATCGATATTCTTCTGGGAAAGTTCAGTATAACCACCCTTGCCGTCGCCCTCAAACTGGGTAAATACGTTGTTCCATACTTCCATAAAACGGTCGCAGTCACAGCCGACCTTGCAGTCCGGCTTACCGCATCCGTATTTTTCTCCGCGGTCATAATAGATCTCAGAGCACGGACCACATGGACCTGCGCCATGCTCCCAGAAATTGTCGCACTCTCCGGTCTCGGGATCACGGTAAAATCTTGTGATGCGCTCTGCAGGCACACCGACTTCCTTCGTCCAGATGTCGAATGCCTCGTCATCCTCCCCGTAGATCGACGGATAAAGTCTGTCCTCCTCGAGTCCGAGCACTTTTGTCAAAAACTCCCAGGACCATGCGATCGCTTCATGCTTAAAATAATCACCAAAGGAAAAGTTGCCGAGCATCTCAAAAAAGGTCAGATGTCTTGCAGTCTTTCCTACATTCTCAATATCACCGGTACGGATACACTTCTGGCAGGTCGTCACTCTTCTTCTCGGCGGGATCTCCTGTCCTGTAAAATACGGCTTTAACGGTGCCATACCTGCATTGATTAAGAGCAGACTGTTGTCATTGTGCGGCACCAGTGAAAAACTGTTCATTTTCAGATGTCCCTTGCTCTCGAAAAATTCCAGGTACATCCTGCGCAATTCGTTTTCTCCGTAAAACTTCTTCACGACTTCTTCCTCCAACATGTTTCTTTCTATTTTAAATCTATTTTGTCTCTTCGACGTTTCCGGTCTCACCGGCATTCTTAGCATCCTTGCGGTCGCTCAACTTCTTTCCCGCAAAAATTCCAAGTCCCGCCACCACGACCAAAACCACGAAAATCAGTACATAATGTACAAACCATCCCAAAAATGCCATAGTCAAGTCCTGCCTTTCCCCAATTCTTCACACCCCGTGTGAAATCTTCTATAACTAAATCAGTATAGCGCAACCGTTTTATGATCGTCAAGTACCGCTTTTTTGAAATTCCTCTCATTCCTCAAGGATCTCAAAAATCTGGTTTTCATGCTTTATTTCCACAACCCGCTCCGCCATCGCGGCGTTCGAGATCCTCTTCCGGTAATCCGGAAGCGCGCTGTAATCCTGCCACATATGCATCGGAAATACGTAATCCGCATCCGTGTGCTCCAGGAAATAATTCATGCCGTCAAACTGGTGCTCCATCAGCCTCGGATCTGCCGGCACAAACGCCAGATGAATCTTCTTGCCGGAAAGCCTGCGGATCTGGCTGCGGTAATTTGTACGCATGGATCCGTTGATCAGATCGCCGGCTCCGTCCCAGTGCCAGTCATTCAGATCGCCAGCATGGTAAAATGCCGCGCCGTTCGTCTCCACATAAAACGCCACGCCCGCGTCCGTCGAGCGCAGAGTCTCAATATTCAAGTCGTCGACCCTGCATTTTTCATCCGCCCCCACATAGTGAATCCGCTTCGCTACCTCCGGCGCGAATCCATGCTTTACCAGAAAGTGCGGGCTCATCTTACAGTCTTTTGAAAAAATAAACCGGATCTTCGGATATTTTTCTGCGAGATGCAACACATCCATATCAAAATGATCCCGATGCTTGTGGCTTGCGAACACGTAGACGGGCGTATCCGGCTCATACTCCGGCAGCACACCGCCAAAGTGATACCCCTCCACCCGGTCTCCATCAAACCAGTCAAAAATCAGCACCTTCTCATCCACCTCGACCAGAAAACAACTGTGATGAATAAAAATAACCTGCATAATTCTCCTCGTTTCTCCGCAATGTCAGAAGTTCTGCCCTGCAAATCTAATGATTTCTATTTCATGCGGCCGATGATCGCATTCGCACGCTGATAGATCTCTTTCGGATCAAACCCGATCTCGAAATGATTGTCTTCATAGAGAACTTTGCCGTTAATCATCGTCATCTTGACATTCTGCTTGCTGCCGCTGTATACCAGATTCTTCACGATATTGTTTTCCGGCTGCATGTTCGGCTGGTTCAGGTCAATCATGACAATATCCGCCTTTTTGCCCACCGCCAGACGGTCACAGTCCTCCAGCTGCATTGCATGCGCACCGCCGGCTGTTGCCATGTAAAGGATCTCATCTGCACCCACGCACTCGGCATCCATCTCACGCACCTTTGCCAGTGTAGAGGTAAGGAACATCTCGCGGAACATATCCAGGCAGTTGTTGCTCGCCGGCCCGTCCGTACCGATCGCCATGGCAATGCCCTCATCCACGAAACGCTTCGTCGGGCAGATGCCGGAAGCGAGCTTCAGATTGGAAGCCGGGTTCGTCACTGCCGTCAGGTGACGCTTTTTAAAGATCTCAAAATCCGGCTTCTCAAACCATACGCAATGGTATCCGCCGCCGCCGTACTCATACATGCCAAGCGAATCCGTAAGCTGTGTCGGTGTCATGCCCCAGCGCTCTTTGCACTCTGCCACCTCAAGCTTTGTCTCGGAATTGTGCAGCCACACCGGAGATTTCAACTTCTGTGCCAGCGCAGCCACGCCTTCCATCAGTTCTTTTGAGGTGGTGTACTCCGCATGGAATCCGACGATGAAAGAAGTCAGATCACTCATCTCGTTGACGATATGATAGTTTTCCTCCATCAGCTCTACCGTGCCGCCGAAATTGTTCAGTCCGCTGGTCTGCACTGTACGGAATCCCGTATCTGCGGATGCTTTTGCATCGACCGGCGGGAAGAAATACATATCAAAGTTGGACGTAATGCCGCTGGTTAAGTATTCCATGATGCCCAGAATGTTTAACCAGTATACATCGTCCTCGGTAAGCTGTCCCTCGCGCGGGAACACCTGCTGATTCAGCCAGTCCTGCAGTGGCAGATCATCCGCATAGGAACGTAAAAATGTCATGGCTGTGTGTGTGTGCGCGTTCTTAAATCCCGGCATTAACAGATTGCCGCATGCATCAATCTCGCGATCCCACACCAGCACTTCTCCCTCCTTGCACACATCCGCCGTGTCCGTCCCATCACCGATGTAGCAGATCGTATTCCCCTTGACCCAGAGTTCTCCCTCCGTGATCTTGAACTTGTGATGATCTGCAAGGGTTAAGATCTTTGCATTATAAAAACGTGTATTCATGTCATTTTCTCCTTCTTCTGTCTGCTGTTTTCACTCTATGAAGCCTCTCTCCAGCACGGGATCTTCATGCACTTCCGCGGTTCTTATTTTCCGATGCTCTTGATCGTCTCCGTCACAAGAGCCTTGAACTTCGGTGCCACACGGTCTGCCGTCTCCTGTACTTCCTCATGGCAGAGGGGAACCGCTGAGATACCGCATGCCAGATTGGAAATGCAGGAAATACCTACAACGCGCATGCCCATATGACGCGCTGCGATCGCCTCGCATGCCGTACTCATACCAACGGCATCGGCTCCGAGTGTCCGGCACATCGCCACTTCCTTCGGTGTCTCAAACTGCGGACCGGAAAGCTGTAAATAAGTGCCTTCCTTTAAATCAATATCCAGTCCCAACGCCGCTTTTTTCACCAGAAGCTGTAACTCCTTATCATATACCTGACTCATATCCGGGAAACGCACGCCAAGCTCGTCCACATTCGCTCCGCGCAGCGGGGAAGGAACAAAGCTTGCAATCTGATCCTTGATCAGCATAAAATCACCGGCATGAAAATTCGCATTGATGCCACCGGAGGCATTGGTTAAGAACAGCACCTCAGCCCCCATCAGCTTCATCAGACGAATCGGGAGCACGACATCCTCCATCGCATAGCCCTCATAATAATGAACGCGTCCCTGCATGCATACGACAGGAACATCCGCCACATAACCGAAAATGAATCTGCCCTGATGACCGGGAACCGTAGAAACCGGAAAACCATCAATATCATGATAATCCAGTGTAGATACAACATGGATCCGGGAGGCATAGTTGCCAAGCCCCGAACCAAGAACAAGTGCAATCTTCGGAGTGAAATTGATTTTTGACCGGAAACACTCATAGCATTTGGTCAGTTTATCGTAAATTGGATTCATAAAATTACCTGCCTTTCTGTCCACAAAAATGTACTGATAAGTACGAAATATTATGTAATTATATTGTAGCTGTAAAACAGGAAAATGTAAACGGTTTCAGGGGGAGAAACTGGCTTATATTCGTTGACATAGCGGATTAGAAGATATATAATTTTTTTTAAAAAGAAAAACACAATAAAAATCTGATTATCCGCTAAAACACAGTATCTATCAGCATTTT
>OHAF01002463.1_pt1 | contig 13883 bp, 15 predicted proteins | sample 1577041 | NCBI WGS metagenome assembly OHAF01 (sample SAMEA3541495, study PRJEB24748) | human gut metagenome | biome: human gut; feature: human-associated habitat; material: faeces | place: China | collected 2012
CGCCAGGTGCGCGAGGCCATCGAGCTGGCGACGCCCGTCGAGGGAATCATAACCGGAAAATTCGACATCCGGCAGGGAAATTTCGGCGTGAAGATCGCCGCGACCGCCGCCGACCGCATCACGGCCATCGACAACGGCACGGTGATTCAGAGCCTCTGGACCCCGGAGACGGGTTACATCGTGGTCCTGCAACACGCCGGGAACCTGATCTCGGTCTACAAGAACCTCTCGCAGTCGCTCGTAACGACCGGCCAGACCATCCGTTCGGGCGAACTGATCGGCTACAACGCCGAAGTGCAGGACGGAGAGGTCCGGCTCTTCGAATTCGAACTCTGGAACAACGGCAAACCCGTGGACCCCGAGGGGTACATCGTCTTCTGACAAACGCATGAAACAAAGACTCGCAATACTGGGTTCGACCGGCTCGATCGGCGTGCAGACGCTCGACATCGCCCGCGAAAACCCCGGCCGCTTCGAGGTCCGCGTCCTCACGGCCAACCGCAACTGGGAACGACTGGCCCGGCAGGCCCGGGAATTCGACGCCGACGCGGCGGTGATCGCCGACAAACAGCACTACGCGCAGCTGCGCGACGCACTCGCGGGAACCGACACCAAAGTATATGCCGGAGAGGAGGCCGTGGCGCAGGTCGCGGCCGGAGGCGGCACGGACGTGGTGGTGAACGCCCTGGTGGGCTACGCCGGACTCGCTCCCACGGTGGCGGCCATCGAGGCGGGCAAGAAGCTCGCGCTGGCCAACAAGGAGTCGCTCGTGGTGGGCGGCGCCTGCGTGATGCCGCTGGCCCGGAAGCGGAAAGCCCCGGTGATTCCGATCGACTCGGAACATTCGGCCATCTTCCAGTGTCTCGTGGGCGAGCGCGCCCCGGTCAGAAGGCTGATCGTCACGTGCAGCGGCGGCGCATTCCGCGACTTCCGGGCCGAAGAGCTGGCGAACGTCACGGTGGAGCAGGCCCTGCGCCACCCCCAGTGGGACATGGGCGCGAAGATCACGATCGACTCGTCGACGCTCGTGAACAAGGGTTTCGAGGTGATCGAGGCCCACTGGCTGTTCGGGACCCCGGCGGAACGGATTTCGGTGTTGCTCCACCCGCAGTCGATCATCCATTCGATGGTCGAATTCGAGGACGGCGCGATCAAGGCCCAGCTCGGAACGCCCGACATGCGCCTGCCGATCAGCTTCGCGCTGCTGTACCCCGACCGGGCGAACCGTCCCGGCGAGCGGTTCAACTTCCTGAACCATCCGCAGCTGACCTTCGCCGAAGTGGACCGCGCGAAATACCCGGCGCTCGACATCGCCTACGACTGTCTGCGGCGCGGCGGCACGGCGGCCTGCACGATGAACGGCGCCAACGAGGTGGCCGTGGCGGCGTTCCTCGCCCGCAAATGCGCATGGCTCGACATCGTGCGCGCCATCCGCTACGCGCTGGAGCACGCCGCATTCGTCCCCTCGCCCACCCTGGCCGATTACGCCGAGGCGAACGCCGAAGCCCGCGCGCTGGCGGCGGAGTTCCTACAATTAAAAAATTAAAAATTAAAGCTTGTGGACATTCTTGTAAAAATCATTCAGTTCTTCCTCTGTTTCACCATCCTGATAGGCATTCACGAGATGGGTCACTTCATCATGGCGCGGGTGTTCAAAATCCGCGTCGAGAAATTCTACATCTTCTTCGACCCGTGGTTCTCGCTGTTCAAATTCAAACGCGGAAACACCGAGTACGGTCTGGGATGGCTGCCGCTGGGCGGATATGTCAAGATCGCCGGCATGATAGACGAGTCGATGGACACGGAACAGATGAAACAGCCCGTCAAACAGGACGAGTTCCGCGCCAAACCCGCCTGGCAGCGTTTTCTGGTGATGATCGCCGGCGTGGTGATGAACGTCGTGCTGGCCGTGGCCATCTACATCGGCATCTGCTACACGTGGGGCGACACCTATTTCTCGAACGCCGACGCCAAGTGGGGCTACAACTTCAACGAGGCCGGGCACAAACTCGGATTCCACGACGGAGACCGGCTGGTGAGCATCGACGGCGAAGAGGCGGACGACATCAACAAGGTCGTAAACTCGCTGATCATCACCGAAAGCGACCGCAGCGTCGTGGTCGAACGCAACGGACGGCAGGTGGAACTGATCCTCCCGCTCGACGAGCTGATCTCGATGCGCCAGCAGAAGGGATACGAAAATTTCCTCCTGCCCCGCATCCCCTTTCTGATCGACAGCGTCGTAAACCCGACCGTCGCACAGTTGCGGAAGGGAGACGAGATCGTAGCCATCGACAACGTTTCGGGTCTCGACTTTGCGGGCTACGGCCAATACCTGAAGGCGCACGCCGGAGATTCGGTGCTGCTGACAGTCCTGCGGGAAGGGGACATGCTCTTTGAATTCAAAGCGCCCGTCTCGGAGAACGGCACGCTCGGAGTCATCCGCAAGGGCCTCGCGCTGCGCACGCAGAAATATACGTTTCTGGAGGCGATTCCGGCCGGTATTCAAAGGACGGGCAAGGTGATCTCCTCCTACTGGGACCAGCTGAAGATGATCGTGCAGCCCAAAACCAAGATGTACGAGGAGCTGGGCGGATTCATCTCCATCGGCAGCATCTTCCCCTCCACGTGGGACTGGCAGGACTTCTGGATGAAGACCGCCTTCCTGTCGATCATCCTCGCGGTGATGAACATTCTGCCGATCCCGGGACTCGACGGCGGGCACGCGATCTTCACTTTCTGGGAGATGATCTCGGACCGCAAGGTGAGCGACAAGGTGCTCGAAGCGGCGCAGTATGTCGGACTGATCATCATTCTGTTCCTGCTGCTCTACGCCAACGGCAACGACATTTACCGGTTCTTTATCAAATAAATGCGGAGCCGATGACAAACCGAACTGCGGAAAAAACGGAAGCCTGCGCCGCGGCGCTGCGGAGACACCGTTTCGAGGCCGAGGTAGTGAAGGACGCCGAAGCGGCCTTCGCCCTGATGAAGGCCGTCGTGGAGGCCGAAAACCCGCAACTCGTGTCGTTCGGCGACTCCATGACGATGCGCGGAACGGGCATCGTCGAGTGGCTGCGGAGCAACGGGCGGCTGACGCTGCTCGACGGGTTCGACGCCTCGAAGCCCTACGAGGAGCGGCTGGAAATCCGCCGCCGCGCGCTGTTGTCGGACCTTTTCATCACGGGCGTGAACGCCGTGACGGAGCAGGGAACACTGCACTGGCTGGACAAGGTGGGCAACCGCATCGCACCGGTGGCATTCGGTCCCCGAAAGGTGATCATCGTGGCGGGACGCAACAAGATCGTGGCCGACCGCGACGAGGCCGAGGAGCGCATCCGCCGGATCGCCGCCCCGCAGAACGTAGCGCGACACCCCGGATTCCGCACCCCCTGCGCCAAAACGGGCGTCTGCGCGGACTGCAACTCGCAGGACCGCATCTGCAACACCCGGATGGAAATGCTGCGATGCTGGCCCGACAAACGGGTGTTGGTAATACTGATCGACGAAGATTCCGGATTATGATGAAACAACTGAAATACGGCACGACCTGCCTGCTGTTGCTGGCAGCCGCCTGCGGAGACGATTCCGACGCATTTTACACGGCGGTTTATCCCGTCGTGCGCGTCGAGGCCGAAATCACCCTTCCGGACCCCGAACCGGGCCCAACCGATCCCACCGACCCCACTGATCCCACCGATCCCACCGATCCAACAGACCCAACAGACCCAACAGACCCAACAGACCCCACGAACCCCACCGATCCCACGGAACCGGAGACGAAGGCTGGGGAAAACGAAACGGACCCCGTGGTCGAACGGATCAGGGAGGAGATCGAAGCGGCGGCTCCCGTGAAGGCGGGCGGAAGCTACGTGCTGGAATTCACCAAATACAACGGCGGGCGCCTCCGGATCAGACAGACGGCGGAGGCGGACCGGGTGCGGGGCGTCTTCTTCAAGGACCCGGGCGCAACCGACATCCTCGTCTACTGTCCGGAACCGGCGATGAAGTACACCTGCGTCGTCTCGGCCTACAAGGCCGAGGACGGCACGAGCAAGACCCTCCTGACGGTCGACCTGACCGAAGAGTACCAAGCTCTCTACCCCGAGGCCGGAATCACGAAGGCCGTGCGCCGGGAGTACACCTCGGCAAACGCAAAATAGGAGGACGTATGGCAAAGGTCAAAAAGGCATTTTTCTGCAAAAACTGCGGGTTCGAAGCCCCGAAATGGCTGGGACGCTGCCCCTCGTGCGGCGAATGGAACACGTTCGCCGAGGAGATCATCGCCCGCGAGAGCGGTTCGGTCCCGGCGGTCGCGGCGGGTCCCCTGCCCACGGCGAAGCCTCAGCGCGTGAGGGACATCCGCGAAAGCGAGCACGTCCGCCTCGATCTGGGAAACGCCGAGGTAAACCGCGTGTTGGGCGGCGGGATGGTCCCGGGGTCGCTGGTCCTCGTGGGCGGCGAGCCGGGAATCGGCAAATCGACCCTCTCGCTGCAAATCGCGCTGGCGGCGAACGGACTGAAAACCCTCTACGTCTCGGGCGAGGAGTCGGCCGAGCAGATCAAGATGCGCGCCGCGCGCATCGGCATCGGCAACGACGAGTGCCTGATCTATCCCGAAACGCTGCTGGAAAACATCGTGGCGCAGATCGCCGAGCACCGTCCCGACCTGGTGGTGATCGACTCGATACAGACGATTTACACCGACCTCCTGGACTCGTCGGCGGGAAGCGTGTCGCAGATCCGCGAATGCGCGGCGACGCTTCTGAAATACGCCAAATCGACCGGAACGTCGATCTTCATCATCGGCCACATCACCAAGGACGGCTCGATAGCCGGTCCCAAGATACTCGAACACATCGTCGACGTGGTGTTGCAGTTCGAGGGCGACAGCAACAACATCTACCGCATCCTGCGGGGCATCAAGAACCGGTTCGGAGCGACGTTCGAAATCGGGGTCTTCGAGATGCTCGACGCCGGACTGCGGGGGGTTGACAATCCGTCGGAAATCCTGCTGACGCACTATGAGGAGCCGTTGAGCGGCATCGCCGTGGGGGCGTCGGCCGACGGCGTGAGGCCCTACCTGATCGAGGTGCAGGCGCTGGTGAGCGGTGCGGCGTACGGCACGCCCCAGCGTTCGACGACCGGATACGACGCACGGCGCATGAACATGCTGCTGGCCGTGCTGGAGAAGCGCGTGGGGATGAAGATGTTCCAGAAAGACGTTTTCCTGAATTTCGCGGGCGGATTCAAGGTCGCGGACCCGGGGCTGGACCTCGCGGTCGTGGCGGCGGTGATCTCGTCCTACTACGACCGTCCCGTGGCCGAGGGGGTCTGCTGCGCCGGCGAAATAGGCCTGTCGGGCGAAGTGCGCCCCGCGCCCCGCACCGAACAGCGCATCAGCGAGGCCGCAAGGCTCGGATTCAGGCGCATCATCGTGTCGGGCTATCTGGCCAAAGGCGGCAAGCGTCCCAAAGGCATCGAGGTAGTCCCGATAAACAGCGTCGACCAGCTCCCGAAGGCGCTTTTCACAGAATAGGCCGACATCAAAAACAACAGATAAGGAAAGGAGCGGCTTCTGGCAGTCGCGGCCGGAAGATTTTCGATTCGCCTCGGGTGAATCGGCAGGCCGCAGCTCCGCCCTGCGGAGGCCTGCTCGTAACTGTCCTTCGAGCGGACCACCGCGAGCTGCCGCCTGAAAACGCGACAGAAGTTCCGGAGAGCGAATCTTCCGACCTCGCATGGGCTTCCGGCCGGATTGCCGCCGGTATGGAATGGATTTTGCTTTTTCCCCGGTAAAAGGGAAGAAAATGCAAAAGAGAATAGTCGTACTGGGCGGCGTGGGATTCATCGGCTCCCACCTGTGCCTGCGTCTGTTGAACGACGGGCACGAAGTCTTCTGCGTGGACATACGCGACACCGCCGATTCGCCGCTGCTGCGCGACATGCCGCCGCACCCGGAATTCCGGTACGTCCGCCACAACATCGTCAACGCATTCGGCATCCGCTGCGACGAGATTTACAACCTCGCGGCGCCCTCGCGCGTGCGCTACAACAAGGCGCTGCCCGTCGAGTCGCTCAAGGTCAGCATACTGGGGTCGATAAACGCCCTCGACACGGCCCGTTCGGAGCACGCACGCATCCTCTACGCATCCACCGGAGACATCTACGGCACGGGATACCGCGACACCTCGGTCGAGGCGGCGGACGGTTGTCCGACACACCGCACCCTCGCCGAAGGCAAACGGGCCGGGGAGGCCCTGCACCGCGCCTACCAGTATGAATTCGGGGTCGACGCACGCATCGCGCGCATCTTCAACACCTACGGCAGCGGCGCCGACCTGATGGACCAGCGCGTGGTGATGAAGATGATCGTGGCGGCGTTGCAGAACCGCGACATTCCGATCAACGGCAGCGGCGAGCAGCTGCGGACCTTCTGCTGGGTGGAAGACGTGGTCGACGGACTGGTGCGGCTGATGGAGGCCCCGCCGGCCGAGACGACGCGCACGGCCAATTTCGGCAGCAGTCACGAGGTGACGATCCGCTCGCTGGCCGAGAAGATCATCGCCCTGACGGGCAGCAGCTCGCACATCGTCCACGCCGAAGCGCGCATCGACGACATACGCCGCCGCACGCCCGACATCTCGGCGACACGGCGCGAACTGGACTGGGCGCCCCGCACACCGCTCATCGAAGGCCTGCGGCGCACGATCAGCTACGTCGAAAAGGAACTTGCGGAGAAGAACTATGCGGGAATATCGTGGGTGGAAATAAACTGATCGGAAGATATGACCATGACGGACTTTGACAAGATCATCTGGCGGGACGCGCTGACGTTCGTAGACTTCTTCGCCACCTGGTGCGGGCCGTGCCGGATGATGATGCCGGCCATCGACAAGTTTCGGGAGCGGATGAACGGCCGCGTCGACGTCTACAAAGCGGACATCGACGACCCCTCGATGCGTGAAATCATACGGCGCTACAACATCATGTCGGTCCCGACACTGATGTTTTTCTGCCGCGGAGAGGTATTGTGGCGCGAGAGCGGCCGCGTGGGGTACGAACACCTGATCAACGTGCTGAACGAACTCGAAAAGCGCGAACAGGTGATGCAGCCCTAAACCTCCAGTCGCCAGGCCAGCTCCTCGTGGACGCAGGCTTCGGCAGGGAGCTGACCCAGAGAGCCGGCCGCGCGGAGAACCGCCTGCCGGTTCTCTTCGTTTCGCGTCCCGAGGGCCGTGAACAGCGCCACGGCGCCATGAGCCAGCAGGTGCGCTTCCGGGATGCTGGCCGCAGCGGCCCCGTGCACGACGGCCGCAGCCGGAACGGCCCACGCCGGAGAAGGATGCGGAACGCGGGCCGCGGCCATCAGGGCCGCATACTGCCGCAGCCACCCGGCATCGGGCGCAATCCACGCCGCGAACAGTTCGGGGAACGCCCCGATGCGGCTCAACAGCGCGAAGGCGGCCTCCGCGGCGATTTCGGAATTGAGAAGCCCGTCGCCCCAGAAGGCGAACTCCCCGGGCGTAAGGCGCGCCGGATCGGCGATGTGCAGCGCGGCAAGGCGCAGGCAGCGGACATCCTGCCGCCAGAGGTATTTGGCGAAATCGTGATCGGCGGCCTCGGCACGCGCCAGCGTGCGGAGCGTCGGCAGGCTCACGCCGTAATTCAGGCCGCAGGGTGCGCCGTAGAAGCGCATCGAATCGGCAACAGCGCCGTTGCGCTCGCGGCGGAATGCCCCGAGCAGCACCGCCATGCGGGAGGTGAAATCCATCGGAAGATTATTTGCGGCGCGGCAGGGCGACGTTGATCGTACGGCCGAATTCGAAAACAGGAAGCACGGCGCGGGCATACTCGCGGCCTCCCGAGACGACGATGCAGGTCGAGGGATCGGCCACGCGGCACGCCACGACCTGCGTCTCCTTCGGACCGGCCTCGAGGTCACTCTTCGCAGCGCCCGAAGGTTCGATCTGCAACAGCACGATGTCGCCCGAAAGGTCCGTGTCGGGAAGCAGTCCGGCCGCCGGGCTGAAGCGGCAGACGATATACTGTTTCTTGTCGGCCTGCGGGCAGACCACGTAGCGGCGGGTCTCGGTCGAGACGATCCGCTTGCCGAGGAACAACTCCAGATAGCTCTGCTCCAGACGGTCGATCTCCTCCAGCGCGGCCTTCAGGCCCTCGCCGAAGACGTTCTCGCCCGCTTCGCCCGTGACCAGCTCGATGCGGTGGCGGCGCAGCGAGAAGATTTGCGCGGCGGCGGTGCGCGCGGCGTCCTCCAGCGCGGGCGTCGTCATGTCGGTCTTGTCCGGCTGCAAGCGCGCGAACTCGTTTTCGGAGGCGGTGTGCGACAGCACGCGGGTCGAGGCCGGAGCCGGAGCCGCGGCATTGAGGTAGGTGTCGCCGTCGAGCAGGGCGATCTGCGCCCCGGTGACGCTCCACACGGTCTTGTCGGTGAGCGGAGCGCGCACCCCGAGGTATTTCTGCGCATAACGCGCATAGGGTCCGCTCAAGGTGACGTCGTGTTCGACGGTGACGTCGACGGCAAGGATCGTGCGCGGCTGGGCGACGGTAAGGCCGCCGGCGGTTTCGTTCGCGCCCTGAAGGGAGATGTATGGGTTCTGGGCCGAGACGCCGCCCGAAAGCAGCAGGGCAAATGCCAAAAGTCTGAATTTCATGGTCCGAAAATTTTATTGCGGTTTCACAAATGTAGCTTATTTTCGCGTGCCGTCAAAATTTCAGGTAAAAATCACGGGTCAGGGCGCGGTATTCGGGCGTGTAGCATTCGTGCTCTCCCGTGCCGACGACCAGTTCCGAGACCTCGGGCACGGCGGCGGAACAATCGGCGGGAGGGTCGGCGGGGCGGTCGGCGGAACAATCGGCAGGAGGGGCGGCGGGGCGGTCGGCGCGGACGAACTCCATCAGCGCCCGTTTGGCCGGGCGGCGGGGCGTGGTGCGCACGTCGGTGCGGCGCACGAGGGCCAGTCGCCCGGCACAGACCGCGAGGAAACGCTCCGCTTCGGCCGTGGGAAGGATGACGGCAAACCGGCCTCCGGGAGCCAGCAGGCGGAGGACGGCGTCGCGCAGGTCGCCGAACGGCAGGTGCACGGCATGGCGGGTGCGTCCCCCGTCGGGGCAGGTGAGCGAGTCGACGAAAAACGGCGGGTTGGAGACGATCAGATCGAACGGCTCCGGGGTCTCGAACTCCTGCACGGGGCATTGAGCGAACGCCACCCTGCCGCTCCAGGGCGAAGCGGCGGCGTTCTCGCGGGCCTGCCCGACATCGTCGATGTCGACGCCCGTGACATGCGCCTCCAGGGCGCGCTGGGCCAGCATCAGGGCGATCAGCCCCGTGCCCGTGCCGATGTCGAGCATCCGCCGGTCCTGCGGCCGCACCGCGGCCCATGCACCCAGCAGAACGCCGTCGGTCCCGACCTTCATCGGGCAGCGGTCCTGACGGACCGTGAATTGTTTAAACCGAAACCCGCTTAAGAAGCGGGATTTATGAGTATTATTCATTGTTCATTCAAATAGCCGTCCATGCCTGCGCCGAACAGCGAGAAATCGTACCGCGCAGGATCCTCCGCATCGAATGCGCGCAGGGCGTCCGTCAACTCCTCGACGGCCCGCCAGTCGTTCTGGCGGCGGCCAAGCAGTCCCAGCGCACGCGCCGTCTCGCCGACATGGACGTCCAGCGGCAGGTAGAGGGCCGACATCGGGATACGCCGCCACAGACCGAAATCGACACCCCGGTCGTCGCGGCGCACCATCCACCGCAGATACATGCACAGCCGCTTGCAGGCCGCGCCGCGCTCGACGGACGAAACATGCTTCTCGCAGCGCGGAGCGTGCTCCCCGGCGAAAAACTCGCGCCGGAAGTCGGCCAGCACGGCGGGCATGCTCTGCGCGGCCTCATAGCGCGTCTCGAAGAAATTCCCGATGCCGCCATGGCGCTCCTCCATACGCCGCAGGGCCAGCACGAAATCGCGCAGGTCCCCGCCGTTGAACGTGCGGTGGACGTAGGACGAAAGCAGCGCCAGTTCGCGCTGCGAGGCGTTGCGCACGAAATCCGCCGGAGCGTCGTCCATGAAGTGCATCATGCGGTGGCCACTGCGGACAATGGCCTTACGGTTGCCCCAGGCGATGGTCGCGGAGAAAAATCCCGCGATCTCGCGGTCGGCGCGGTCCGTATAGCGGTGCGGTACCGAAATCGGATCGTCGGCGATGAAGTCGGGGCTGTTGTATTTGTCGTGGAGCGCGTCGAGCAGCTCCTTCAGATCGGTGTTCGTCATGGCGTGCGGAGCATTCGGAGCAAGACATCGGTTTGCGGGATGCCGTAACCCAGTTCGCAGCCGGGAGCTGCGGCCCGCGTGCCGGAAGCGTGCAGCAGTCCGATGAGTTCGCCGCGTTCCATAGGACGGTATTCGAGCAGGCAGGCGCAAAGCCCCGCGATAACCGGCGTCGAAAACGAAGTTCCCAACGGCGAGGCTCCGGCGACGAAATCGGGCTTCACATAGCCGACATCTTCGCGTCCGACACCACTGGAGCGGGAGCGGGAAACACCGTCGGAATCGCACGAACCGACCGTGATGACCTGCCGGACATCGGCCGGAAAGGAGACATTGCGCCACGCCTTGTCGCCCTCGTTGCCGGCGCTCTGCACGAAAACGAGTCCGGGGCGCGCCGTGAGCAGGCTGTCGAGGTAGCGCGAGAGCGTCGAGGTGCAGCCGTCGAGCATCGCGGGCGTATAGCCGCTGAAATCGTCGAACGTCGTATAGCCCAACGACGAGGAGATCACGTCGACGTCATGCGCCAGGAGCCACTCGATGCCGCGGATCAGCTGCCGCTCCTCGGCGCGAGGCTCCACTTCGGCACGGTCGGTTTTCGCAAGATAATACTCCGCACCCCATGCCAGCCCGCGGATCGTATCGCCCGAACGGCCTCCGAGGTTGGTGCAGACCCTTGTGCCGTGGTCTGTGGCGTCGTCGAAGAATGCCGTCTCGTCGCCGCCCGTGAAATCGCGCCAGGCGGCGACGTGCAGCCCCCGCGTCCAGCGGTCGGTGCGGAAGCCCCCGAAACCCGCGTCCAGCACCCCGATGCGGACGCCCCGTCCGGAAAGGTTCAGCGAATCGAACGCCCGGGACATCGTCTGCCCCACGGCGCGCGAATAGGTCCGGGAGTAGTCCGAGGTCCACGCCCCGCGCACCTCGCGCACGAGGTCCCACGCACCGTAGGCGGCAAGAGCCGGAAGAAGCAGCCAAAGCAGTTTTTTCATGTTACCGGACCGTTTCGCAGCCGAGGATCAGACCGTCGGACATGGTGATCTTCCGGTCGGCCATTGCGGCGAGGTTTTCGTCGTGGGTGACGATCACGACGGTCTGGCCGAGCCGTTCGCGCAGGTCGAAGAACAGGCGATGGATCTCGTCGCGGTTGTGCGAGTCGAGGTTGCCCGAGGGTTCGTCGGCCAGCAACACGGCGGGCGAATTGACCAGCGCACGGGCGATGGCCACGCGCTGCTGCTCGCCGCCCGAAAGCTGTCCGGGCTTGTGGTCGCGCCGCGCCGCGAGGCCCATCATGTCGAGCAGTTCGGCGGCACGGCGTTCGACATCGACGCGCGGACGCCGGCCGATCAGCCCCGGAATGCAGACGTTCTCGAAAGCCGTGAACTCCGCAAGCAGGTAGTGGAACTGGAACACGAAGCCGATGCGCTCGTTGCGGAACTGCGACAAGGCCCGATCGCCCAAGGCCGAGACATCGCGGCCGTCGATCTCCACGCGCCCGCCGTCGGGACGCGACAGCGTGCCGATGATCTGCAAAAGCGTGGTCTTGCCAGCGCCGCTGGCCCCCACGATGGAGACCACCTCGCCCTGCGCCACGTCGAGCGAAACGCCTTTCAGCACCTCCAGCGTGCCGAAACTCTTGTGTATGTCGGTAGCCCGTATCATTGGCGGAACATATTGAACAGTTTGACCGTGTCCACAGCTTCCCGCACGTCGTGGACGCGGAGTATCGCCGCACCCTGGCGCAGGCACTCCCAGCCCAGGGCAACGGTTCCGGCGAGCGATTCGGCGGGAGTGGCGTCGAGGACCTTATAGATCATCGACTTGCGCGAAAGCCCCGCCAGCACCGGGTAACCCAGCGCGCAGAGGCGGTGCAGACCCGCGAGCAATTCGTAGTTCTGCTCCGTGGTCTTGGCGAAGCCGAAGCCGGGGTCGAGGATGATGTTTTCACGCCGGATGCCCGCGGCGAGCATCTCGTCGGTGCGGCGGCGGAAATAGCCGACGACCTCGGTGACGATGTCGCGCCGGTAGTCGGTCTGCGACTGCATGGTTTTCGGATCGCCCTTCATGTGCATGGCGATGTAGGGTACGCCGCAGTCCGCAACGACGGAGAGCATCGCAGGGTCGAGTTCCCCGGCCGAAATGTCGTTGACGACGAGCGGCCCGAACGTTTCGACAGCCTTCGCCGCGACTTCGCTGCGGAACGTGTCGACCGAGACGGTCATGCCGGGCGCCAGCCGACGCACGGTCCCGACGCCCAGCCGGACGCGACGCCACTCCTCGTCGGCGGGGACTTCGTCGGCCCCGGGACGCGAGGAGTAGCCCCCGACGTCGATCAGCTGCGCCCCTTCGGACACGGCTTCGCGGACGCGGCGCTCGACGGATTCGGCCTCCGGAGTGCGGCTGCCGGCATAGAAAGAATCGGGGGTGACGTTAAGAATCGCCATCACCTGCGGCGAGGAAAAATCAATGTTCATGGGCTTCATGGCTGAAAATTCGGTGCAACTCCGCGACAGCGGGTTCAAGGTCGGATTCGAGGATGTTGACAAGGGTGTAGTCGGCCTTCGCGCTCAACGTATCGTCGTCCGTCTGGGCGGCGATGCGGAGGCGGACCTCCCCGGGTGTGCGCCCGTCGCGGCGGCAGGTGCGTTCGATGCGCAGCGCCTCGGGGGCGAGGACGGCAACCGTGCGGTCGACGCAGGCATCGAACCCCGCATCGAAAAGAAGGGCGCTTTCGAGGATCACGTAGTCGCCCTCCTGCTGTTCGGCCCACGCCGCGAAATCGGCCCGGACGGCCGGGTGGACGATGGCGTTCAGGTCGGCGAGGGCCTGCGCCTCGGAGAAGACCCGCCCGGCAAGGTAGGTACGGTTCAAGGTCCCGTCCGCATAGGCTTCGGCCCCGAAACGGTCCGTGATGCGCCGGCGCAGCTCCGCATCCTCCGTCATCAGCCGTTTGGCCCCGGCATCGGAGTCATAGACCGCGACGCCCAAACGCGCGAAAAGACGGCAAACGGTGCTTTTGCCGCTGCCGATGCCGCCTGTGATTCCGACCTTCATCATGGGTTACGGGGAACGTCGATTTCGGGAATGTCCCCGATGGAAATGATCTTGATGTCGCTGAACCGCGGCGCAAGGGCGTTTTGCAGCGACTGGGGGTCGATGATGAGTTTACCCTCGTGCCCCTCCTCATACGAACGCTTCGTCTTGAGTTCCGCAAGCGGAATGCGCAGCGTCTTGTTCATGTAGACCCGGTAGCCGAAAAGGTTCGTACCGACGCCCTCGACCACGCAGGTAACCTCGAAAGGCTGTCCGTCGACACTCACCCTCACGGTCTGCTCGGTGGTGTACGTATAGCTCAATTTCGCGATATACCAAAGGATGAACGACGCGACGAGCAGCGCCAGAAAAACCGGCGACACGTAGCGGTGCATCCATTTCAACCAATTTTCCATCATGGGAACCTATAATATCCGTATGACAAAGATAGTGCAAGGCGGGGCAATATCAAATTTATTTTGCACATTGCCGAGCCGCAGCCTGCCCAAGCGGGCGTCTGCTTGCCCGCAAAGATAGTGCAAGCCGGCCGCAATGCCAAATTTATTTGAA
>OHAF01002467.1_pt1 | contig 13867 bp, 8 predicted proteins | sample 1577041 | NCBI WGS metagenome assembly OHAF01 (sample SAMEA3541495, study PRJEB24748) | human gut metagenome | biome: human gut; feature: human-associated habitat; material: faeces | place: China | collected 2012
GGAGGGGTTTCCTAAGGGCACATCCCGCAGCCGCAACGCGGCGAGGACGTGCCCGTGGAAACCCCGCAGGCCCCGCGGCCGGTGGGAGCAACGCTACTTTACGACCAAAATGTCGCAGTCGGTATTGCGCAGCAGGAACGTCGAAATCGAACCCAGAAGCGCATACTTGATCGAGGACAGGCCGCGAGCGCCGCAGAGCACCAGGTCGGGCTTGACCACGTCGAGCATCTCGTCTTTGAGCGTCTCGCGAATACGACCGGCACGTATCATAACCTCGACCTCGGGAATATCGGGATTGGCCTTGGCCTCTTCGAGCTGCTTTTCGATGGAGTTCTTAAAGGCCTCCTCCAGACCGTTGACCAAATCGACCGGATAGGAGCCGGCGCTCTCGAGCGCCGTGGAATCGATAACGTGGCCGATAATCAGCTTGGCGCCGTTGTTCGCGGCGACCTTGATGGCGCGTGCGAGCACAAAATCCTGCTGCTCAGTACCGTCGAGTGAAACAAATACCTTGGTGTAACCCTCGTTCATGGTTTCCTCCTTGGTCTATCGCACGGGCGCGGGGCTCGTGCGTCGGGCGGGCGCGGGTGCGTTGACCGCCGGACACTTTATCTTGTTGCAGTTATACCCAAGGATTTCGGTTTAACTGCTCGCAATTCTGTGAACGGGCGAGTTTTTTGGTAAGGGTAGGCGCGGTCGCACCGCCAACGGTTGATAATGGGACATCGCCCGCATCGTCCGCAGAACATCTACCGGCGGGTGTCTAACGAGGGGGTCCCTTTGGATATTATCGAGCTTCTAAAATCTGCCTTCATGGGCCTGGTCGAGGGCATCACCGAATGGCTGCCCGTTTCGTCGACGGGTCACATGATCTTGGTGGACGAGTTCGTCAAGATGAACGTGAGCGAGACGTTCTGGAATATGTTCCTGGTCGTGATTCAGCTCGGCGCCATTCTGGCCGTCTGCGTGCTGTTCTTCCATGAACTCAATCCGTTCTCGCCCAGCAAGGGCAAGGAGGGCCGTCGCGACACCTGGGTGCTGTGGGGCAAGATTGTGCTCGGTTGCATTCCTGCGGCGGCGATCGGCCTGCCGCTCAACGACTGGATGGAGGAGCATTTCTACAATGCTCCCGTCGTGGCGCTGGCGCTCATTGTGTACGGCGTGCTGTTTATCGTGATCGAGAACTGGCGTGCAAACAAGCGCGAGGAAATGGTCGTTGCCGGTTCGTTTGGTTCGCGTGCTGTGGTGTCGGGTGGACGTCCCGCCGGTGCGCACTTTGCGGCGCCTGCCACGGCTACCGCTGAGGATGAGGACGATGACGAGAACCTGGACTTCGGCTCCATCGCCACGCTCGAGGACCTCAGCTGGAAGACTGCGCTGGGTATCGGCTGCTTCCAGGTGCTTTCGCTGGTGCCTGGTACATCTCGCTCCGGTTCTACCATCATCGGCGGCCTGCTTTTGGGCTGCACGCGCTCGGTGGCGTCTAAGTTCACGTTCTTCCTGGCTATTCCTGTTATGTTTGGCGCGAGTGCGCTCAAGCTGGTCAAGTACTTCATCAAGGGCGGCACGTTCGGCACCAACGAGATCGCCATCTTGGGCGTGGGCTGCGTTGTGGCCTTTGTGGTTTCGCTCATTGCCATCAAGTGGCTCATGGGCTTCGTCCGCCGTCACGACTTCAAGTGCTTCGGCGTCTACCGCATCATCCTGGGCATCGTAGTGCTCGCATACTTCTTCGTTCTGGAGCCCATGCTCGGCCTCTAACTTAGTCGACGCTGCGCGGCGGCCAGAGCGACAGCTTGTCATTCAAAGAGGGTGGCATGACCAAAAGGTCTATGCCGCCCTCTTTTCATGCCAATTTGTTCGCTCTGGCCGCCGCTCGCTACCGTTGCCATGACATCGGCGGCTCCGTGATTGGTACATTGGGCTCAGGTTTCTTTGCACCAACGTGGTACAGACTAGCCTGACCCCATTGCGTCAAATCTGCTGGGGCGGCCCGACGGTGACGGACGGAGTCGTGGTGTGATTTGCGTTGGTGTCCGCGCGGCTCGGTATACTGGTACGGCTCAAACTATGGCGCTGCCCGCAGGCGCGCCGTCCGTCAGATGAGGAGTCGCCCATGACCCAGCCCCTGCCCTGGGAAAAGAACGCCACAGCCCCCGTGCCGCCCGCGCCGGAGCCCGTGCCGCTTGATGCATACGCCGCCCCCGCCGCGCCGGAGCCCGAGCTCGTCCCGCTCGACATCTATGACGCTCCCGCGCCGGCCCCTGCGCCCGCAAAGCCGCTCGTCGACATCGACAGCCTCAATCCTGCCCAGCGCGAGGCGGTACTCACCACCGAGGGCCCACTGCTGGTCCTCGCCGGCGCTGGCTCGGGCAAGACCCGCGTCTTGACCTTCCGCATCGCGCATATGCTCGGCGACCTGGGCGTTAAGCCTTGGCAGGTTCTTGCCATCACGTTTACCAACAAGGCGGCGGCCGAGATGCGCGAGCGTCTGGCGGCGCTCATCCCCAGTGGCACCCGCGGCATGTGGGTGTGCACCTTCCATGCCATGTGCGTGCGCATGCTGCGCGAGGACGCCGACCTGCTGGGCTACACCGGTCAGTTCACCATCTACGATGACGACGATTCCAAGCGCATGGTGCGCGACATTATGCAGGCGCTCGGCATCGAGCAAAAGCAGTTCCCCATCAACATGATCCGCAGCAAGATCAGCTCGGCCAAAAACGCCATGATCGGCCCCGAGGACATGCTCAAGTCCGCCGATAGTCCCAACGACAAAAAGGCCGCGCAGGTCTACCTGGAGCTGGAGCGCCGCCTGCGCGCCGCCAACGCGATGGACTTCGACGACCTGCTCGTGCGCACGCTCGAGCTACTGCGCACCCGCCCCGAAGTGCTCGACAAGTACCAGGAGCGCTTCCGCTACATTAGCGTCGACGAGTATCAGGATACCAACCACGTCCAGTACGAGATCGCCAACCTGCTGGCCGCCAAGTACCAAAACCTCATGGTCGTGGGCGACGACGACCAGTCCATTTACAGCTGGCGTGGCGCCGACATCACTAACATCCTGGACTTTGAGCAGGACTTTAAAAACTGCAAGACCGTTAAGCTGGAGCAGAACTACCGCTCCACGGGTCACATCCTGAACGCCGCCAACGCCGTGGTGCGCCACAACTCGCAGCGCAAGGATAAGCGCCTGTTTACGGCTGAGGGCGACGGCGAGAAGATCCAGGCCTTCCAGGCGAGCGACGAGCGCGACGAGGGCCGCTGGATTGCCGGCGAGATCGAGAAGCTGCATGCCAAGGGTACGAGCTACGACGATATCGCTGTGTTCTACCGCACCAACGCCCAGTCGCGTATTCTCGAAGATATGTTCCTGCGCGCGGGTGTGCCCTACAAGATCGTGGGCGGCACGCGATTCTTCGATCGCGCCGAGATCCGCGACGTCATGGCCTACCTCAAGATGATTGTGAACCCGGCCGACGAGATGAGCGTCAAGCGTGTCATCAACACGCCGCGTCGCGGCATCGGCTCCACCTCGATTCAAAAGATCGAGCAGTTGGCGCGCGACAACCGCTGCTCGTTCTTCCAGGCCTGCGAGATTGCGACAGCCGAGACCGGCATGTTTAGCGCCAAGGTGCGCAACGGCCTGTCGAGCTTTGTGTCGCTGGTGCGCGAGGGCCGTCGCATGGACGGCGAGCTCAAGGACGTCGTCGAGATGATTGTCGATAAGACGGGCCTGCTGCAGGCTTTTCGCGCCGAGGGCACCATGGAATCCGAGAGCCGCTCCGAGAACATTCAGGAATTCCTGGGCGTTGCCGCCGAATTTGAGGAGACGCATGAGGATATCGAGGGTACGCTCGAGAGCTTAGAAGAGCTGCGCGCAGCCGGTGTTGCCGACGTGCCCGCCGCCGAGCCCGAGCCCGTCGTGGTGAGCGCACCCGCGCCCGAGCCGGGACCGTCCGCGCCCACGTCTTCGTTCGAGGCACTCGTCGGTGCTCGTGACGCCGCGGGCGCCAATCCGCTCGATAGCCTGGCCGCTCCGGCGCTCTCGCCGCAGGACGCCCTGGCCGCCGCCATCGCGGGCAACGCGTATGCCACGCCGACGGAGCTGCCGGCGGGTGCCGTGCATGCCGACGAAATCGAGCGCACCTACGGTCCACTTACCTGTAAGGCGCTGCCGGCGCTCATGGAATGGTTGGCCCTGCGCTCCGACCTGGATTCCCTGGCCGGCGAGACGCATGCCATCACCATGATGACCATCCATTCCGCCAAGGGTCTGGAGTTCCCGGCGGTGTTCGTGGCCGGCATGGAGGAGGGTATCTTCCCGCACGTGCACGACTTTGGCGGCAGCGATGACCCGGGCAAGCTCGAGGAGGAGCGTCGCCTGGCCTACGTTGCCATCACGCGTGCCCGTAAGCGCCTGTTCCTGACCTATGCGGCCACGCGTCGCACCTACGGCTCGACCTCTGCCAACCCGCGCTCTCGCTTCCTCAACGAGATTCCGTTTGAGGATATCGAGTTTAGCGGTATCGGTTCTGCCGGTTTTGAGGGCACGGGCTGGGAGAAGCGCGGCGACCGTCACGGCACCTTTGGCTCGGGCATGGGCTCGGATATGTATGGCGGCAAGGTGTTCGGTTCGCATACGCGCTCGACCGGCGGTTCCGGTTCGCGCGGCGGATTGAGCTTCGACGATTTCTTTGGTGGCAGCACCTATGGCACCGAGCGCCATCGCGGGGTTTCGCCCGACGCCGGCCGTGTTGCCTCGACCTTTGGTTCGGGCGCGCCGCGAGCTAAAAAGCCGTCGTCCAAGGTGTCGCCGACGGTGGAGCGCAAGGTCGATCGCGCCAGCGCGTCGCAGGACTTTGCCGCGGGCGATACCGTGAGCCACAAGACCTTTGGCACCGGTACCGTGATCTCGGTCGCCGGAGACATGATCGAGGTTCAGTTCGAAAAAACCGGCCAGACCAAAAAGCTTATGAAGGGCTTTGCGCCGATCGTCAAGCTGTCGTGATCCCGGCGGACCTGGGCGGGCGTATGGGGCAACATCGCCTGCTCGGGCAGTCCTGCGCAAGACGGAGGCCACATTAAGTGGCCTCCTTTGCGTGCGGAACTCGCGATGAACCTTATATGCCTCCGCCCGGACAGACGCCTTGTTGTTGGAGCACGGCTTGTCATGGGGGTATCCGCTGAACATATATAAGTTGAAGGCCACATTAAGTGGCCTTCTTTGTATTCGGAAAGTGTGTCCCGGAATCTGCCTTCGGAATGGGACGCAGTTTCCGCTTGAGGGCCTGTTGGGAAAGCGCATCCCACTTCAAGAGTAAATTCCGGGTCGCACTTTCCGCTAAGGCTCTCAACCGGAAAGTGCATCCCATTCCAAGCCTTAATTCCGGGACATAGTTTCCGGACAAGACATCAACCGGAAAGTGGGGACCACTCTGAGCGCCGATTCTGGGACACACTTTCCGAAACACCGCCCATCCGGAAAGCCCGTCCCGCTCTGAATACATCCGGGCATGGAATATCCGCTTATTAGGCCTTCCGTCAATAAAGGGGCGCCCTCCCGAGCGGCGGGCTCGAAGTTCATCGCGAGTTCCGCACGCAAAGAAGGCCACTTAATGTGGCCTTCGTCTTGCGCAGGACTGTAGAGCAGGGAACTTCGTGCCCGCCGCCCGGGAGGGCGTTGCGTTTAGAAGATGAACCTAGCGCTTATCCCTCCGGGACAAAAGAAGTGCGGCTATAAATGCGATGATTGCAAGTGTCAGCAACACCAAAAGCAACGTGAGCGTGTTGTCGCCCGTTGCCGCCAGACCAAGCAAGCCGGGCTTCTTGCTGTCAGCAGACTGCACGGGAATCTTCTCGCCATCGTCCTCGGCGGTAATCTCCCAGCGAATGGTCTTGTTTGCGTCGGCAACCTCGTTGCCCACCGATGTCGGAACGTTTAGCTGCAAATTAAGCACCGTGCTGCCATCGCTCGTAAACGTGGCGATTTGCGTGGGATAAGCGAACGCGCTGCCCGGTGTTCCTGTCTGGAGCCAACCTGCAGAGCCATCGCCCGCCGACGCCGTTAGGGTAATGGGCGACAGCAGGCGTGCCGTCTCGTGATCGACAACGGCACGCACAAACACGCGCACCTGGGACTTTACGCCCGTGGCACGAATCTCTATCTGCTGATCACGCACATCGCCAGGCATCAGATCTTTAAAGGCCAAAAACAGATCGGGCTCCCCCGAGGAGTCCGTCGCCCCCGAGACCGTCAGCTGACGCGCATTTCCGTCATAGGCAATCGCGGGAGTATCGGCAAACGCACGGGCGGGAACAGCGAGCGCGACCACGCAGAAAATGGCCGCGACCATGCAACGCAAGGAGCGCGCAACACCTTTACGAATCGGGAACGCCATACTTACGCACCTCCATGCGGCGGCACCAGCACGTCATTCTCGACCGAGCAACCCCATGCGTCGTGCACGGCCTCATCGGGCGTCGCCTGGACCGCCTGAGTGGAGATATCCACGACAAGATTGCGACCTTCGGTTGCCTTGAGCTCGGTAACCCTATTAATGAGCACGCCGGTTTCCGCGCCGGGAGCGACGGGCGACGTCCAGTAATAGAACCCGTCGCTCGCCTTAACCCAGTTATCAGCCGAGTTCGCGTCCGAGGCATCAGCCACGCTCCACGCAATCTCGTAATCCGCCTCCTCCTTCGGCTCCTCCTTCGGCTCCTCCCACAGGCGGGCACCGTTTCCATCCTGCCAGTAGATATCCACTGCAGCACGAATATAGGCGGGCGCAGTACCCGTGTTCTTCGCCTTGACATCGCTTTTCACATTGCCGTTGAGCGTTTCCTGAACCGATGGCGTCACCGATCCGATGCCGAACTGGTTGACCAGCACGCCCGTAACCGAAAGCCAGGCCAGCGTGCCTGCCGTACCGGCCAGGAGGATAACCCCCACCAGCAAGGCGATGATGCGCTTGCGCTTGGACATGCTAATCCTCCTTCTTTGCTACGTTGTCGTTGCTCCAAACGTTATGGGCACGATTGCTGCCATCGATCCATTTGTCGTTCACACGCGTGTTCGTGCAGGTGAACGTGGCATCGTTCGCGCTCGATGCAGCGGAGATAGTCGCCTGCGCCTTATCGCCCGGCTGCTTGCCAGGGACGCCGATTTGGCTGCTGTAGCGCCATGCCCACGCTGAGTCCTCCTCGACGGTGTAGATACCCGCCGGGACCGCAAGCTCGATAGCGCCGGAGTACCAGGCGGAACCGTCCTTCAGCTGCGCATCCGATGACACCGTTACCTCAACCGTGCGCTCATCCAAGGCGTTGCCGTCCATGTCGGCCCGGGAAACCTTGAAGCGGAACGTCTTGCCCTTCGCCCAGCTATCCTGGGTTTGCTTGACGATCTTGAGCGTATGCGTAGCGGCGAAATCGAACACCGCATTGCCGTCGCCCTGAGTGCCGTCGCCCGTGAGCTTGTAGTCCAAACGGCTCGTCAACTCAAACGAGCCCTCGCCCGAACCCGAGCTGTAAAGCGATACATACTTCCCGTTGACAGGCGTAGGAGTCTGGCCAGAAAGGCCATAGCCAACGCGGTCAACGTGCACCGTCAGTTGCGTGCCCATGAAGGGCTTTGCAAAGCAAGCCTTGAACGGCGCCTTATCGCTCTTGTCGTCCACCGTGTTCGCGGCATCGGGATCAAGCAACCACTTGAGCTGCCCGGTCACATTCTTAGGGCTCGCAGCTTCCGACGTGTCGTTAGCGACGACCTTATACGTCACCGGATACAAATCCATGTTGGCCGTAACCGGTTTACCCTTGAAGTCGCTCCACGCCACAGCTTTGTCGCCATTAACCCACTGCCACTCCAAGAACAACTCCTTCAAGCTGCTATCCGCTCGCTCGCCCAGGAATGCGACGATTGCGGAGTAGGCTTCGGGATCGTAGGCCACTTCCTTTGGCTCCATGACGGGTTCACCCTTGTCGTTATAGACCGGGTTGCCGTTCTCGTCCATCTTGGGCACCTTAACTGTCTGAACAAAGCCGGCATTGCCATCCTGGCCACGCAGATCCCCCGTATCGTTCGGGTCTACCGTAGCGGTGTAGATGACCTTGCCATCGGTGTCGTGATAGCGCACTTTAAGCGGCGTAAGCTTGTAGATCGCCGTGTATTTAACATCTCGGAACGGTTCGTTGCCATCGAGGAAATAAGTCTTGTCCCCTGTCATAAGAGTGTAGCTATCTTTGCCCTCCTCATAGTCGCTCGACCAGCCGACAAAGTCGTACTTGGTGCCGTCAGTGCCCTCAACCTCCTCGGCGGCCTTGACCTCAAGAGAAATCTGGTCGCCGGAATCAGTGCGGCCGAGGCTACGGACAAGATCGGGATTCGCAAGTTTAGAGTCGATGTTCGATTGAACGGTAACCAGGCTGGGACGGTAGACCGGGTACAGCTCCATGGGGGCCTTGACCACGGTAGAAGCACTCACCATACGGATGCCCTCCGACCAAGCGACATAGCCCTTGTCAGGTGCCGGCTGGGCTTCCGTCCAGCCCACGAAGACGTTGAACTTACCCGTATCCCCATCGATAGTGCGGACGTCATAAGTAGGCTTCGGGATGCCGCCATCAAGGTTGCCGAGCATATCGCCTTGCTGAGCAACTTTGCCGTCCACATCCGTGGCATTGAGGTGGTACACAACCGCCAACGGCGAATAGTACGCCACGAATGTATAGGCTCCGCCAGGTTCCACCGGATAAGAGCAAGTACCATGCTCCACATCGTAGGGAAGCGTCTTGATCTCGCCGTTCGGAAGCTCGATCTCAACCTTCTGCAACTTATACAGCTCACCGCCTGCTTTATAAACCATCGTTGTAATGTCAGGGGTCACCGTTGCCGTAGCAGGATCGGTGTCCGCGTTGATAACGGGAGCGATGTTGTAGCTAGGCACATTGACCTTGTCCGTGCCCTTAAAACCTGCGCGATACAGGTTGGTGGTGTACCTAACATCGTACTTCGCGTACACCGGATAGGCATCCTGGTACTGGGTGACCTTGAAATCTGGTTTCACCAGATACGGTTCGGCCTTATCCGGGTCGGACGTAGTGAAGGAGTCGCCATTCACGTCATAAATATAATTCCAGACCGCAGAGTCCTTCCGAACCTCAGCCGTAGAGATCCAGCCCAGGAACTTATGACCCGGCACCGCCATCTCGGTATCGGTCGGAGAGGCTTCGAGCGTCAGATTGGGATTGACGTCACCATCCTTTCCGTCGTAGGGCTTTGTATTAACCGTCCTATCCTTATAGAGATGCGGATAGCAATACAGGAACGTCGGATCACCTTCCGCCGTTTTCTGCTGAAGCAAGTTGCTTTTATAGCGTCGAGTAGCAGCCTGCTTGACGTTGCCACTCTTGTCATAGAAGTTGACGTCCGTGGTCACCATAGCACGGACATAATATTGCTCCGTCGTTTCAACAAAACTCGAAAAAGGATTCTTTATATAAGTCCAGGAACCGTCGTCGGGTCTTTCGAGCGTCCAAAAACTGAAGTGGTATCTATCATGCGCGGGGGTAAATTGAACTTTAATACTTGAGGCTTTCCACTCATCACTCAGTTTACCGGCTCCTGGAAAATCAGTGTCGGCAATCATATCCTTGAGAGTGTTTGCGCCAGTGTCGTTACGCACATTATGCGAGTAGGCGTTAATAGGCGCAACGATTTGCGTCGCATCAGAGAGAGCGGTGGTGCACTTATCTGCTGGATTCTTATCATCGTGTAGCACATGGGCGGAGTCGTCCGCGCCAGCACCCCAATGGATAATGTTTTCACGAACATATGTCGCGCCGACGTTTTCCTCAAAGGGCGACTTGTATTTATTCCAAATCGAGCACAACTTCTTGCTGTCCGTTAGACCGCTATTTGTGAATGCCCGAACGTAATAATCCACGCGGTACTCAAAGCGTGCGGTATAGGTATGCGGAACGGTCAGATCGACGCTGGCGGGAAGCTTATAGCTGAAGTCGCGGCTCACGCGCACCTCGACCTCGGACCCGTCGGCGGCTTGTTTGCTTTCGTACCAGCCCAGGAAGCGATACCCATCGGGCAGCTCGTCGTCTTTGGACAGGGGCGTATCGTTCGTGTCGCACACCTGTACCGTGTAGACGCTGGCACCGCCCCCGGCAGTCTTGACGTCGACTTTGGTTGTGCCCACGCCAACGCGCTGACGCACATCATCGAGCTCATCCTGCTCATTGCCCTCGAACACCGTTATGATGTTCGACGCGTAGTCGCTGTACACGGGATAGAAGTCGGTTGGACGGACAACAGTGATCTCGCTACCCGCAGGATAAAAAGCTCCCTGATTTTTAAGATTGGCTAACTTATCCGAGGTGATGGCAGCATAGCCACCATTCATCCCCGCCTCGCTGCTAGGCTGCGTGGTCCAGCCGATAAATTTCGCGGTAGGCTTCAACCTGCCGCGATCGTCGGGGGCAGCTGGCGTCAAACCGACGCCATAGCGGTACCAATCCGTGGACTGATCAGGTTGTGCCTTGCCGTCATTCCAATTGAGCGTCTCGCCCTTAACGTTATAGAACAGCACCTGCGCCTCGTACGAAGCGATAAAGAGGTCATTGCCCTCAAAGCCATATTTCTTGTCGATGCCAGTAGCATTGTTCGCGGTGTAGGTCGACTCCCTGTCATGGTTTACGTTTTCCTCGACCTGTTTGCCAGCCTTTACCGCAGCAGCATCGGTCTTGCCGTCAAACCAGCTGTTGTCTTGGCCAATGTGGTTCACATGCACATCGGGCTCGCGGAACCAGCCCATAAAGCGGTAGCCGCCGTTCGCCTCGCTCAGCCCCTTAGGCGTTGCGGAGGTATCCTGCTTAAACTTTACCAACGTATCGCCCTTGGCAAGGCCCTGAGCCGTTCCCGCCAGCACGGCGCTCACGGCAAAGGTGTACGGATCCGTGGTCGCTTGAGCAATACCGAGTTTGGTCGCCTCGATTGTCGCGGTGCCCGCACCGGGAAAATCAATCGTCGCCTTAACGCTCTGGCCATGCACGGGGATATTCAGTCTGTAGTCCATCGCCCATTCGTTTGCATGCTCGTCCCCATTGGCAGTAGAGCGCATGGTGCCGGCACAGAAGTCGTAATCATGCTGCTCCCACAGCTCACGTGTGACGTAGCGTTCGTCGTCCCAGGGACCGAATCCGGCACCGGATACCGTGCCATCACCCGCAAGGGCGTAAATCTTCTTCTTGGCTGCCGTACCCTGGCTAAACCCGGATAGGCTGACGCTGGGCTTGAAGTAGCAATCAGTGATAGTCGCATCACCCGCGTTAGCGCGCGCAGCAATACCGCCCAGGTTCACGTCGTTTTGGATAATGGGAATCACGGCGATTGGGTTGTACTGGCGCGAGCTCAAATCGCCGGCGAAATGGCTGCGAGTGATCTCGTTGCCGCTCTTGGACAAGATGCGGCCTGCAAGACCGCCCGTCCAAGCGCGCGTTACGGAGACAACGCCAACGTACGATGCGGCATAGCTATAGCATTTCGCCGTTGAAAAGCAGTCAATGACTTTAGCGCCTTCTGCCATACAGCCCACAAAACCCGAGGCGTACACGTTGTTGCCGCCCAGGGCGCCAATGGCCACATCGTACTTATTGGTGACGTCGGTCATGTCCATCGAGGAGCCATCCTCGCTTCGCGTGGGCGTGACGCGGCAGTATTCGATCGTAGAGTTTTTGACGTAGCCGGCAAACGCCGCCATGTACAGGCCCTCGCCACCGATTGCCTGTACGCCCGAAGTCGTGTTGTTGACGGCGCGGCCACCACGGACCTCGCAGTTGTAGAGGGTGCAACCGTCGAGCTCGCCGGCAATCAGGCCTCCCTCAAAGCCCGCGTTGGTAATCACATTGAGCATGTTGTTGGCACACGTAACGTGCAGGGTGCTCTCCATGACCATAACGTTTTCGAAGTGGGTGTTGATCGCCCTGCCCACGATAATGCCGCCGCGGAAGTCAGCCCAAATGTTGGCATCCTTGACCAGGAAGTTCTTGATGGTGGCGCCATCGGTCTCGGCAAAAAAGCCCGTATCGCGCTCGGGATCCAAGACCTTATTCTCGTAGTTCAGGCCCTTCACGGTATGGTTTTGACCGTCAAAGACGCCCTTAAAGGGATGTTCTTTGTTGCCAAAGGAGAGGTGCTTGACCGTATCCGCAACAATGGCATTCATATCATCATCGTTAAGAACGATATCGTTATCGAGATAGACGCGCCACTGCGACGTGTCGCGCTGTCGCGACAGCGCGACACACGCCAGGAAGTCGTTCCTGTTTGTGATATGGAATTCGGTCTTGTCCTCGGGCACATCCTCGGCATACGCTGCCGCCGGCAGCGCTACAACGCAGCAAAGGGCGATTGCCACCACAGCGATCAGCCTGCCGAGCACGCCTCGGTTCATGTTCTTAATCTCCATGGGCTAGTTCGCCTCCGGCCAGCCCACGACGTCGAGCACGTCGAGGACGGTATCGTTTGCCTGCTGGTTTTTGGCCTGCACAGCCTGGACGTCGATATCGAGCCTGTATGAGCCGCCGCGCGCGGCATCGTGGTAGTCGCCCACAAATCGCAGCGAGTTCATGAGGCTCTCCGTCATGGCACCGGAATCGAGCACGCCCCCGCGTCCGGCCAATCCGCGGTAGTAGTACCACCCATCGCCGCCATCGATCCACGGGGACCCCTCGCCCGCGTTCACTTGAAAGGCGACGTTGCCCGAGGCGTCCGCACTCGAACCGTCGGGCGCCACTGACGTCATGCGCAGACGGGCGCGAACGTACTCAGGCTGCGCGCCGGCGTTCTCCACGCGCACAATGCGGCTGATGTCAGAGCCCCCGGCCTCGGTGTCGGGATAGTCCCCGCGCTCGTCGGCCTCAAACGGAATCTCCTCGCCCTGCTCGTTTAGGGTGTATTCGCAGACTCGTACCTTCACGCTGCCAAACGATAGGACGTTGTTCGCCGGAACCATATCAACGGTGAAAGCCAGCGTGCCGCACAGGCACGCCAGGGCCAACAGCGCCACCGCGGCAAGCGCCAAGGTGCGTTTCTGATTGTCGGAAAGATTGTTGAGCATTACGTTCGCCAATCGTCGATCAAAGGGGGACCGAGATCCCGGTCCGAAAATGGGGATGGGGAGCGGGCCGGGATCTCGGTGGGGGGTGGGATTAGTTCAGGCCGCCAGCCCAAGTCTTGGCCTGCTCAAGGGCATTCTGCGCGTCAGCATTTTCACCCTGCTCGGTGCCATTCTGGCCCGCACCAAAGATGTAGGCAGAGACCGTCATCGTGGGAGCCTGCTTCGGGTCAGCAGTAGTCTCGACAACATCGGTGTTGTTCATGTCAGAGGGAATCGTCACGGCAGTGAAAAGCTCGTCAGTATAAAGGTCCTGCTGTGCTCCATTGGCCTCAAGCTTTGCAGGCAGGTTCTCCGCAGCAGAGTTCTTGGAGTACATAAACAGACCGCTCACGTACTGGTTGCCAGAGTTGTCAGATTTGTTGGTCTTGACTTCACCCTCAACGGGCTTCCAGTTCGCATTTTTGAGCGTAAAGTACGGGGTCTTTTCAAGGCTGGTGCCAGGCTTGACGATGGCATTCTTTACGTAAATGAATACATATGCATCATCAGAGCCAGCCTTGATGCCAACATTGGGGTTCTTGGGCACAGTTGCACCAGGAACCATCTTGGAGCCGTCTTTCCAATTAGTCTCAAACAAGCGAGCGTGAGAGTCGTTATCGCCGCTGCCCGGCTGATCGGGATTTGAACTGCGTCCCAAATCTTGGACGCCCTAAATAGCGACTAGGCCGCGAGGGCCT
>OHAF01002478.1_pt1 | contig 13815 bp, 10 predicted proteins | sample 1577041 | NCBI WGS metagenome assembly OHAF01 (sample SAMEA3541495, study PRJEB24748) | human gut metagenome | biome: human gut; feature: human-associated habitat; material: faeces | place: China | collected 2012
GCTGCTCCGAGTAGTCCAGCAGCACGCAGAAGACCTTTGCGGCCTGCGCGCGGGTGGCGGTCTCCTGCGGGCGGAGCGTTCCGTCCTCAAAGCCGCCGAACAGGCCTGCGCCGGCAGCCCAGATCATGCCCTCAACGGCCCAATCCGAAAGCGCGGAGGCATCGGAGAAGGCGTCGAGCTTGCCGTCCTGCGGGCACTTGTTCCCGAGGAAGCGCATGGCGCGATACAGCAGGGCTGCCATCTGCTCGCGGGTCACGGGGTCGTTCGGAGCGAACGTCACAGCGCTCGTGCCGTTGACGATGCCGTTAGCCGCAGCCCAGGCAACGGCGCCGGTGTAATACTGCCCGGCGGGGACATCCGTGAACGCCGTTTCAGCATTGTTGTCCGTTTCTGCCTTGGCATAGCGCGCCAGGATCGTTACGAACATGGCGCGGGTGATCGTCTCTTCCGGAGCGAACGTCGTGTCAGAGGTGCCGACCATGAGGCCCTGCTCCGCGACGCGCGCAATATAATCGCTGGCCCAATGCCCGGACGGCACATCCTGATAGACCTCCGCCGCGGCAGCGCCGGCAGGCAGAACGCCAAGCAGCATGACCAGAACCAGAAGCAGGGACAGGGCGCGTTTGCGAATACTCATAGATTCTGTCCTTTCTGTTGTGAGTTACAACACGGGATCCGGAGCGGGGGCCGCAGCCCCCGCGCGGGGATCATCAAATCTTCGCAGCCAGCCAGACAAGAAGCGTTGCGGCCTCGGCGCGCGTCAGTGTGCCGTTCGGCTGCAGCGTATTGTCGGGGTAACCCTTCATCAGGCCGGAGCCGACAGCCCAGCGCATCGCGGTGATCGCGTAGGCATTGATCTTCGCGCTGTCGGTGAAGCGGCCGAGCTCGGCACGCTCATCCGTCCGGATGCCTGCGATCTTCACGGCGTAGCGATAGAGCATTGTCACGGCCTGCTGGCGCGTCACGCGGGTGTCCGGCTCGAACTTGCCGCCGCCCATGCCGTTGGCAACGCCCTTCTGCATGGCCCAGATGACAGCCTTCTCATAGTAGCTGCCTGCAGGAACGTCGGAATACGGGTTCTCGCCCGTCACGGCCGGAGAGCCGGACATGCGGTACAGCGTCGTGATGAGCATGGCGCGGGTCATGCTGTCGTTCGGGGCAAAGAGATCGGAGGACTCGCCGACCATGAGGCCGCGGCCGTATGCGTCATAGACCGCGTTGAAGAACCAGTCGTCAGCGGAAACGTCGCGGAACACGCCGGGGATCTCGACCGAGACGGAGACCGTTTCCTTCGTCTCCGGGAGGGAAAGCTGCAGCGCATAGACGCCGGGCTTTCCCGTGAGCTTCAGCTCAAGCGCAGCGGTATCCTTCTTCAGATCCGCATAGCAGGCCCAGGCAAAGCGCAGGGACGTTTTCGTGCTCGACAGGTCGGCAATGCCTTCGCTGCCCAGCAGGGAGCGGGCGCTTGCCAGCGTCAGGCCGGCAGGCATCGTCGCAGTCACGCGGCCGTGGGACGAGCCGCTGCCCGCCTTGACCGTGAGGACGACCGTCGCAGAGCCCTGCGCATTGGCCGTTACGGCTGCAGTCGCGGTGGGAGAGCCTGCGGCTGCCAATGCCGCCGGGCAGAGCCCGAGCAGCAGGAAGCAGACGAGCAGGCAGGAAATGATTCGTTTCATCATGACTTGCCTCATCCTTTCTTCAGCGTGCCGTCACGGGAAGCGCCTCGATCTGCGCCTCCTGCAGTGCAGGCAGGGAGTCAGTGCTTTCCATGGCGGAGGAGGTGGATGCGGAGGTGACGATCGTCACGCGGTCCGTTCTCAGGCCGACAACGGGCCAGACGTCCGCGTTGAAGCTGCCGAGGTCGGCAGCCGCGCCGGTCTTGAGGTCGAGGACGGCCAGCTCGGACTGCGAGCCGTTCAGGATCGTGGCATAGAGGTAAGCGCCGTCCGTCGCGATGGAGCAGAAGAAGGCTCTGCTTGCCTCGATGCCGAGGTCGGCAACGAGCTGCGGCAGCGTGCAGTGCAGGTTGTCGCCGTCGCCGTAGAAGCCCATGGCCCAGACCTTGCCATCTGCGTCAAGCACCAGGCAGTTGTCAGTCACGCCATTCGTCGTGTCGTTGACGGTGTTGAGATAGGTGATGCCGACGAGGTTCGCGGAGAAGAGTGTGGAGAGATTCCAGCCCGCAGTGTAAGCACCGGTTGCGGTGTCGACCGTGACGATGCTTTTGCCACAGGTTGCAAGCATCGTGCCGCCATTGAGCTTCTCGGCGAACGTCATATCGGTATAGCCAACTTCGGAATCGCCGATCTTCGTCAGGCTGTAATCCTTTCCGACCTGATAGAGAGTCGAGTAAAGATTGCCGTCCTTTTCTTCATAGGAGGCGGCGTAAGTAATACCGGCGGTATCGGTCGCCGCGGCCATGATCTGCTGGCGGCTGGCCTGCTCGGTCAGCTTCTTGTAATTCGGGATCGTCTTCGTGTTGAACGTGCTGAACCAGGACTGACTGTCCGCATCCCAGATGACGGCGCTGAGGTCATGGTCGACCTCCTTGACCGTCACAGTGCAGGTATCCGTGACACTCGGGTCCAGGACGGAGGCTGCCTTGATGGTGCAGGTGCCTGCGCCGACGGCCTTGACGACGCCGTTTTCCACCTTGGCGACGGTCTCATCGGAGCTTGTCCAGGTGCAGTCACGGTTCACAACCGTCCACGGCTTCGCGGAAACCTCCAGCGTGGCGCTGCTGCCCTTGATGAGGTCGAGGCTCTCCTGGCTCAGTGAGATCTCCTGAACTTTTTCGGACGGGCCGAACATGGAGCCGCTCTTGCGCGGGATAAACAGGCCGCACAGCTCTGCCTGATAGAGCTCATCAAGCACGGTGGCTTCGCCGGTCGTCAGGTCATAGGAAATGAAGGTGGTGTAGTACGTCTTCGCGCCGTAGTTGGCGTGATAGAGCTTGCCGGTGTTATGGTCGTAGGTCATGGACTGCAGGAATGCGACCTTCATGCCCGTCGTCTTCGGGAACGGCGTGACCGTGAAGCCCTCGTCCGTCAGGACGAACTTGTACAGGCGGGAGTTATAGTCGCTGTAGGTCGCGGCATAGAACGTGCCGTCTGTCGCGCAGGCCAGCGTCATGAAGCTCAGGCCGGCGGACATCGGGATGGTGCCGACCATCTCCAGTGTGCCCATGAGCGGGTCGATGGAGTACAGGCGGTTCTGCGTGCACAGGACGTACAGCTTGCCGTCTGCGTAGTTGTAGGCCATATCGAGCGCATTACTCGGCAGGCTGAGCGTTTCGATGTATGTCTGGTTCTCCAGATCGTTCAGCGGAGCGACGCAGAAGCGGGCGCTGCTGTCGATCGTAAAGACATGATCCTCGACGCAGTCGGCAGCATAGATCGCACCCTGCGCCACGGTCTTGGCAGTGTCCATCGAACCGGCCTTGAAGGCGATCCAGGAGGAATCGTAGGCGTTGTTGGCATAGAAGCTGTCCGCATCGATCTCCTCTTCCTCGCTGCCGTTGAGCTTGATCTTATAGCCTGCCATGTTGCCGGCATAGTCGACGGCAATGACACAGACCTCGGAGCCGGTGACGCCGGAGGTGTCGACCGTGACCGTGGATTCCACGCCGAGCTCGGTCTGATCAACGGCCTGACGGGCAAGGACCTGCGTCTGGCGGGCATTCGTCACGAGGATGGCCGCAACATAGCGGTTATCCTTCGCGGTGACCCGCAGGCTGGATTCGCCGGTCACGAAATCGCGGGTGTAGCTCGCGCCGGTCAGCTCCGGAGCGGTGTTATCGACCGTGAGCTCCGTCGTCCAGGAAGCGCCCGCGCCAAGCGTGCCCTTCACAGTCTTCGTGGAGCGGTCCCAGTTGTATTCCGGGATGGCATTCACGGTGACCTTGATCTTCGTGCCCTCGGGCAGCGGGCCGCCGTTCTTGTCCGTCACATTCCAGCTCAGCGGGATGGCGATCATGTTGTTGCCCCAGGCCGCTGCGCTCGTGTTGTAGTAAGCGCCGAACTGCACGCCCTGATCAACGCTTGCATAGACCTCGCCGGTCTCTGCATTGGAGATGACGGCATTCAGATCACCGCCCGCGTTGCGGATCAGGCTGGCGTATGCGCCATAGAGCTGCATGCCGGACGTGGAGCTGATGGCCGTGCGGTCGGTGAGGAATTCCGCAGCCTGACCGTAGGGGTTTGCCGTAAGGTAATAGGCCGAGGAGGAGCCGGAGCCGCGCAGGACGAGCGCGTTGGCGTACTGCGTCGTGGTGTAGCCGACGGCATCCGGATCGACGCTGTCGCGCAGGGTGATGTACTTATCGAACATGGAGGCATCCGTCCAGCTGCCGTAGTAGGCCAGGATCGGCAGAGACAGCTCGGCCTCGGCTTCCGTCGGATCGGAGGCGTAGACATAGCCCTCGACATAGCAGCCGTTCGGATAGTATTCTGCGAAGTAAGCACGGTCGGCCTCGCTGAGCTTCACTGTCGCCTTGACGGAGACGGAGCCGCTGGCGGGGACCGTCACGGCAGCCGCGTAGACGTTCGGACTCTCCGGCTCATTGTGCAGACCGGCCAGATAGAGTTGGGCGTCCGCCGTAGTGAGAGCGCCGTCGCCGTCGAAGTCGTACTTGGCGGTATCGGCCTCGGACAGCGCGTCATGCGTGCCGTTTGCGACCTGCAGGAGCACGAGGGCATCGTTCTCGTCGATGGCGCCGTCGCCGTTCAGGTCATAGAGGTAGCTCGTGCCGCCCTCGACGTCGAAGGTGACCTTCGGGCTCAGGACACGGGCCGTATCGGACATGTAGTTCTCACCCTCGATCTCCTCGACCGCCATGGTGTTGATGCCGGCATGGAGCACATAGGCAAGGGCCTTCTCCGAGAGATTGTTAATGGTGAAGTCAAAGGTATACTCGCCCGTGCGATCGGGATCGTCGCCGAGGTTGACCTTGACCTTGCCGTCGGTCACATCCTTGCTGTCCGTCAGCAGATAGGCCGGAGTCGTCACGGCATGATAGACGTTTGCAAAGCCGGAGCCCTGCTTTCTGGGCGAATATTCCACGCCGTTATCCTGCTTCAGCGGGCTGGACGTGGACATGAGCAGTGCCTGCGACAGGGCGCGAACCGTCATGCCCTCCTGCTCGGCAAGGCCGGTCTCACGCAGATACTGCGCAACGACTGCCGCCATGCCGGTCACGCTCGGCGCGGACATGGACGTACCGGACATGGAGCCGTAGGTGCCATCCGTCAGGGTGGACCAGATGTTGCCGCCGGGGGCGGTGATCTCGGGCTTCAGGTCGAGGTTGCCGGGAACGCCCCAGGAGGAGAAGTCGCTCGGCACAAAGCCGCCGGGGACATCCGTCACGGTGCGGACCTGATTGGCAACGACCATCTTTCCGCCGTACAGGCCGGTCGGCTCGTCCTTCTCGGAGGCGGCGAGAATGCTCTCGGCGCTGATCATCGGGATGAGGACGGCAGGGTTCTTGTACTCATAGCCCGTCAGGTTCATGTTGAGGTTGTTGGCGCTGTCATTATTATAAATGACGGTAGCGGCCGCACCGGCCTTCACGGCATTGTTCGCCTTGACATAGAACGAAACACCGCCGCCGCGGGAGATGAGGACGATCTTGCCGGTGAGGTCGAGGCCCTCAAAGCTCTCGTCCGCGCCGAAGATGTCCTCGCCCGTCGTCGGGTCGCCAAGGAAGACGTAGTCATACGTCGTGCCGGACTTGTCCGCCGAGGTATCGAGCGTCGTGAACGCATAGGCGCCGTAGTTCTCAGAAGTATCGTTGTAGGACGTGCCGACGCCGTTGAACACCGGCATCACGCCCGTCAGGCCGGAGTTGTCGGTCGAGGCAATGGTGAACGCATTGCCGAACGAGCCGGGAGAGCCGACCGTGTCGATCACGGTGTCCTGCGTGAGCTGCATCTTCGTGCCGGTATTGTTGTACTGCGCATAGCTGAACTTGTTGCCGGCGGAGATGGTCACGACGGTGTCCGTGTCCTGGAGGCTGGCAAACAGCTCGTCGTTATCGCTGAACGTATGGCCGGAGACGGACGAGCCGAGCGACAGGTTGACCGTGTCGCAGTCGAGCAGCAGGGCGTCCTCGAGGGCCGCCATATAGTCCGAATCATACGCGCCGCCGCCCTTGCCGAAGACCTTCATCGGCAGGACCTGCGCATCCGGCGCCACGCCGGCCACGCCGTTTTCCTGGCGGGCCGCGTGCAGATCGCCGTCGGCGTCCTTCGTCCAGACATAGGTATTCGCGGTGGCGATACCGGCAACGTGCGTGCCGTGGTCGCCCTGCGCGTCGTTGTCATGGGTGACGTCCAGATCCTCATCGATATAGTTGAACGCATAGGGGATCTTGGCCGTGCGGTAGAGCTCATCGGCCGTCAGGCCGCTCATGCGCTCCGATGCATGCAGACGGGGCAGGACCTTCGTGATGTCCTCTTCCGTCATCAGATCATAATCGGAGACCTGCTTGCCGAAGCGGGCCGCGGAGCGCTCGAGGCCATAAAGGAACGCGCTCTCGTCAAAGCTCGGGTGGTCGATATCCAGGCCGGTATCGATGATGGCGACCCGGCTGCCTGCGCCGGTGTAGCCGTCGGCCCAGGCGTTATAGGAGCCGATCATCGTGCCCGCCGTAGCCGTGTTGGGCTCGTCGACATCCGGCTCGTACTGATTTTCCACATAGACGCTCTCAACGCCGTCCATGGCGCGGATCGCCTCCACCTCGCCGTAGGGCACACTCGTGGCAACGCCGTTCACGCCGATGGTGAACTGGTAGCGCACGGGAAGCGTCACGCCGAGCTCCGCCGAAATGGCCTTGATCTGCGTGCGCTGCTTCTTCTGCAGGCGGTCACTGTAGGCCAGTGCCGCAGCGTTGCTGCCGAGGCCGCGGGTCGAATAGCCGTGCTCGGTCAGGGAATCGCTGCGGAAGCGGATGATCACACGCACCGTTTCCTCCGGCGCGGGCTCGTCCGCTGCGTCCGTTTCCACATTCTCATTTTCAGGAGAGATGGAAACAGGCGTCTGCTGCAGCTCCAGCTCCTTCGTCTGGTCTGCTGCAAACACTGCGGGAACGCAGCCGAGCAGCAGGCAGAGCGTCAGGAGGACAGCCAATAGCTGCCGAAGCTTCTGTTTTCTCATCGAATCAACCTTCCTTTCTTTTGTTATGACAATACGCCCGGCTTGCCGAAAAGGTCCCGCAGGCCCTTTTCGATAAACCGGACGTTAGGCCATACTTTATTGTAGCAGTGCCGCAAAGTGCAGTCAAGATAAAAATGCGCTAAAATTTGAATATATTTCCTTATGCTTTTTGCTCGTCGTGCATACTTGCAGGAATTCTTTCACGGTTTCCCGCATGATTATCCTTTCATATGCCGTAATATCAGCATAACCTGCATGATTTCATGCAAGACTGCCATGTGTACTGCTTACCTACATTTTGCAAACGTTTTCATCATATTCAGACCATCGGAACGGGAAAAAGCCGCATTCCGACATTGACAGAACGCCGAAATCGGGGTAGGATAATACCATAATCGAAAAATGAACGGCGGCGCAGCTGCGCTGCCGAAGGAGGCTGCCCATGGATCCCATTTACGTCACCGGCCATCGGAATCCGGATACCGACTCCATCGTCTCCGCCATGGCCTACGCCGCGCTGCGCAATGCACTCGGCGACCGGGAGTACCGCGCCGCCCGTCTCGGCCACGTCAGCGACGAGACGCAGCTCGTGCTCGACCGCTTCGGCTTCCCTGCCCCGGTCTGGATCAAGACCATGCGCACGCAGGTGCGCGACCTCGACTATGACACGCCGCCCGCGCTTTCCTCCGGCGTGACAATCAGCCGCGCGTGGGCTGCTCTGTCGACGGACACGTCCATCGCCGCCCTGCCCATCACAAATGAGGACGGCACACTGTTCGGCATGCTCTCCTCCGGCGACATCGCCGCCAGCGACATGCAGTCCATCGAGCATCCGCACATCGACGCCGTTCCGCTGTTCAATGTGCTCAGCGTGCTCGAGGGCCGTATTCTGAACGAAGCGGGCGATCTTGTGGATTCCATCAGCGGCGACGTGTGCATCGCCCTGCCGCAGAGCTGTGACAATCTGCTGTTCTCCGGCAGCGGCAGCATCATCGTCTGCGGCCACCAGCCGGACATGGTGCGTCGCGCCATTGAGCAGCACGCCCGCTGCGTCATCGTCTGTCAGGCCGAGCTGGACGAGCAGCTCCGCAATGCGCCGACGGACACCGTCATCATCTCCACGCCGTTCGATGCCTACCGCGCCGTCCGCCTGCTGTATCAGTCGCTGCCCATCAGCCGCATCTGCCGCACGAAGGACCTCGAGTGCTTCCATCTCGACGACTTTGTCGACGACGTCCGCGAGGGTATGCTGAAAAGCCGCTACCGCTGCTATCCCATTCTGGATGAAAACGACCGCGTCGTCGGCACGCTCTCCCGTTACCATCTGATCCGCCCGAAGCGCAAGCGTGTCGTGCTCGTCGATCACAACGAGGCGGCCCAGTCCGTGCCCGGCCTCGATCAGGCGGAAATTCTGGAGATCATCGATCATCACCGCCTTGCGGACATCCAGACGGGCAATCCCATCTATTTCCGCAACGAGCCGGTCGGCAGCACCACGACCATCATCGCCACGATGTATCAGGAAAAGGGCCTCATGCCCTCGGAAAAGCTCGCAGGCATGATGGCAGCCGCCATCGTCTCGGATACCGTCATGTTCAAGTCCCCCACCTGCACCCAGCGCGACCGCAGTATGGCCGAGCGCATGGCGCGCATCGCCAACGTCTCGCTCGAGGAGCTGGGCCAGCAGATCTTCTCCGCCTCGTGGTCGGATGACAAGACGCCGGAGGAGCTGCTGTTCACGGACTTCAAGGATTTCCACATCGCGGGCCACGATCTCGGTGTCGGCCAGATCACCTGCGTGAATTCCGCGCACATCCTCGAGCGCAAGCAGGAGTTCCTCGATATCATGCAGCAGACCATGCAGGAGCGGCACTACAGCCTGATGCTGCTCATGCTCACGGATGTCCTGCTCGAAGGCACGCAGCTCATCTACCTTGGCGACGAGGAGACGATCCAGCAGGCCTTCTCCAGCGAGGCCAAGAACAACGTCGTGTTTCTGCCGGGCGTCATGTCCCGTAAAAAGCAGATCATTCCCACGCTCTCCGCAATGTGGGGCTAAACCGCACCCGAACGGGGATCGCCGTGCCGCTCGGCAGGCTGTAAGGCACAGAAGCATAAAAAAACCGGCAGGGGCCTTTTCGCCTCTGCCGCATTGTTTTCCGTATTTATTTGGGCCAGCCCGCGCAGAGCTTGGCATTGAGCTTGGAATAGATGCGCTCGCGGAACCACGGCTCCGACGAGGCCGCCACGGCCTCATCCAGGCCGAACCAGCCCACGCGGCTGTTCTCATCCGGCTTGCAGCGGATGGGCAGCGCCGGGTCCGCCTCCAGCAGATATGTCACGTTCAGGTGCAGGTGAGACGGCACATAGTGCCCGCGCTTTTCGTGCCCGTCCACAGTCAGGATCTCCACGGAGAATAGCTCCGGGCTGACGGCGCGCACGGTGGAAAGTCCGCTCTCCTCCTGTGCCTCCCGCAGAGCGACAGCCAGAAGATCATGGTCGCCGTCGGCATGGCCGCCGAGCCAGGACCAGGAGTCATAGAGATTGTGATAGGCCATGAGCACACGGTCGCGCTCCGGGCTGACGATCCAGCCGGAGGCCGTCAGATGGGCCGAGCGGTTCTCCCGCGTCCACAGGTCCTCTCCCTGCCCGAGCCGCCGCAGCAGCTCCGCGCAGTCCGCCTCCTCCTGCTCGTTCCACGGGCAATAGGCCCGCAGCTGTTCCATGATCCGATCCATGCAGTTTCCTCCGCTTTCTTTCTGTTTTCTGTTTCTGATTTTACAGCGGCTTTGGCCCGCTGTCAACTCCCGAACGCGCCTGCGCGGTCCAGCAGAACAAGAAGCCGGACGCTGTCCTCCGTCAGGTCCAGCACCCGCTCCTCTCCCGTTCCGCTGCGGCCGCGCAGGATGTCCGCCGCGATCAGCTTGTCCAGCACGGTGCGGTAATCGCCCTGCGGCACGTCGGAGAGCAGATGATAGCACACCGTCTCCGCCCGCTGCGGCTCGTCTGCGGTCTTTTTCAGGCCGTAGTGCTCAGCGATGGCGGCCGCCTCCGCAGCTGCCAGCCGCTTGAGATTTTCGTCGTCCAGCAGCCAGGATGTCATACGCGTGTTCGTGTGGAAGCTGTGCTCCAGGATCATCCCGGTCACGCCGAAGGCTGCCGTGAAGCGGATGACCCCGTAATAATCGGCGTTGTGCGCGCTGTTCCAGCGGACGCGCGTCTGCGCGGGCTGCAGCGTTCCCATCGTCTTATGGATGCACTCCGCCAGCTCGGCAGCCAGGCCGATTCCCTTCCCGCTGACCGGATAAAAGACGACGGGATAATCCACGCTTTCGCAGACCCCGTTTCCCGCTGCGTTGCTGTGCAGGCTGAGGAACAGATCGCAGTCCTTCGCCGCCAGCGCGCGGGTATAGAGCGGCGGGTCGTCCTGCCGCGCGGCGCGCGTGCAGACCACGGTCACGCCGTAGGCCTCCAGTTCCTGCTGCAGCAGGCGCTGCAGCGTAAACATCCGGTCGCCCTCAAAGTAGCCGCACCGTGCGGGGCTTTGATTCTGGCCGGTCCCATGGCCGGCATCGAGACAAATTTTCATGCTGCATTGCTCCTTTCATGCTGTGTTCCGAAATAAAAACTGATGACGACCGTAAACACGGTCAGAAATTCCTGCGCCGAGACACACCGCTGCAGCGCAAGCGCGGCAAAGACCCCCGTCAGCGTCACCGTGACGAGCGACTTGACCGTCAGCAAAGCGGATAACCGATCCTTCATGTCTTCCCCCCTTCCAGACAGTCCATTCTGTGCGAGATCGCTGTGACCCGATCCTCCAGGACCGGGATGCGCTCTCCGAAACCGTTGTGACGGTCCACTTTTTTCTCGAGCTGCTCGATCCGATAATTTGTCAGCCGGGCCGAGGTCAGGATCCCGCCGAGGGTGCCTGTCAGCGTTCCGGCCAGCGACAGCAGCGCAATGAGAACGTCGTGTTCCATATTGCCGTATACCTCCTTTCACCCATACCGCGCAGCCGGTGAATTCTTAACGGGGAATGTTGTTTTTTCTGACAAAGTTGAAAAATTTTAATTCATGTGCTACACTGAATGCTGTCGAATGCCAAGGGCAATACCGCACAATTCAACAAGAGCATTCGACGAGAGATTTTTTGTTGATACAAGGTTTGAAAAGCGCAGGAATACTTTGTGTATTTCAAACTTTTCGAACTGCAGTATCGGCGAAAAATATCCGGCGAAGGCCGAAGAGGAATTATGCGGTGTTGCCCAAGATCTGCCGCTGCAGCCCGAAGCCGCGCGGCGCGGAAAGGAGAGTCCGGATGAAACAGCAGATCACAAAACGCGCCATCACCGAGTCGTTCCGGGCGCTTCTGGCCGTCAAGCCGCTGGACAAGATCACCGTCCGCGACATCGTCGAGGACTGCGGGCTGACGCGCAATACCTTTTATTACCATTACGAAGACATCTACGATCTGCTGAGCGACGTGCTGGAGTCCGAGATCGAGCGGGCGCTGTCCGTCCCCGCAGGCGGGGCCTCATGGGAGACCATGCTGCTTGATATGCTCAGCTTCCTCATCGATTCGCCGCAGATCGGCCGTCATATTTTCCAGTCGAAATGTCAGGATGCCATGCGCGTCTACCTCAGCAAGGTCATCTCCGAGCTGTCGGACCGCTATATCGAGCAGAACGTCCGCGATCTGGACTACAGCCAGCAGGACCGCAAGCTCATCTGCGACATCTGCTGCCACGCCCTCTACGGCCTGCTGGAGGAATGGCTGACGGGCCGCTCCGACGTCGCGCTCAAGGCAGAGCTTCGCCGCGTCGCCCAGCTGTTCGAGGGCACGGTGCGCCATGCGCTGGAATTCAGCGCCGCTCATCCGCGCACCTGAATGCCATACAAATATCCCGGAGTGTATGGATTTTGCACATCGCTCCGGGAATGAATGATGACTAGCAGAGGCTGACCCGCTATGCTATAGGGGTGGTTTTTTGAGTCTCGCAGAACACAGGAGGAGATCAACATGCAGGCTCTGCTGCTCAATGGCAGCCCGCGCGGCGCTGCCAGCAATACGCTGCGACTTTCCCGCGCCTTTCTGCAGGGTACAGGCTGGCCGTTTGAGACGTTTTCTCTGACAGAAAACCGCATCGAGCCCTGCCGGGGCTGCATGGCCTGCTGGCGCAGCGGCGCCCCCTGCACGATTGCGGACGATTTCTCTGCTTTTGTCGGACAGTTCCGCCGGGCAGACGTGCTGATTGCGAGCTTCCCCCTGTATTATTTTGGTCTTCCCGCTCAGCTCAAAGCCCTGCTGGATCGGACGATCAGCCTGATGGAGCCATACCACGGCCAGACGCCGGAGGGCGGGCACTGCTCGTTCCAGACGCTGCGGGACCCGGCGCTGCGGCGCAAGAAGCTCGTCGTCATCTCCTCATGCGGCTATACGGAGGCCGCGCCCATGTATGAAGCGCTGCTGGCCCAGCTTGACCGGCTGTGCAGCGGCCGGAATTATACGCCCCTGTTTTTCCCGCAGGGCGAGCTGCTCCCGGTGGAAAAGCTGGACGGGCCGCGGGCCCGCCGTCTGCAGGCCTTCGAGGCGGCAGGCCGGGAATATGCCGAAACGGGAACGCTCTCGGAGCAGACGCTTGCCGGGGTGCAGCGGCCGATGGTCGATCCCCGTGTCTATGAAATTCTCGCCCGCGCGCAGTGGCGCGGCGGTGCGGAAAGGAACAAACAGCCATGAAGCAAAACGACAATCTGGTCAAGCTGGCCAAAATCACCAATACGGCCGCCTCGTTTCTGATCTTTCTGGCGGGCCTGATGCTGATCTTCCTGCCCAGCACGGAGGTCACATCCCTGCAGCGGACAGTGCTTGCCGTTTTATTTCTGCTGACCGGCGCCGCCAAAATGATCGGCTACTACTCCAACGATCTCTACCGCCTCGCCTTTCAGTTTGACTTTGCCATCGGCATTTTCTGCTGGATTTTCGCGCTGCTGATTTTCCTGACGCCGGAGCATTTCTTTTCCACAATGCCCACGCTTCTGTCCGTCTATGTGGTGCTCGACGCGCTTTTGAAGCTGCAAATCTCCATGGATGCCCGGCGCTTCGGCATGTCCGGCTGGGTGGGGATGCTGTGTTCGAGTCTTTTCCTCTTTGCCGTCAGCGCGCTCACCATCGGCTCCATCTACTGGGACTGGCTGCCGAAGACACGGGCCGTCGGCATCGCGCTGGCGCTGGACGGTCTGCAAAACGGCTGGATCACCGCCTATACCGTCCGTGTGCGCGCAAGAAAAAAGCATCTGACTGAACATTTTGGGCTGGATGAGGAACAGGATGAAACTTCTGATTGATGTTTTTGGCAGCGACTGCCCCGAGGCGCTGATCGCCGGCTGCGCGCGCTGCTCGCTGGAGGTTCCGGAGGCAACTTTGCTGCTCCCCGGCCGGGAGGACCTTCTGCGTCCGGCGCTGGAGGCTCTGCCGCACGACCCCTCCCGCATCGAACTTCTGCCCGCCGAAACGGTGATCACCAACCACGATGACCCCATACAGTCGGTCATGAAGCGGCGGGATTCCTCGCTTGTGACGGGTATCCAAAGACTGCGTTCCGACCCCGAGGTCGGAGGTATGATCACTGCCGGCAGCACCGGCGCGGCCTTTGCCGCCGG
>OHAF01002484.1_pt1 | contig 13784 bp, 9 predicted proteins | sample 1577041 | NCBI WGS metagenome assembly OHAF01 (sample SAMEA3541495, study PRJEB24748) | human gut metagenome | biome: human gut; feature: human-associated habitat; material: faeces | place: China | collected 2012
GGCCAGCGGGCCGCTGCCGTCGATGGTATACAGCGCCGGATGGCCGCCGTTGTCTTTTAACAGATACTGCGGCTCGGCCCGCTGCTGGCCCCGGATAAACCACCAGATGCCCGCCGCAATGCAAAGCACTGCCAGCGCCCCCAGCAGCGAAAGGTACAAATATTTCGCCGATTTTTGTGCATTTCCCATGGTTTCACGCTCCTTTCCCACTAGTATGGACGCAGTATCGCCACAAAATCAAAAAGTTGTGAATTTTGTCTGCGGGGGTATACTTTTTCTGTCTGTTTGTGCTATAATCTATCCTATAGCATTATGCGATTCTGTGTGACGGCTTTTGCTGTACGCTTTGCTTTATTCTGTGATTAAGGAGGCGGTTCCCATAGAACCCAAACAGCCGCGCCACATTTCAACCGATGGCGTAAAATCTACCGCAGGGGCCACCGGGCAGCCGGTACCCAACAAAAAGAAACCGAAGCGTAAGCGCCACCCGGTGGCGGCATTCTTCCGCTTTATCGGCTGCCTGCTTTGCGTCTGCGTCATGGCGGCCAGCGTAGGCGGCGTCCTGCTCTCGATGTACATCGTGCAGGTCACGGCAAACGATGGCGATGTCCTGGACCTGGATAACCAGAAAAACAAACAGACCACCATTGTCTACGACAAAAACAGCGACGAGTACGCCACCCTGACCAAGGGCGAGAACCGTATCTGGCGCGAGCTCTCCGCCATGCCGGAGAATCTGCAGAACGCGGTCATCGCCATCGAGGACAAAAACTTCCGCACCGAGCCCGGCATCAACCTCAAGGGCACCATCGGCGCGGCGCTGAACGCTTTCACCGGCAACCGCATCTGGGGCACGAACCGCGGTGCGTCCACGCTGGAGCAGCAGCTCATCAAGAACCTGACCGGCGATAACGAGCAGGACAACATGCGTAAGGTGCGCGAGATCTTCCGTGCGCTGGGTCTGGACAACAAGTACAGCAAGGAGACCATCCTTGAGGCGTACCTGAACACGATCCCGCTGACCGGCATCATCCACGGTATGGAGGCCGGCTCCATCGAGTATTTCGGCAAGCATGTCGAGGATCTGACCCTGGCCGAGTGCGCGACGCTCGCCTCCATCACGAAGAACCCGACGAAGTACAACCCCGCCACGAACCCCGAGGAGCTCATCAAGCGCCGCAACCACGTGCTGTATGAGATGTACACCCAGGGGTATATCACCGAGGCCGAGTTCAACGCCGCCAAGGCCGAGACTGTCACCCTGACCGAAAAGACGAGCACCACCGAGAACGCGACCCGCTCGTCCAGCAACTCCTGGTTCACCGATGCCCTGTACACCCAGCTGCTGAGCCAGCTGCAGGAGGACCTGAACTACACCGCCGACGAGGCGAAGGAGCTGATCTTCTCCGGCGGTCTGCGCATCTATTCCACCGTCGACCCCACCGTGCAGGCGGGCATCGAGAAGACGATGTACAATGAGGACGACCTCATCCCCGCCCTGTGGCACGAGGAGCCTGTCTGCCTGCGCGATTATCCCGCAGATTCCAGCAGCTGGGACGAAGTCCAGTACGACGACGCCACCGGTCTGCCCATCACGAAGGACGGCTATGCGGTCTACGGGCAGGAGGCTATCCCCGTCTACGCCGATGACGAGGGCACGACCCTCAAGACCGGCACCTCCACCGACCCGGATTACCCCAACGACACCACCGTGTACCTCTGCGTGTACGAGAAAGTCCGCACGCAGGCCGCCATGGCGACGCTGGACTACGACGGCAACATCCTTGGCATCGGCGGCGGTATCGGCGAGAAGAAATACGATCTGGGCTTCAACCGCGCGACTTCGCCGCACCAGACCGGTTCTACGATGAAGCCCATCGGTGCCTATGCGCTGGCGCTGGATTATAAGCTCATCAACTATTCTTCGCAGATTTTGGACTCCCCGTACTACTCGGCCGAGGACAAGAAGGTACTGAAGGATCAGTATATCGGCGTCATGAGTCCCTTCTCCGAGGCGGCGCAGTCCCGCAGCGATGTGTGGCGCGCCTGGCCGACGAACTACGGCGGCGCAGGCGGTCAGGGCAACCCGATGCTTGTCTATGACGCATTGCAGCAGTCTTACAACACGGTGGCTGTCTGGGTCGGCGATATGGTCGGCGTGGACTACCTGTACAACTTTGTCCATGACACGCTGGAATGCAGCTATATCAGCGCCGAGAACGATATGGACCTCGGACCGCTGGTCCTGGGCTCCCAGAGCAGCGGCCTGACGGTGGTGCAGCTGGCCGGTGCGTACACGATGTTCAACACCGGTACATTCACGACACCGCACTACTATACCGAGATTACCGATTACCAGGGCAACATGATCCTGGACAACAACAAGTATATCAACACGACCCAGGCCATCAGCGCGGACACGGCGTACATCATGAACCGCATGATGTGGAATGTCCTGCACAGCAGAAAGGGTACTGCCTACGGCAAAGCCCCCGACGGCGAGATGGACTCTGTGGCCAAGACCGGTACGACGAGCAACTACAAGGACTACACCTTTGCCGGTCTGACGCCGTACTATGTCACCGCCATCTGGTGGGGCTGTGACCGCCCGACCGAGATGGACACGCTGGGCAAGGCGGGCAAGAACGCCAGCCCCATCCAGTACGCCTGGAAGGCACTGATGGAGGACCTGCAGGCCGACCTGCCGGTCAAGGAGTTTGCCAAGGGCGAGAACGTCGTCGAGAAACACTTTGACACCTCCACCGGCGCGATCATCTCCAGCGGCGGCAGTGTGGGCTATTACACCGAGGACAACCTGCCCGACAACAGCTACACGGTCTCCGAGGACGACCCCTACGCCGCCCTGGCCCAGGCCGCCGCGGACGCTGCCGCCGCCGCAGGGGACACCACGGCAACGGAGTAAAGAGCCTTCCCCCGCGGGGGAAGGTGGCGCGCAGCGCCGGATGAGGGGCGAGTTCGCCTTAACTGCCCGTGAATGGGTCGTAATGGCAAGGCCGCCCCTCATCAGTCACCTACGGTGACAGCTTCCCCCAAGGGAGGAAGCTTTGTTAGACAATGACCCTCGACTGTGAAGCAGTCAAGGGTCATTGTTTTTGTATCAGATACAGTTGTGCTCGCACAAAAGATATCGACTTTTCCCCGCTGTGGGCTGTGCAATTTGACAAATTGCACAAAAACCGCCGCAAAAGGCTTGCAACCGGGCCTTGCCCGTGGTATGATGGGACACATCGAGAACAGTTGTACACAAGGGGGATACACGATGGCCGAGAGGCGTTTTCTGCTGGTAGACGCGGATGTTCTGCCGGAAGTCTTTGTCAAGGTGCTGCAGGCCAAGGAGCTGCTGGCCTCGGGTGCGGTGAGCAATATCTCCGCCGCGGCCAAGCAGGCAGGCATATCACGCAGTGCTTTCTATAAATATAAGGATACGGTGTTTGACGCCGAGACCGGGCGCGAGTCCATCACCGTGGTGGCAACGCTGCTGGATAAGACCGGCGCACTGCAGGGGCTGCTGTCGGGCATTTCGGCGGCGGGCGCGTCCATCGTGACCATCACCCAGTCCCGCCCGGAGAACGGCGCAGCCCAGGTCGAGGTCACAGTCCGCACCGGCACGATGCAGATGCCGGTGGACGAGATGCTGACCCGCCTGTCCCACCAGCCGTGCGTGGTGGAGATCCACAGAGGCGCGTGACCGCAGGGTAGGGGCGAGGTATGCCTCGCCCGCAGCCTTGCCGGAATAGCTCTATCGCGGGAAAGCCGCGGGCCGGGCATGCCCGGCCCCTACAGAGCATATACCGAGTGTAAGAATAGGGGGATTTTTCCAATGGCTAAAATCGCAATCATGGGCTTCGGCACGGTCGGCTCCGGTGTGCTGGAGGTCTGCCGCCGCAATGCAGCCTCCATCGCCCGCCGCGCCGGTGAGCCCGTCGAGGTCAAATATATCCTGGATGTGCGGGACTTTTCCGGTTCTCCGGATGCCGCGCTTTTTACGAAATCCATCGACACGATCCTGAATGACCCCGAAATCAAGGTCGTCGTCGAGACCATTGGCGGCACAAAATTTGCCTACCCTTATGTGCGCCGGTGCCTCGAGAGCGGGCGCAGCGTCTGCACCTCCAACAAGGAGATGGTCGCAACCTACGGCGCAGAGCTGCTGGCCCTTGCCAAAGAGCACAGCGCGGCCTTCCTGTTTGAGGCCAGCGTCGGCGGCGGCACGCCGATCATCACCCCGATGCACCAGTGCCTGGCCGCCAACCATATCAGCAGCATCCGCGGCATCGTCAACGGCACGACGAACTTCATGCTGACGAAGATGAAGCGCGAGAACATGGGCTTTGACGAGGCCCTGAAAATTGCCCAGCAGCTCGGCTACGCCGAGACGAAGGACCCCGGCGACGATGTGGATGGCCGCGATGCCTGCCGCAAGATCGCCATTCTGGCCAGCCTCGCCTGCGGGCATCACGTCTACCCGGACAACATCCCGACCCGCGGCATCCGCGACATCACCGTTGCTGACATCAAGGCCGCCGAAAAGCTCGACAGTGCCATCAAGCTGATCGCCTGGTACAACGAGGGCGGGGACGGTCAGATGGCCGCGGGCGTCGAGCCGATGCTCGTCTCCAACTCGAACCAGCTGGCGGGCGTCGATGACGTGTTCAACGCCGTTTTGATGAAGGGCGATATGCTCGGCGACGTCGTGTTCTACGGCAAGGGCGCGGGCAAGCTGCCCACCGCCAGCGCCGTTGTGGCCGACGTCATTGACGCTTTGAAAGAGGGCGTCAAGGTACACGACTCGCTGTTCTGGAAGCCCGCCGAGAAGCCGGAGGGTATGCTCGCGGACAGGAACACCTATCCGTGGTATCTGCGCGTGACCGGTGTGGCGGCGGTGCTGCTGCCCAGCGTGGCCGGTGCGGGCCATGTGGTCTTTGAGGACAACGGCGAGGCCGCCTATCTGGTCGATGCCGCCACGTCTGCGGATATTGCCGCTGTCACGGAGAAAATCGAAGTGCTGGGCGGCAAGGTCGCGCTGGCCATGAAGAAGCTGGAAGACTGAGAGGGGGGCAGGGTATATGGTAACTGTAACCGTCCCGGCCACCAGCGCCAACGTCGGCGCCGGGTTTGACTCGCTGGGTCTGGCCGTTTCGATGCACAACGTCTTTACGTTTGAGGAATCGGACCGCATTCAGATTTCGTCCGTCGATGGGACCCACGTCCCGGCGGGCAGCAACAACCTGGTCTACCGCTCGGCCCGGGTCGTCTATGACCAGCTGGGCATCCCGCTGAAGGGTCTGCGCATCACCCAGCGCAACGACATCCCGATGGCGCGCGGCCTCGGGTCCAGCTCGGCCTGCATCGTGGCGGGCATCATGGGCGCGAACGCCCTGCTGGGCGACAAGCTGACCGAGCGCCAGATGCTGACGCTGGCGACGGCCATCGAGGGCCATCCCGACAACGTCGCCCCCGCCATGCTGGGCGGCTTTGTGACCAGCGTCATCGACGAGGGCCAGGTCTACAGCGTCAAGAAGGACATTGACCCCGAGCTGGCGTTTGCGGCGTTTGTGCCGGACTTCCGCCTGCTGACCAGCAAGGCGCGCGCGGCGCTGCCCGCCATGGTCAGCCATAAGGATGCCGTCTACAACCTGTCCCGCGCGGCGCTGGCCACGGCGGCCTTCTGCGAGGGCAACTACGCGCTGCTGGGTGTGGCGACCAAGGACGTGCTGCACCAGAAGTACCGCCTGCCGCTGATCGAGGGCGGCGACGACGTCTTTGAGCTGGCGCAGGACCTGGGTGCGCAGGCCGTTTACATCTCGGGCGCCGGGCCGACCATCATGGCCGTTGTGCACAAGGACGACACCGAGTTTTTCACCCGCGCAGAGGCAGCGCTGGCTGCGGACAGCCCGCTGCGCCATTTTACCGTGCATCGTCTGCTGGCCGACAACGTCGGCGCAGTGGTGAGCTGATACAGGAACAGGGGAGAGAGTACACCAATGGGCTTGATCGTACAAAAATTCGGCGGCTCCTCGGTCAAGGACCGGGACCGCATCTTCAACGTGGCGCGCATCGTCATGAACACCCGCAACGCCGGCAACGACGTTGTCGTGGTCGTCTCGGCGCAGGGCGACACCACCGACGACCTGATCGCCAAGGCGGCGGAGATCACCTCCGACCCGTCTCACCGCGAGATGGATATGCTGCTGGCCGCAGGCGAGGAGATTTCGATTTCCCTGCTGACGATGGCCTTGCAGGAGCTGGGCGTCTCCGCCATCAGCCTGACGGGCTGGCAGGCGGGCTTCAATACAGACCGCGCCTACTCCAAGGCACGCATCAAGCGCCTGGACACCGAGCGTGTCGAGAGTGAGCTGGCGCGCAACCGTGTGGTCGTTGTGGCAGGCTTCCAGGGCCTGAACCGCTCCGACGACATCACGACGCTGGGCCGCGGCGGCAGCGATACCTCCGCCGTGGCGCTGGCCGCTGCGCTGCACGCGGACCGCTGCCAGATCTTCACCGACGTCGAGGGCGTCTACACCGCAGACCCGCGCAAGATCCCCAAGGCAACCAAGCTCAAGGAGATCACGTTTGACGAGATGCTCGAGCTGGCGTCCCTGGGCGCGCAGGTGCTGAACAACCGCAGCGTCGAGCTGGCCAAAAAGTACAATGTCGAGCTGGAGGTCATCTCCAGCATCAATCCGGTGCCCGGCACCGTTGTTAAGGAGGAGACCAAAGTGGAAGGTATGCTCATCAAGGGTGTTGCAAAGGACACCGACGTCGCCGTTTTGACCGTGAAGGACGTGCCGGATGTGCCCGGTATGTCGTTCAAAATTTTCAGCCTGCTGGCCCAGAAGAACATCAACGTTGACATCATTCTGCAGACCACGGGCCGCGACGGCAAGAAGGACATGAGCTTCACCGTGCCCCTGGGCGACGCCGAGAGCGCCGTTGCCGCGCTGAAAAACGCCACGCACCGCATCGGCGGCGGCGACATCACCGTTGACAAGACCTGCGCGAAGGTCTCCATCGTCGGCGCGGGTATGCAGAGCCACTCCGGCGTGGCCTCCACGATGTTCGAGGCACTGTTCAACCAGAACATCAACATCAAGATGATCTCCACCAGTGAGATCAAGATCAGCGTCATCATCGACGAGGCCGACGCCGACAAGGCAGTTGCCGCCATCCACGACGCATTCATCAACTGATTGCAAGGTCTTATATAGAGGGAAATGGGTCGTCCCCCGTGCACACGATGGTGCACGGGGGACGTTGTTGTTAGGGTAAACGGGCAGAACCCTTCCGGCCTTGCTGACGCGCGGCCACCTCCCCTGATGGGGAGGCTTTCTCGCGGGCGCAGCCCGCGCAAAAAGGCGACCCATCAGGGGAGGTGGCCGAGTTTACGAGGCCTGAGGGGTTCTGCCCGTTACCATTTATTACAAAAGCTTCTCACCTGCTGCAAACTTCGCCGTCAGCTTACCCTTGCCAAGGTACGCATACCGCTCCAAACGCTCCGCAGCGCTGAACGCCCGCATATTTTTAAGCGGGTCATCATCCAGCACCAGCGCATCAAACGCATAGCCGTCCTCAAACAGGCCGACCTTCTCGCCAAAATCGGCCCAGAAATCTCCGCCGCCGACAGTCGCCATATACAGCGCCTCCACCATCGTCAGCGGCTTCTCACTCTGGTCGATATACCGCCAGCGCAGCTTGCTGACCTGCACGGCGGTAGCCATGACCGTGAACAGGTCCAGCGTCTGACCGCCGGCCACGTCGCTGCCCAGGCCGACGCGCCAGCCGCCGCGCAGGTAGTGCGCCGCGGGGGCGATGCCCGCAATGACATTCTCGTTGCTGGTGGGGCAGTGGGCGATCATGACGCGGTTCTGCTTCATCAGCGCGGCCTCGTCATCGGGGCTGTAGATGCAGTGCGCCATGACAGTGGGCACGCCGCCGCCGAACAGGCCGTACCGGCTGTAGCTCTCGCCGTAGAATTTTGTGCCGGGGCACAGCTCGGCGACCCACGCGATCTCACCCGGATTCTCGGACAGGTGACTCTGCGCAGGTACGTTGTATTCTCTTGCCAGTTCGCCGAGACCGCGCATATACTCGTCACTCGTGCTGGGGGTGAAGCGCGGCGTGATCATCGGGCGCACCGGGCCCGCGTGCAGGGTGTTTTCGGCGCGGCAGGTATCCAGCCAGCGGCGCGTCTCGGCCAGACCCGCGGCGGCGGACGGCTCACGGTAGCTGTCGGGGCTGTTGCGGTCCATACCCAGCTTGCCGACAAAGGCGGAAAGCCCCGCGCCGCGCAGCTGGTGCATCAGTTCGAGCGTTGCGTCAGTGTGCAGCGTCGCAAAGATGCAGGCGCGCGTTGTGGCGCTGTTTTTCAGGTCGCGCACAAAATAGGAGTAGCCCAGCCTGGCGTAGGCCGGGTCGGCGTAGTGGGCTTCCTCTGGGTAGGTGTACTGCTGCAGCCAGTCCAGCAGCTCCAGATCCATTGCCGTGCCGCAATAGCTGTACTGCGGCGCGTGCAGATGCAGGTCCACAAGACCCGGCGTGATGATTTTACCCGTATAGTCGAGAACTTCCACCCCGGCAGGGGCAGTCTCGCTGAATCCGGCGCACAGGCCGTTTTCACACAGCAGATAGCCCTCGCGAACGCGGAGGGTGTCCGGGGCGGGGGTGTCGAGGAAGGTGCCTTTCAGGGTGAAAGTGTTCATATAGTATACCTCTTTATATAGAATTGCTCTGTAGGGGCCGGTCATGCCCGGCCCGCAAGTTTACGGCAGATGCCCTTTTAAAATTCGTTTTGTAGGGAGGGGGGGGTTGGCGGCCAGAGGGCTGGCCGCCCTACAAACCACCCGGCAGGTGTCTGCCCACCCGCGATGCGTCGGGGACGCCGCCCCCTACAAAGCGGCGATTCCAGACTCTATTATAAACAATCTACCCCATCTGTTGCAAGTTTTTTATTTACTTTACGTCGCTAAAGCGGTATAATACTAATATCTATTGATGTTTGAAAGGAATAACGATTTGGAACGTAAACAACTCGCGCCCGGCGTTTGCATTACAACGCTGGATGCTTCTAAATTCAACCGCTGCTGCATCACGCTGCATCTGCGCTTTCCGGCAAAGCGGGAATCTGCCACCGACGCCGCGGTGCTGGCCCTTGTGCTGGAACGCGGCTACGCGGCCTGCCCCGATATGACCGCGCTGTCCCGCCGCCTGGCCGAGCTGTACGGCGCGGACCTCGGCGTTGACCTGGCCAGCGCGGGCACGGACCGCGTGCTCTCCGCCGATATCTGCGGCATCAAGGACGCTTACGCGCTGGCGGGGGAGAACCTGACCGCCGCCTACGCCGACATTGTGTTCGGCACGATCTTTGACCCGTATCTCGTGGACGGCGCGTTCGACCCCGAGGCCGTGCGCATCGAGACCGAGACCCAGGCCCGCCGCCTTGAGGCCGAGTTCAACTCGAAGCGTCTCTACTGCGTGCGGCAGGCCCGCCGCAAATTCTACGGCGACACCCCCGCGGGCATCGAGCTGGGCGGCTACCCCGGCGAGCTTGTCAATGTGACGCCGCAGAGCCTCAAGGCCGAGTATGACCGCATCCTCTCCACCGCGTACATCGACGTGATGGTGCAGGGCGTCGATGAGGCCCGCGTGGCCGATATGCTGCTGAAAAAGCTCGACGGCATCCGCCGTGACCCGCACCCGTTTGCCGCGCCCGTCGCCATGCCCGCCACGCCGCTGCGCCATTTTAAAGAGGAGATCCCCGGCCTGACCCAGGCCAAGCTCTGTATGCTGTTCACCACGGGCGAAGCCAACCCCAACCCGCCCAGTGTCAGCATCCTGCGCGTCGCCATGAGCGTGCTGGGCGGCTCTGCCACCAGCCGTTTGTTCCGCAACGTGCGCGAGAAGCAGTCCCTTTGCTACTACTGCGGTTCTGCCGCCCAGCGCGCCACCGGCGTCATGATGATCGACTCCGGCGTCGAACCGGGCAAGGAGCAGCAGGCCGAGGCCGCCTTCATTGCCGAGCTGGAGGGCCTGAAAAACGGCCCCATCACCCAGGAAGAAGTTGACGACTGCCGCCGCGGTCTTTTGTCCAGTATGGACGCCCTCGGCGACAGCCTGGCCGCGTTGGAAAACTGGTACTACGGCCAGATCACACGCGGCGAGCCGCTCTACCCGCCGGAGTACGGCAAGGTGCTGACCAGCGCCGTCAGCTTGGACGAGGTGCGCCAGACGCTGCAGAGCTACAGCTATTCGGTCTGCTACGCCGTGACCGCCGAGCCGGGCACGCAGGGGAAGGGAGGCAGCGAGGATGTTGAATAACGATCACGAGAGCTTCGCCGCTGCCCAGGCGCGCGCCGCTGCCGCCGTCAGCTGTGAAAGCGTCGTGCTGCCCAGCGGTTTGACCGTGCTCTGCCGCACGATGCCGGGCTACAGCAGCGTCCACGCGATTTACGCCACGGGCTTTGGCTCCGTCCACCGCGCGTTCAGGCTGGACGGCAAACAGGTCACGCTGCCCGCCGGTACGGCGCATTTCCTGGAGCACAAAATGTGCGAGACGCCCAAGGGCGACTCCTTCACCTTCTACGCCAAGACCGGCGCGTCGGCCAACGCCTTTACCAGCTATGACCGCACCTGCTACCTGTTCTCGGCGACCCAGAAAATTGACGAGAACCTTGACATTCTGCTGGGCATGGTCGGCAAGCCGTGGTTCACCAAGGCCACGATTGCCAAGGAGCAGGGCATCATCGGGCAGGAAATCAAAATGTACGACGACAGCCCCGACTGGCGGCTGCTGAACGCGCTGTTCCGCTGCCTCTACGCCGACCACCCGCTGCGCGACGACATCGCGGGCACGGTGGAGAGCATTGCCGAGCTGACGCCCCAGATGCTCTACAGCTGCACCAGGGGGTTCTACGCGCCGTCCAATATGGTGCTGAGCGTCGCGGGCAAGATCACGCTGGCGCAGGCTGTGGACGCCTGCAAGCGCAACGGCCTGTACCGCGCCCGCGCCCCGCATGAGGTCGAGTGGGACATCCCGGCGCAGACCGGCCCGCTGCCCCACAAGGAAGCGTTCTTCACGATGCCTGTCACGAAGCCCTGCTTCGGCGTGGCCTACCGCGAGGAGCCGCTGGCCGAGGGTGACCTGAAGCGCGAGCTGCTGCTGGACATGCTGGGCGATCTGGTCGTCGGCGGCCTGACGAAGCTCTACCGCCGTCTGTACGATGAAGCGCTGGTCAACCCCGAGTTCTCCGGTGACTTTATCGCCGTGCGCGGCGCCTGCACCGTGGCCTTTACCGGCGAGAGCGACACCCCGCGCCAGGTCGTGGACCTTTTACAGGAGGAAATCGATCGGATGCGCCGCGAGGGCGTTGACCCCGAGGTCTTTATGCTTGTGAAAAACCAGATGTACGGCGAACTGCTGGGCGACGTGGAGGCCGTGGACGATGCCGCCGAGGAGGCCGCCGCGGCCTGCCTGAAGGGCCGCACGCTGGCGGACGAGATCGCCGCGCTGGCCGCGCTGACCGTGGAGGACGCCAACGCCCTGCTGCAGACGGCCCTGCGGGAGGAAAACCGCGCCTACGTGCAGATCGACCCGGCAGAAAAATAACGAGGTTAAGTTGAAAATGGTCTATCATGTGCAATTTCCCGGGTTGGGCCTGGATCTGACGATCAACCGTGTGGCGCTGGCCATCGGCGGGTTCAACATTTACTGGTACGGCGTCATCATCGCGGCGGGCATGCTGCTGGCGATGCTCTACGCCTTCCGCAATGCCGTGGACTACGGCATCGACTCGGACCGTCTGGTGGACGTTGTGGCCATCGGCACGGTCATGGCCATCGTCTGTGCCCGTATTTATTACGTAGCTATGGCACCCTTTGCGTATCAAAGCCTCTGGGAGATGATCGACATCCGCAAGGGCGGCATCGCCATCTATGGCGCGGTCATCGGCGCGTTTGTGTTTGGCGCCCTGGCCGCAAAATGGCGCAAGGTGCCGCCGCTGCCGCTGTTTGATCTGGTGTCGCTGGGCTTTCTGATCGGGCAGGGCATTGGCCGCTGGGGCAACTTCGTCAATCAGGAGGCCTTCGGTACAAACACGACGCTGCCCTGGGGCATGTACAGCGAGGGCACGGAGGCGTATCTCAAATCCGTGCAGGTCACGCTGCCCGCGGGCGTGACCGTGGACCCCGCCGCGCCGGTGCACCCGACGTTTTTGTATGAGAGCATCTGGTGTCTGGTTGGCTTCGCCGTGCTGGCTTCATTTTACAAAAAACGGCGGTTCAACGGACAAATCTTCCTGGGCTATATCATCTGGTACGGCCTGGGCCGCGCCTGGATCGAGGGGCTGCGCACCGACTCGCTGCTGATCGGCAATACCGGTCTGCGCGCCAGCCAGCTGGTGGCGATTGGGTCGGTTATCGTGGCCGCCGCGCTTATGGTCATCGGTCTGCGCAATGCCAAGGGCAAGCCGCTCATGGTGCCGCTGGCTGTGAAGGACCTGAAAAAGCAGGCCGAGGCAGGGGACCGCTTCACGGCGGACACCCTGCCCGCCGGCGCACCCCACGCTGAGTTTGTCAAGGCCACCGATGCCATGAATGCGCGTCTGGATGCGCTGGATTTGAGCGAGGTCGAGATCGAGGAGATTGAGACGCCGAAGGAATAAACAAACGCTTTGCAGCGCGGCGATAGGCGCTGCTGGTGTAAGACCCGACACCGTTTTGCCCGCCCCGGCGGACAAAAAATACATTTGAAAGAGGGAACTATCATGGGAGCAACTGTCATTGACGGCAAGGCATTGGCCGCCGCCACGAAGGCCGAGGCCGCAGAAAAGGTCAGGGAGTTGAAAAGCAGGGGCATCAACCCCTGCCTGGCGGTCATTCTGGTGGGCGAGAACCCCGCCAGCCAGGTCTACGTCCGCGGCAAGATCAACGACTGTGCGCAGTGCGGCATCGAGAGCCGCAGCATCAACCTGCCCGCCGACACCACGCAGGACGCCCTGCTGGCCGAGGTGAAGAAGCTGGCGGATGACTCCGCTGTGCACGGCATTCTGGTGCAGCTGCCGCTGCCCGCTCAGGTCGACGAGAAGGCTGTCATCGATGCCATCCCGCCCGAGAAGGACGTGGACGGCTTCTCGCCCGTCAACGTGGGCCGTATGCAGATCGGCGAGCCGTGCTACCTGCCCTGCACCCCGGCGGGCTGCATCCGCATGATCGAGTCCACGGGCACCGACATTGCGGGCAAGAATGCCGTCGTCATTGGCCGCTCGAACATCGTGGGCAAGCCCGCGGCGCTGCTGCTGCTGGCGAAGAATGCCACGGTCACGATCTGCCACTCCAGGACGAAGAACCTGAAAGAAGTCTGCGCCGCCGCGGATATTCTCGTGGCCGCCGTGGGCCGCGAGGGCTTTGTGACCGGCGACATGGTCAAGCCCGGTGCCGTCGTCATTGATGTGGGCATCAACCGCGGTGCGGACGGCAAGCTGCACGGTGACGTGAACTTTGCCGAGGCCGCCGAAAAGGCCGCCTACATCACCCCCGTCCCCGGCGGCGTCGGCCCCATGACCCGTGCCATGCTCATGCTGAACACGGTGGAGGCGGCAGAGCGGCAGGGCCGCTAATAAAGGCTTCCCCCCTTTGGGGAAGCTGTCCGCGAAGCGGACTGATGAGGGGCAACCTTGCCATTGCAGCCCACGGATGGGATACAACCGCAGACTTGCCCCTCATCCGGCCCTGCGGGGCCACCTTCAGTCTACGCGCTAAGAGCCGCCTAC
>OHAF01002487.1_pt1 | contig 13773 bp, 10 predicted proteins | sample 1577041 | NCBI WGS metagenome assembly OHAF01 (sample SAMEA3541495, study PRJEB24748) | human gut metagenome | biome: human gut; feature: human-associated habitat; material: faeces | place: China | collected 2012
CGACGTTGCCGGTACGCTCGCCGTTGCCCAGCAGGCAGCCTTCCACGCGGTCGGCACCGGCCAGCACGGCCAGCTCGGTGGCGGCCACGCCCATGCCCTCGTCGTTGTGCGGGTGCAGGGACAGCACCACGGCGTCACGCGGTACGAGGTGGTTGGACACATACTCGACCTCGTCGGCGAAGACGTTCGGCGTGGTCATTTCCACGGTTGCCGGCAGGTTGATGATCATCGGATGTTCCGGCGTCGGCTTGATGACATCGATCACCGCGTTGCACACCTCGACGGCGTACTCCGGCTCGGTGCCGGTGAAGGATTCCGGGGAATACTCGTAGTACAGGTCGATGCCCTTGGCCTCGCCCTCAAGCTCCTTGCACAACGCCGCGGCGTCGGTGGCGAGCTTCTTGATGCCGGCCTTGTCCTTGCGGAACACGACCTCGCGCTGCAGCACGGACACGGAATTGTAGAAGTGCACGACGGCGCGCTTGGCGCCCTTCAGGCACTCGTAAGTCTTGCGAATCAGGTGCTCACGGGCCTGGGTGAGCACGACGATGGTGACGTCATCCGGAATGAGCTCGCGCTCGATCAGCATGCGGATGAAGTCGTAATCGGTTTCGGAAGCCGACGGAAAACCGACCTCGATCTCCTTGAAGCCCATCGACACGAGCAGGTTCCAGAAACGCAGCTTGCGCTCGGAATCCATCGGGTTGACGAGAGCCTGGTTGCCGTCACGCAGATCGACGGAGCACCAACGCGGCGCACGCTGCAGTCGCTTGCCCGGCCACGTACGCTCCGGGAAATCAAACGGCACCTGCTTATCGTATGCGACGTACTTGTTGTACGGCATCTTGCTGGGCTTTTGCGGAGCTCCAATGTAACGCGCCGGAGGCAGCAGCGGGTCGTTGTTCCCTCCGTTGGACGCCGCGGCGACTGCCGCGAGATCAAACACTGACGATTGATCCTGACCCATCACTCCTCCTTATCTGTAAAGTCGGATCGGCCTTCTGCCAATCCACATTGTTACGTGCATGTTACCTACCTGCACTGCCGCCCATACTAGCGACAACCAATCCCATATTTTGCCGGTATTCCGCGATATGACGGCATGGTTTGCGATTTTCGCGCCCTTATTTCACCCCATATCCAGATTTGCCGCAGTACAGTGGGCATCATGAGCTTGCGATTCAACAGCGACGGTACGTTCCGGGTGCTGCAAATGGCTGATATTCAGGATGGTCCGGACGTGCGCGAAGACACGATTCGGCTGATCGAAGCCGCCATCAGGAAGGCACATCCCGACCTCATCGTGCTCACCGGCGATCAGATCCGCGGCTACGATCCGGCATATATCGATACGTTTCTGCGTCGCCGTGGCGAACAGCCCGGTACACACGTGCGCGCGGTCACCGAAATCGAAGCGAAAATCCGCGGCATCAAACGTCATCCAATCGCCAAAACACTGACCAAATCGCAGCCCTCCGACGAACGGTGGATGATCGACGGCATCGGCACCGATTCGCCGAAACTGGTGAAAAGCGCAGGTCGCAACGGTTCTGCCAGCAAGCTGGAATCGTGGGCGGAAGCCATCAATCGCGTCACCGCGGCGTCGCTGCTCGACGAGACACGGCAGAAAGTGCGCGACACGTTCGCCGCGTTTTTGGGGCCGGCGTTGGAATCGCGCATCCCCTTCGCTGCGACGTACGGCAACCATGATTTCCAATGCGGTATCCTCGCCGACGAACAGGACGATCTTTACCGCGAGTTTGCCGGCTGTATGAATCCCGTCGCCGGCTCGTCGCCGTTGGCGCTCGAACCGGGCACGTTCGCGTTGCCGATCGAAGCGTCCGACGGTTCGGGGCGTATCACAATGAGCGTGATGATGGTCAATTCGGGCGATTACGCCGACACGGCAGACGCGGGTGACGGCAACGGACGGCAGTCGGTCACCGAATACGCGAAATACGCGGCGAATTCGCGCGGCTGGGATTTGGCCGACTCCGACGGCTACGGCACCCCCTCGCCGGAAGCCGTCGAATGGCTGAAAGACGTGCAACGCGAGCTGGGCAGGCGCAATGGCGACGGACAGGCGGTGCCGGCGATCGCCTTCCAGCACATTCCGCCGCAGGAATTCTACGATTGCCTGCGCGAAGTGCCCGCCTACACGCCGAACGCCGTGGAAGGCGCGCGCGAATTCGCCGGACACTGCTATGTGCTCGACCGCGACGTGTGCCGTCCCGGCTCCCGACTGGGCGAGGCGATTGGATGCGCCGACGTGAACGTGGGCGAAGTGGACGCGCTGCGTGAGTCGGGCGGCTATTTCGCGCTGTTCTGCGGGCATGACCACAAGAATTCGTTCGTCGGGCATGTGCACGACATCGATTTGGGGTACGCGCCAACCTGTGGTTTTGAATGCTACGGCCCGAAATCGCGGTTCCGCGGCATCCGGCTGTTTGAATTCCGCGAAGACAATCCGATGGCGTACGTGACGCGCATGCTGACGTGGGGCGATCTGGTTGGCCGTTATTCCAGCAACGAATTACGCGTGTTCTTCGAGGACCATTGCGTGACGGACCTGATCGGCGTGCGCAACGAGCTGCGCAGGCCGCAGGTCAGCGCCACACTGCTAGGGGCGGGCGCGGTGACGTGCGGCGCGATCGGGTACGCGGTTCGGGGGCTGTTGCGCAAATCGCAGTAATGCGATGCTCGTGGCAATCGCAATGATCGACAGCGACTCGACGGCAGCACCGCCGATAACGCGACCTTATCGAATATCACTCAAGATATTTCGATTGGAAGAAGGCGTCTTGCTGTGATTCGCTACCGAGATTCGTGTCCTCGACATTCACGATAATCGGCGTTTCCAGCTTTGCGGGCATGCTGTCATACCACGCATGGCTCCAGCCGACGATCGCTTCGCTGAGCTGCGAACTGTCGTATCCCGCCGGATATACCGTGAATGCACCGCAGGGGGCAATGCCGTAGGGGTCGGCAACCGTATATTTACTACCGTTTTTGATATACATGTCTCCTATATTGCCATCGATTTTCAGCGCCGATTTGTCGCATTGCATCGTATAGCTGCCGTCCGCGTTCTTCTTGGCATCCTTGAAACGGCCTTTGAAATTCGAAATGGTGACCGATCCTTTCGGATAGTCATCTCCCGTAATGCCCATGTCGGAATCATGATATGTTCCGCTGAACGTGCCATCGGACGCCACCGTCATAGTGGTGCTCCAACCGCCGGAACCGGAAGCGAAACCGTACTTTCCGGCGATGGACTTCATCAAAGACCGAGTGGCGGCATCCGATTGCGAATCAGATTTCTTGGTGTTTGCGTTCTTGCTTGCATTTTTGCCGTTAGATTTCTGACTCTTGGCGGACACGCCCTTGATGTTGGCGTCTTCGAGGGAATCCCAGTCGGGCTGGACGTCCTCCACCAGATAGTAGGCGGTTTCGTCGCTGGGGGCGGGCTTCATTTTGACGGTGTCATCCTTGGAGCCGTTGTAGCCGTTGTAAGGCATGAATGGATCGAACCAGTCCCTTGTATAGGTTGATTCCTTCTCGCCGTCCTTGTACTGGTTCACGTCACGATACATCAAGAACGGACGGTCCGTATCGACAGGTTTTTGCTTTTGGGCAGCCGCGAGTGCAGACGCGTCAAAATAGCCAGTTTTCTCTACTGATTCCACATCAGAGCCGACTGGGAACACCGCGAACAAATCCATCATATGGAATTTACCGCTGCCGTCCGGCTCATAATCGGACGCATCCGAAGAGTCGGAATCAATGTCATGGACCTTTCCGGCAACACAACTCCGCATATCGCCTTCCCCACCCAAGGCGGAATCGCCACACCAATACGTTTCGAACGCTTTGTGTGGGAACAATTCAAATGCTCCAGAGTTTCCAGTCAACAGATAGTCGGCTTTCTTGCTGCTGCAATACGGCTGTTGCACCGCATCGCAGGAAATCAAAGACTCACCGGTCATGCTGTACTTCGTGTCCGCAGCACCATCTTTCACTTTCAGGAAAACGATGTCTCCGCTGGAATAACTGTCATCCTGTCCTAGCGTGATGCAGTCGCCGGCCTTATTGCACCACTGGCCAGAAGCAACGTCACTCATGCCCATCAGCAACCCATCTCCACCGGTTCCGCTGTGGTCAATGAACGTCTGCTTGGCACCCTTGGCATCCACACCCTGATACAGGGTGATGGTCTGGCCTTCGTTCAGCTGGCTGCCCGGCCCAGGTTCGGAGCCGGAGACCTTGCCGATGTACTGTTTCGATGAGAGACGTTTCTCCACTTTCACGTCGTAGCCTTTGGATTCAAGGCTTGATTTCACGTCGGAAATTTCCTGGCCGACGATGTCCGACGGCAGGCCGTCGTCGCTTTTCGTGGCCACGCCGATGTAGATGCCTTTCTTACCATCCTTCACGCCTTGGCCTTGCGCGGGGTACGTGCTGATCACGCTTCCCTCGGTGGTTTTGCTGGTGTCCGACACGATCACCTGCTTGTAATGCACCGGCACGCCCATCTGCGAGAACGTTGTCACCACGCTTTCAGCTTTCTTGCCGACCGTACCTTCCGGCACGCCAGGGCCGGCCGATTCGCGCACCGTCACCACACTGCCCGCCCTTACGCGGCCACCGGACTGAATTCCCTGATAGCCAAGGAACTTGCCGCTTTTCACGCCGGAGAATTCCTTGACGCGCTTGACTTTGAGACCCTTGCCTTCAAGCTGCCTGACCACGACCTTCGCATCCGGAGTCTTCGACGAGTCCTTGGGAGACGCCACCGCCACGTCCGGCAACGACTTGCCACCCCACAACTCCATGTTGTACGTCACGATGCCGGCCACCACAGCGGCGACCAGCAGCACCGCGGCCACCGCTATGCCGATGATGAGCTTGCGATTCGGGGACGCGGCACGCGCAGTCCCGTCGCTTTCCGGCTCAAGAGTTTCCGGCGCCGACGGAACGGATTGCGATGCAGCCGAAGTCGCGGGCTGCGCTACGGGCAGCGTGCCGCCGCCCGGCAACGGGACCGGCGGAATCGCGTCTGCCGGCTGCGAAGCGAGCTGTTCTGCAGGGCGTTCCTCGTGCTGTGCCGCAGACTGTTCCTCGGGTTGCTCCGCAGACTGCGGTGCGAGCTGCGATGCAGGGGTTTCCACCGCTGTGGAATCGACGGAAAAATCATCCGAAATCCGTGCTTGTCCGGCATCAGGCTGCACCGGAACGGAGACCAACGGATTGCCGCAGTTCGTGCAGAACTTCGACTCCGGAGCGTTCTTCGAACCGCATTGCGTACAGAACATGGCTTCTCCCCTGCTTCAGTTTCTTCTCTGAAATCGATTATAGGGAGCCGGCGCGGTAAGCCGAAAGACTACCGGAACAGGCTCACGCCTCGACGGGCCATGCAGTAGGCGTTACCCAGCCACGTATGACGGGAATTCGGCCACACCGCGCCCAATCGCGGAGCATTCTGGCTCATCCAGATACTCGGTACGCGGCCGTCAGCGGAACGCGAGCCCAGCAGGTTGAAACCGTTCTTTTCCAGCAGCCATTCCGGATGCTGTGTGGCGATCGCAAGCCCCTCTTCCAAAGTCAACGGCAATCGCTCGTCGGAATCGATCAGCTTGCGTGCCACGTCCGGCTCGCGGTTGATATAGCAGGTGCCGGTGTGCGGTTCGATCACCAGATAGAACGGGCCTTCCGGCGGTTCGAAACCGTCCTGCGGCAGGAAGCTGGCGATGTCGCGCGGCGGCATGGTGGTGAAGCCGGCCATACGGTTGATGGACGTACGGGCGATCAGCGATTCAGGAGACACCAGCTCGCGCGTAGGTACCAGAAGGATCTGCGTGCCCAATCCAGCTTCATCGCCGCAATCCTCCAACGCACGGATAAGCGGGCGCGCAAGCGAGCGGAACGCGGCTGCCGACATATCGGCCACATCCGGATACCCCAACGCCACAATACGATCCAGCTGCTTCTGCGCTTCTTCTGATGCCTTCGACATGTCTACCAGTGTACGCGGGCGCGTGCTTTTCCCGGCACCGTCAGCACACTGCGAATGTCCGAATCGCCGGAAACGGACATTCCGGCGAACAGACCAGCATACGGATAGCAGGAACGGCTTGACGGCACGTTTTCATAGAATTGAACAACGCGTGTGGCCGCCCACGAAGTCGTTTGGGGCCGGCTGGTCGACCTCAAGCGTGAATCAATCGAATTTGCAGAGCAATTCCGTCATGTAAGCGAGAGGTTGTTATGTCCGAAAAGATCAAAGTCGGCATTCTCGGAGCTACTGGCATGGTCGGTCAGCGTTTCGTCACGCTGCTCGAAAACCATCCGTGGTTCGAACTGGTCACCCTTGCCGCGTCCGCGCACAGCGCCGGCAAGACCTACGAGGAGGCCATCGGCGGCCGCTGGAAGATGGAAACCCCGATGCCCGAGTTCGTCAAGAACATGGTGGTCAAGAACGTGGCCGACGTCGAGGACGTGGTCAAGGACGTCGACTTCGTGTTCTCCGCGGTGAACATGCCGAAGGACGAGATCCGCGCCATCGAAGAGGAATATGCGAAGACCGAGACCCCGGTCGTGTCCAACAACAGCGCCCACCGTTGGACGCCGGATGTGCCGATGGTCGTGCCGGAGATCAACCCGGAGCACTACGAGGTCATCGAGCATCAGCGCAAGCGCCTTGGCACCAAGCACGGCTTCATCGCCGTCAAGCCGAACTGCTCCATTCAGGCGTACACCCCGGCCCTGGCCGCGTGGAAGGAATTTGAGCCGCATGAGGTGGTCGTGAGCACCTACCAGGCCATCTCCGGCGCCGGCAAGACGTTCAAGGATTGGCCGGAAATGGTGGGCAACATCATCCCGTTCATCTCCGGCGAAGAGGCGAAGTCCGAGAAGGAACCGCTGAAGGTGTTCGGCCATGTGGACGAGGCCAAGGGCGAGATCGTGCCGTTCGATGGCCCGCTGCGCATCACCTCCCAGTGCATCCGTGTGCCCGTGCTCAACGGTCACACCGCCACCGTGTTCATCAACTTCGGCAAGAACCCCACCAAGGACGAGCTGATCGACCGCCTGGTCAACTACACCAGCAAGGCCGCCGAGATCGGTCTGCCGCACGCTCCGAAGCACTTCATCCAGTACCTGACCGAGGACGATCGCCCGCAGGTGCTCAAGGACGTGGATTACGAGGACGGCATGGGCGTTTCCATCGGACGTCTGCGCGAGGATTCCATCTTCGACTGGAAGTTCGTGGGATTGGCGCACAACACCCTGCGCGGTGCCGCCGGCGGTGCGCTGGAAAGCGCCGAAATGCTCAAGGCGCTGGGTTACATCACCAAGAAGTGATGCGACGTTTATGCGGCTTGGGTAGCTAAACCGTAAGCCGCATAGACGAGCCATAGCCAGGCAAAAGGCCGACTCTTCGGAGCCGGCCTTTTGCTTGTTCGGGGACTGCTTGGCACGGTATGCAACGTACGGCGTGAATCGTAAAAAGCAAACGAAAAGGGCATGGTCGCAAAACCATGCCCTTTAAAAATACTGGGAAACTGAAGCCAGCACTATCAGCGGCCGGTGCCGCCGTACACCACGGCTTCCACCTGGTCGGCGTCCAGACCGTAGGCGGTGTGCAGCGCCTTGACGGCGTCGTTGAGCTGCTCAAGCGGCACAAGCGCGGCGATGCGGATTTCGGACGTGGAGATCATCAGCACGTTCACACCCTTGTCGCTCAACGCGTTGAAGAACTTCGCGGCCAGACCGGAATGGGTCTTCATACCCACGCCGACCACGGCCACCTTGCCGACGTTCGGGTCGACGTCGAAGGACTGGAAGCCCAGCTCGCCCTGCTTCTCCTGCAGCACTTCCTGGACCTTGGCCGCAGCGGTGCCCGGCACGGTGAAGGAGATGTCGGCGGTGCCGGTGGAGGCGGATGCCTGCACGATCATGTCCACGTTCACGCCGGCCTCGGCCAGCATGGTGAACACCTTCGCCGCCATGCCCGGCTCGTTCGGCACGCGACGCACGGTGGCCAGCGACTCGGTGCTGTCGTGCGCGACACCGGAGATGATCGGCACTTCCGGCCCCAGGTCGGGGAACAGGTCGCCCATGGACTGGTTGTTATTTTCGCTCATGTTCTTACCTTTGTTTGTAAAGTCTTATTTTCGTTTTCGCATTGTCTTGCAAGTATTTGCGATTGCTTGCGATTACGCTGCCCGGCTGCCGTTCAGATGTTCGGCAGGGTGCGCGGATCGACGCCTTCCGGCACGATCAGCGTGCCGCGACGGTGGGAGAAGGAGCTGCGCACGTGCAACGGCATGCCGAATCGTTGCGCGTATTCCACGCAACGCAATGCCAGCACCTTGGAACCGCAGGACGACATTTCCAGCATCGATTCGTAGTCGATGACGGGAATGCGACGGGCGGTCGGCACGATACGCGGATCGGCGGTGAACACACCATCGACGTCGGTGTAGATTTCGCAGATGTCGGCGTCCAGCGCCACTGCGAGCGCGACGGCGGAAGTATCGGAACCGCCACGGCCGAGCGTGGTTGCGTCGCCGCCTTCGTTCACGCCTTGGAAACCGGCCACGATCGCCACGGAACCCTTATCCAATGCACGACGCACGCGATCGGGCTTCACGGCCTTGATATGCGCGGTGCCGAACTGCGCGTCGGTCATGAAACCAGCCTGGGAACCGGTGAACGAGTATGCATGAGAACCGGCCGCATGAATCGCCATAGCGAGCAAACTCATCGAAATACGCTCGCCTGCGGTCATCAGCATGTCCATCTCGCGCGCCGGCGGGTTGGAATCGATGCTGAGCGCCTGATCGATCAGGTCGTCGGTGGTGTCTCCCATGGCGGAGACCACGACGGCCACGTCATTGCCGGCGTTCTTCGTTTCGATGATGCGTCGGGCCACGCGCTTGATCGATTCTGGATCGGCTACGGAAGAGCCGCCAAACTTCTGCACGATGAGAGCCACAACTTATCCAATCTTCTTCAACGTATCACCTGCCTGATTCGGCAAGTGAAGCCTATTATAGGAAACATCCATTTTGTCAAGTCCAACCGCGCCCAACATGCGGAACACGTTGCTGGACAGCGGTTGAGTATGAGCTGGGCGCGGGACCGACGGCTCGCGGAGGCCATGCCAGCGGAGCTCATACGGCACGACGGCCGGCGAGCGCGCGGCCGAGGGTGATTTCGTCGGCGTATTCGAGGTCGCCGCCCACGGGTAGGCCGCTGGCGAGCCTTGTCACCTTGATGTCGGTCTGGCTCAACAGCTGCGAAAGGAAGCTGGTGGTGGCCTCGCCCTCCACGTTCGGGTTGAGCGCGAGGATCACTTCCTTGACTTCGCTGTCCTTAAGCCGTTCAAGGAGCTTCGCGATGTTGAGGTCGCTCGGCTGCACGTTCGCCATCGGGTTGATGACGCCGCCAAGCACGTGGTACATGCCTCGGTATTCGCGCGTGCGTTCGATGCTCATCACGTCTTTTGGCTCTTCGACCACGCAGATCACGCTGTGGTCGCGGCGTGGGTCGGCGCATACCGGGCATGGGCTGGTTTCGCACACGTTGCCGCAGATATCGCAAAACCGTACTTTTTCCTTGACTTCCGTGATGGCGTCGATCAGTGCCTGCGATTCCTCATCGGGCGCGTTGAGCAGGTAGAAGGCGATGCGTTGCGCGCCTTTCGGCCCGATGCCGGGCAGGTTGGCGAACGCGTCGATGAGTCGTTGGATGGCGCCGTCATAGGCCAAAGCCATGGTTCATACCTTTCGTTGACTGGTTGCCGCAGCCACGTTCCGGACAACTGACGTCTGATGGCCAGCGCCCGGTACTCGCCGTACGATAAGCGACATGCGACGTGCGGTGGCCGGTGTCAGTCGTCAAGTGTTTTCTTCACCTGCATGTTGCGCGGATTATGCGGATCGTCCGAGCTGAATTCCTCGACTTTCTTCACTTCGAATACCCTGTTCAGGTCGTTCATGTCCAAAGCGTTCGATGCGCCGATCGATTCGTCGCTCATGGAGTATTCGTCGTCTTCCGGGGCGACTTCAGGCTCCGGCGGTCCCGCCTGCACCGGCATGGGGGCTCCCCATGGGTCATCCGCGAATCCTGCCGGCGATGACGCCGGCTGCTGGGCCTGTTGCGATTGCATTTCGCGGGCGCTTTGCCGTGCGCTATGTCGTTCGCTGTGCTGTTCCGGCTGGTTTTGCCGCGGCTGCTCCGGCCCATTCGGTTGGCCTTGCTCCTGATCGTCCGTCTGCGGCGTGGGCAGTGGCGTGGCCCACGGATCGACGTCATCGCTCACATCCGGCACGTCCACATGTTTTACGTGGTGTTCCGGCGGCTGTACGTCGTTGGCGTTGCCTTCGGCGATGGGCGTCTGCGGAATTGGGGTGTTCCACGGATCGTCGTCTTCCGGCTCCTTGGCAACCTCCTTGCCGAGGTTCGCGGTCAGCAATGTGGCGGCCTTCAGCTGTTCCTGCACCAGCTGCGCGTTGATCTTGCTCTGCTCTTCCGGGCTGAGCTTGCTCCACGGCACCGCGGTGGAACCGTCGGCAAGCTTCTTGGCCGGCGCGAGAGTGACATCGGGGCCGAACACCTTATGCACTTCGCCGCGCACGATCTGCACCACATTGGTGGTGCCGTCGACCGCTTCCTTGGCCACGGCCTTGGCGAACGCGTATTTGCTCAACGACTTGTCGAATTTAATCCACAGTCGGCCTTTGGCCCCGTCCAGCAGCACGCGGGGCACTTTCTCGCGGTCCACGTAGCGACGGACATCCTCAGGCAGGCCGGCAACGATCGCGTCCCACTTCTGGTCGGGAGTGCGATCGTCCGTTGCCGCAGGCTGGGGCACGGACTGAGCCACGGACTGGGTGGGAGCGGATGGTTCGGCATTGGATAGTTTGGATGGCGCAGACTGCGTTTCAACCGGCTTGGACTCGGCTGAAGCGGCCGGCTCGCTGCCTTCCGACAGAGGTCCACCCATCGCCTGCTGGACTTCCGCCAATACGGAGGCCGCTCCGGACACGACGGCATCGGCTGGATTCGTGGGAGCCGCGGACGGTTCCACGGCATGCCTTCCACGTGCCGATTGCGCGGCGTACCTACGGGAACCGGACGGACGCTGCGATTCAGACGCTGCGGCACCGCCCGCATGTCCAGCTTCCGGCATGCCGGACGATGGTGTGGCGGCTTGCGCGACCACGCCTGTCTCACGACCGGCAAGAAGGCGGGCGGCGAGCAGTTCCAGGCGCATGCGCGGCGAAATCGCACCGGTCATGTTGGCCAGCGTGGCGTTGATCGTATCCGCCATCTGCGTAAGCGCGGCCAATCCCAACGAAGCCGCCTGGCGATGCAGATCGTCCATGTTCTCGGTCGCGGTGTCGTCAGACAGCACGCTTTCCGCACGCTCACCGCCCAAGGTGAGCACCAGCAGGTCGCGCACGCGCGCCAGCAGGTCCTCAACGAAACGTCGGGGGTCGAATCCGCCGACCACGACCTTTTGAATGACGCCATACAGCGCCTCGCCGTTCTTGTCGGCGACGGCGTCGATTGCCTCGCCGATAAGCGCGTCCGGCGTGAAACCAAGCAGCGCGATCGCGGAATCGTAAGGAATCTTGCCGTCGACGGCACCGACCATCAGCTGGTCGAGCACGGACAGCGTGTCACGTACGGATCCGCCGCCGGCACGCATGGCCAAGCGCAGCACACCCGCTTCGGCCTCGATATGCTCGTCGGCGCAGATCTGCTCAAGATACGGGCCCATGACCTCCTGTGGCACCAGACGGAACGGATAGTGGTGGGTGCGGGAGCGAATGGTGCCGATCACCTTGTCCGGTTCGGTGGTGGCGAAGATGAACATGACATGCTCCGGCGGCTCCTCCACGATTTTCAGGAGCGCGTTGAAGCCCTGCGGCGTGACCATGTGGGCCTCGTCGAGGATGAAGATTTTATAGCGATCGCGGGCCGGGGCGAATCCGGCACGTTCACGCAGTTCACGGGCATCGTCCACACCGTTATGGGAGGCGGCGTCGATTTCCACCACGTCGATGGAGCCGGGGCCGCCGGTGGCAAGGTCACGGCAGCTGGCGCATTCGCCGCACGGATGCGAGGTCGGACCTTTGGCGCAGTTGACGCAACGGGCCAGAATACGCGCGGAACTCGTTTTACCGCAGCCGCGCGGTCCGGAGAACAGATAGGCGTGCGTGAGCTTGTTCTCGTCAAGCGCACGCATCAGCGGAACCGTGACCTGATCCTGTCCGATCACGCCATCGAACGTGTCGGGACGATACCTTCTATACAGTGCCAGTGCCATCGCAAATTCCTTCCGCCGTAGTGTTCTAGAGTATCGATGAATTACGACACGTTCGCCAATCGGGAAGCGCCGAGGCCGACCATCTCCGCAAGTCCATCGCGTGTCTGTCTGATCTACAACCGGCGCAGCCGGTACTCTGGAAATCAGACATGAACCGTGTGATCGGCGTACCGTCGGTCACGAACGCTGACTGTTGCGCGCCTAAAACCCGTGCGTCACCACCATGCCGCACAAGGCGTTGCCACGCGATTGGGAGGAGAGAGCCATGACCGGGAAAACGGAAACTAATACGAGCGACATTATAGCGATTATTCTTCTCATGCTTTTTCCTCCTTATCTTAAAAGTGATTTGTCGAAAGCGTCGGCATTAAGCACATCCGCATAGTCTATGCGGAGAGTGATCGTCCTGCCGGATATAGATTTTTCGGCCATAGTGAATTGTAAGACTTTTTCGTCCGGGAATGTCATTTTCTTCAGGACAAAGATGCTCCGATAGCTTTTCTTGAAAGATCGTGTCGGCATCATGTCCATGACAGGTTCCAGCTCTATTTCTTGCGTACTGGTAGCCTTTACCTGTTTTTTGTCACACAGCTTTATGCGTATTTCCTCGATGTCGAAGCGTACGTTACTCCGGTTCTCTACGGAGATATCCAAGAAGAAATATCCTCCCACCGTGTATAGGTTATTTAGGCGGATGGTTGTCTTGTTGCTCGTGTTTGTCACGTCATAGAACTTACGTTCGGATTCCCATATTTTCCAACAATACTCATACATGGTAGTCCTGTCCATTTCCACTGCCGGATTCAGATAACTTTTCATTTCGCTGTCCCGTGTTCGGTATTCGGTAGTTGCGTTTTCCTTGACCGATGTATACAGGATGTTGTACTGTGCGATCGAGCGTTCGCCGATGATGGTCACAACACCTAATTTTTCTCCGTCCTTGCATGTTTTCACCGCCTTCAGACGAACGATATTGTCTCCGGGTTGATTACCGACTACAACCGTGTCCATGACGGATATATCGACCATTTTGATCACTTCCCCTGATACGATGAAGGTGGTGATATTCTCGTTAACACGAATATCTCCAGAAGGGAAATGTTGTTGTGCGTACGCAGTGTTTATAGCGGCGATGAAGGTCACGTAGCAAAGTGCCGCTTTAAAAATCAGTTTGTTCATATTTACATTTGTTTTTATCGTTTACATTCATGATCTCAATAACTCGAAAAGGTCTACTCTGTCTTCCCTATCGTTGATATTGACGATGCAGTTAAGTAGTTTATAGACCGATCCCTGCTCGTCTTTTAGCTGTTCTTTCAAGAAATCAATAGGCTTTTGCTTTTCTTTTGGAGTAGTTGTTTGATTCTTGGCCAATACCTCCGGATTGTCTGGAATTTCTGTCAGAGCGATCATCTTCTTGTTCTCCCCTCTTAGGT
>OHAF01002497.1_pt1 | contig 13742 bp, 8 predicted proteins | sample 1577041 | NCBI WGS metagenome assembly OHAF01 (sample SAMEA3541495, study PRJEB24748) | human gut metagenome | biome: human gut; feature: human-associated habitat; material: faeces | place: China | collected 2012
ACTGGTACGTGGCCAACGAGTCCTGGTGGCGCCCGGCCAAGGAGGCCACCGAGGCCCGCTACCGCGCACAAGGCCAGTAGGAGGGGATAGATCTATGGCAGACATCGCATTCGAGAAGGACCTCTCCGTCACCGAGACGGGCATCGAGGGCCTCAAGGTCGTCGACCTCGCCGTCCACGGCGACTCGCGCGGCTGGTTCAAGGAGAACTGGCAGCGCGCCAAGATGTGCGCCCTGGGCATCCCGGACCTCCGCGTCGTCCAGAACAACATCTCCTACAACGACAAGAAGGGCGTCACGCGCGGCATCCACGCCGAGCCCTGGGACAAGTTCATCTCCGTGGCCCGCGGCTCGGTCTTCGGCGCATGGGTCGACCTGCGCGAGGGCAGCGCCACCTACGGGAAGGTCTACACCTGCACCCTGGACCCGTCCAAGGCCATCTACGTCCCGCGCGGCGTGGGCAACTCCTTCCAGGCGCTCGAGGACGGCACCGCCTACACCTACCTGGTGGACGCCCACTGGTCGCTGGAGCTCAAGAGGACCTACACCTTCGTGAACCTCGCCGACCCGGAGCTCGCCATCGAGTGGCCCATCCCGCTTGCGGAGGCCACCGTATCCGAGGCCGACCTCAACCACCCGATGCTGAAGGACGTCGTCCCCATGGCACCGAAGCGCACCCTCGTCACCGGCTGCAACGGCCAGCTGGGCCATGCGGTGCGCGCGCTCGCCGAGGAGCGCGGCGTCGCCAAGGACTTCGACTTCTGCGACATCGACACCTTCGACATGTCAGACCCGGACGCCTACACACAGTACGACTGGTCGCTCTACGGCACCGTGATCAACTGCGGCGCCTACACGGCGGTCGACAGGGCGGAGACCCCCGAGGGCCGCGCCACCGCCTGGAAGGCCAACGCGACCGGGCCGGCGCTGCTCGCCCGCACCTGCGCCGGGCACGGGATCACGCTGGTCCACGTGTCCTCCGACTACGTCTTCGACGGCACGGCCGAGGTCCACGACGAGGACGAGCCGTTCAGCCCGCTGTCCGTCTACGGGCAGACCAAGGCGGCGGGGGACATCGCCGTGGCCGGCTGCCCGCGCCACTACATCATGCGCAGCTCCTGGGTCATCGGCGAGGGGCACAACTTCGTCAAGACCATGCGCATGCTCTCTGACCGCTGCGCCTCCGCGGACGACGCCCTGGAGCAGGTCACCGTCGTTGACGACCAGCGGGGACGCCTGACCTTCACGCGCGACATGGCCGCCGCCATCTTCCACGTGCTGGAGAGCAAGGCCCCCTACGGCACCTACGGCTGCACCGGCTCGGGCGCCGTGAGGAGCTGGGCCGACATCGCCCGCGCCGTCTTCGAGGCCGCCAACGGCAACGGGGGGAAGGTCGTGCCGGTTTCGACCGCCGACTACTACGCCAGCGCCGAGGGCCCCGTCGCCCCGCGCCCGGTCCACTCCGCGCTCGACCTCTCCAAGCTGGAGTCCGCCGGCTTCCACATGCCCGACTGGGAGGAAGAGCTGGGGGAGTACCTCAAGACGCTCTAGTCGCTATTTATATTGCGAGGGTAAAGGCCGCCGTTCTCTAACGGCGGCCTTTCTTGCGCCTAGCGTAAAGTCCTGCCGCGACAAGAGCGGCGGCGGTCACCAAGCTAATTGCAAGCCCCGCAGATGCTGTCGAGGGCAGCCTCACGTGGTGGTCGTAGAGGAAGTCGAGGCAGGCCAGTGCATCGGCCTCGGCCTCCCTGCTTGACCGTTCTAGGTATCCAAGTCGCCCTCTTCTTCGTGATCGTTGTTGCCCAACTCAGGAGTCTAGGAATGATATTCTCGGTTGCAGCTGGTATGATTGGGAGGCGAGTCGCAGGTTGCCGCTAACACAGGCTGCGGCCATGGCGATTCGGATAGAAAACAGGTCGGGCCATTTGGTGAGGGGAGTCGATTGCTACGGTGGATGAGACGAGGACTGACGGGGATTCCGCATCCGCCCGCACGGATCTCTCCGAGGCGCTACGCGAGTCGAAGGCGATGCGGCTTAGCATGGCGAAGGCCCTGAGCGAGTCCGTCGCATATACCGAGATGATGCATAAGACGTCAGAGGCGGTTTGCGCCAGCATGGCGCCGGCCCTCGCAACTTTTGCCGACAGCATCAAATCCATTACGGCGGACGTCCGCCTCGACTCCATTCGTGCGGTCCTCGATTCCATCAACTCCAGCGGCTGGCTCTCTTCCTATCGAGCCTCCGAGGTCGAGAAGGTTGTTTCCGCCCAGCAAGAACTTCTTGCGGCATGTATGGTCTCGATCCAGACGCCCGCCATTCGGGACATGGTGGACCGCTTTGCGTCTAAAGACTACTTCGGCGTCTACGAGAGCCTTGCCAACAGCCTTTCTGGGCTGACCGTCAGGGGTCCCGACATCGCCCTCCTTGGCAATGTCGGCGGGCTTGTCGATTCCCTCGGGGATTTTGGCTATGGCGGCTCGATACCGCGTGGTGCCAAGACCTTCGTGAGAGAACTCAGCAAGGCCTCGCTCGAGCGGCTCTCCGTTAGCGAAGATGTCTCGGTCGACATCAGGGGGAAGAGGTTGCTCGTCACGAGGTCCGTGACGGATCCCGTGACGGACCTCGTGGTCTGCAGTTGGGCCTGCAATTTGGCCGGCGATGATTCCGGCGAGGTATCCGCGAACGTTCGCTCGTTCAACGTCCTGACCTCGTCCCTGTCCTTCCTTGAGGGGCTGACAGAGGTTGACATGATGGAGCTTCAGCAGCTCTGCTCGGATGAGCCCGCCTTCGCAATGGATTGTAAGGCCGGTAGGGTTATCTGGGAGACGGTTCGTGACTGGAGGGATGCAATTTCGTTCGACAGGCCGGTCTATTACCATGCTCGGCTAAAGCCCGCGGGGACGGCCCCGTACCTTAAGGACGACATGGCCAAAGCACCCCGACTACTTGTGAAAGCGGGAAGGTTTAACGGCCCGCAGAAGGCTTACTACTACTTCTCTGACACAGAGCACGGCACGATGCAGGAGATTGGGAAGCACGGTTCGGGGGACGAGGCCCAGGTCGCCGAGATAGAGGGCAGGCGCGACGTCCGCCTCATCGACCTTTCCGGCGTGGGCCGCGGGACCAACTACTTCCTGAAGTACCTTCGGTTTCCATTCACCAACACCGACCAGGTCATCCCGCCGGAGTACCTCGTGCCAAACTTCGTCGCCCAATGCTGCCGCCATGCCGGCATCGACGGAATCAAATACTACGGCAGCAAGACGTACAGCAACTACGTGGTTTGGGATGACGGCTTGTTCCGCATCGCGTCCATGCGCGTGGTTCCCATCGAATAAGGCTGGTATGACAGCTGAATTCGATGTGGTCGGCTTCTTCGATGAGCTCATGTGCGCGCTTGGGGAGATTGCAGGCTACATCGGCGTGGTCGACCAAGGGCGCTAGCCCCCTCTACGGGTAAATGAGCCGATTCTAGCGAACGCAAATTTAATGTGGGGGTATCGAATAGCTCATTTCTGACTGTAATAGGAGGTAGTGGCCTTGGATAAATCCAACCTATCTCTTGCCACGGATACACCAATCAAGGCAAGGGAGCAAGATCTTATCGGAAGGACCCCTTTCGCTGAGAGGCTGGCAGATATTCTGAAATCCGCAGCTGGTCCCGAGTCCCTTGTCATTGGTTTGTATGGGCCTTGGGGATCAGGCAAGACTTCGGTTATAAACCTCGTTGAAAATGCGCTCTCCCGAAAAGACGATGACGGCAAGGCGGGCGTCTCTGTCGTCCGTTTTGAGCCCTGGAATTACCTCACGTCCGAGCAGCTGCTCGCTCAGTTTCTTAAGGAAGTCGGGAGTGCGCTTGATAAAGATGTACATGGGCGGCGCACGCTATTCGGCAAGTTATTCGGCAAGCTGTGCGGTAAGCGCCCCGAGGTGCTCAATGCTTTCGCGGCATATTCTGAAGCCTTGTTGATTACCGCCGGTGCCGCTGCCAGTTTGGCGGGCGCGCCGCTTGCAGGCGTTGCTGTGCCTGCCTTCGGCAAACGTTTAGCGAGCAGGTTGAGGAAATCCGCAGAAAGGGCGGGAAGCGTCTCTTCGAAGAAACAGAGACTTGAGGAGGAGCTCCTCAAGTTCGATGGGCGGGTCGTAGTGATCATCGACGACATTGATCGGCTGCCGAACGATCAGGTGCGTATGGTGTTTCAGCTCGTCGCCTCCCTGGCGAAGCTTCCGAAGATAAACTACCTTCTTTCATTCGATGAGGAGGTGGTTACGCGGGCTTTGAGTGAAGTCCAGAATTGCGATGGCGCCGAATATCTGGAGAAGGTGGTCCAAGTCCCTGTGCACCTGCCGTCCATTTCATCGGGCGATTTGGAGCGGGTGCTTCTCAAGGACATCAATGCGATTTTCAAGTCGTTTGCATACAGGCTGGAGGACCTCGACGACAAGAGGTGGAACGGCGTCCGCCTGACGTTTCTGAACAATCGGTTCTTCACCATAAGGGAGGTTCGACGGTTCACGAACGCGTTAAAGGCGAAGTTGAGCATCCTGCCGCGATTCTGCTGCTTCGAGGACGTCGTCGCCTTGGCGGTACTGGAACTCAAGGTGCCAAAACTCGTTGATTGGATTCGCGTGCACAAGGACCTCCTTTGCGGCACAATCGGATCGTCGTTATATATGAATAACATGGATCCAAAAGACAACCTCGCCAATTTGGAGGAGCTGATTTCTAGGATAGTCCCGAGATCTGAAGCCAAGTGGGCGGTCGAGGCCGTCTGCAGGCTTTTCCCGCGGGTGGCAAATAAAACTGGCATGAGTCATTGCGTCTCTTACTCGAGGGAGAGCTTGAACGCTATCTGGCGGGCCGATTCCTTCGATCAATACTTCCATTCGAACATGCCGGACGGAATCGATGTTCACGAGGTACAGGATGCGTTGAATGTGAGCGATGGCGGTGTGTTGCTCGATGACCTGCGCAGGCACGCCGAAGCGGGGAGTATGATCGACTTTGTATCGGCTATGAGGGCCCGTGTATCGACGTTGGAGGAAGGACGTGCCGAAATCGTCACCAAGGCGTACCTTTTGGCCTTGGGTCTGAGTAAGGAAAAGAGATACGCCCCTTTGGCCTCGACGAGTGCCGACCTGGAACTCCTCAGACTCATCGAGTTGCTGTTCAAACAGTTGGGGCCTGCTAAGTCTGACGAGATTCTGCGAGCGTCGGTGGACGAGAGCAAGGGTAGAATTGTCTATCCGCTCGTGCCTTTCTTGATATCGCAGCTGAACAGCCTGAATGACGGGGGAAACGGTGGCTGCAAGACGCTTTTGCCCGAAGGCGACGTTTTCGAGCTTTCCGATGCCGTTTGCGCCAGGGTGGGCGAGGACGCCGCCGCGAGGAACCTGTTCCTAGACGATGAGTGTCATTATGCGTTGATCTTGCTCAAAGAGCGTAAACCCAATGAATTCATGGCTTATGCGAAAAGGATTGCCAATGCAGACGGGGCGGGGTGCGCGTCTTTTCTCTCGTTCGGGCCGAAGCGCTACACCTTGCTGGGCAGCGACGAAGTAACGAGCTTCTCATTCGATAAGACTGCTGTCGCAAAGGTGGTCGAGCTCGCAAAGGTCGACGGTCTTCTTGCTGAGGCTCGCACAGATGGCAGTTTTTTTGAGTTGCCGGAAGACTGCCAGCTGGTTGCGGCGGCTTTCTGCGCTTCGAATAGAGACGATGATGATAGAAACGAGGTCTCTGCTGAAGAAGCTGGTAAGCTCCTTGCGCATTGGAGGCGAAATAGCAGGAGGGCGTGATGGAGATGCGAACGCTTCTTTGGACCGGCTATGTGACCGTGACGGGCGCGGTCAACTGTGCCCGGCCCTCACTGCGGCTCTTGATGTAGGCGGCGTCGAGCCAGATGTAGGAGAGCCGGTTGCCGGCCTCGCATGCCTCATCGGCCTGGGCGTACATAATCTCTTAGATGAACGACTCGGCCATCACCCTTATGGGCTCGGCCATGTTCACCATGCCGTCGTCGAAGCTCGGCATCAGGGCGCCTCCGCCCGCGATCTCGTGTATCTTGTCCATATGCGGTTATTGCCTTTCCACGAATCCTGACTTCAGCAATTAGAATTCTAGGCGATAACCGCTTCCTGCTTTCTACGGCCAGGGAAGCGGCCCCTTACACCAACTTCTGGCACACTACCGACTTAGCGACGTCCTTCTGTGATTTCTATTTGATACCTTTAATGGAAGAGTATGAGCATTTCACAAAAGGCGAGCGATGTGATGCTTGCAATTTATTTTCTAAGAGCATTTCGTTATGGCTTCACAGCGGTATGAGCGTTCCAATGCCAGAAGAGCCCGTGAAATACACATTACATCATTGTGATTTAAATAGATCAGATCGCGTTCTTTTATCCGCCCGTTTCCTAGCGGAGAACGAGGATCATATGTCAACCTATGACGTTGAATCGTATCTAGTTGATGCGGGCTTACACGAATACGTAACGGGTCTGAATAGGGAGAAAGTAAGCATTCCTTTTACCGGTGAAGATCGTCAGCTAGTTTCGGTCCTCGTTGATTATTACGGAAAGGCCATTAGGAATTACTTTGTTTATTCAGACGAAGTAATTTAGGCAGAAGGCACCGGGGCCTAACTCGGCCCCGGTGCCCTAGCGCAATATCGGCGGTGTTGTTTCGCGATATTTAGCAGTGTCCAAGTGGGCAAATTATCACTTGAAAATCGGACAAGAAGCAAATGCACCGGATTCTTCTTCCCAGATAAGCCATGACTTCTCATTGGATTCAAAGTCGCAACCTAAGCGCTCACCAACTAAAGCATTAGGGCCTCGCTGCACCGTTGCATGCCATATCAATTCAAACCCTTTTTCATAAAGGGCATTTCGAAGAATTTCGCCATTGGCAAGCAATGCATGATATTGGTGTCGGAATTCGAGACCAAAACAAACTTCTTCAAAAACAGATTCACCTTCACTATTAAAATAATGAACACCATCGGTTCGTTTAACCTCGGTGGCTTCTCTAGCCAGTTTCGAAGGAAAGAAGTACCAGCAATCATCTTTCTCGATGAGACGATCAACACCTTGCCCACTTAGAGGCATTAAGAGTGAATGGACTCGTGAATTCTTATTTACCAATTTGGATTCATCGATTTCAACCATCTGCGGTGAAGCCAATGCCTCTGTCGGCGCTATGTAACAAACCGATTGGCTAGAAGCAATGCTGACGGTAAAGCTGGATACGCCTTCGCTAAAATCGGCTATGGCTGGGCTTTTCGAATTAAGCTCCGTGAGCTCCTTACGGCTTATTGCTCCACCATGGATCCAAATACGTGAGTTTTTGCCGCTCGCGCCCCAATCGCATGAGTACAACGCGATTGGGACAGCAGTACACCTTTCACGGTCTTTTAGAATCTTAGCGTTGGTATCGGTGGTCGGATTGTAGCCAAGCATGGCGAAGACACATTCTGGCGATATGTCGTTAATCCACTCCTCAAAGTCTTGTTTCGATAATTGATCGAAACCGCTACACGAAAAGGCCTTAGGGAAGTGAGGCATCTTACCTTGAACTTCATTTGTAGCCGTCATTACGGCGTCTTCAAATAGAGGGCTTTCGAAACTCAAGAGGTTCCTATAATCGGTGCAATAGGCGTTATCCTGTACATCCTGATCCATTAGACATTCTTCGCTCATTGGAATTCTGTCCGCTAGATAGCCGCAAATCTCATTTCGTGCACACCATACATATTTTTCAGCTATCGTCATAACGGTGCTGCGTAATCCATGATCAGCCCTGTCGTATGCAATTGTAATCGATCGGTCTATTCCGCTTGTTCTATAACCGTCTTCTCCAATTTCGCCTTGAATGGTTGCCTCATCATACCCATGGTCTAAAAGATACTGATAGGCAGCTGAAATAACCCACCCCTCAAACTCGAGAGGTACATCAACTTTGGCTTTAAGCGCAGACGCTTCCATAATTTGTTTCAGCTTAGCGTTTCGTCCATTAAAACCAGACGCCACTTGAGGACGATGAAAAGCTGAAGCCAAGCGATCGACCAGAACATAGCGCGCCAAGTCGTAATGAATCGGTCCATACCCGTGCATTGCCTTAGCGCAACTTGCTGATTTATATATTGGCATCACTGAATTGTTAGCATCAAATGGGTAGGGTGGTCTGCAGAGATTTATTTCACCTGTAGCCAGCAATCCGTACCCATTGCATTGCTCGGCAAGAAGTCTTGCGTAATTCCTAATTGCGGCGTCTCTATTTCCTTGCTTGTCAGGGCATTTAAATACTGCTTCATATGCAATAGTATAAAACCGTTTAATAACGACAAGCTCAAGGTTCCCTTGACACACGATTTCCCCAGCGATAGCAAAAATGTCTTCACGAATTTGAGGGTCGTTGCAATTGCCAAACTTTTCAAAGATGCGAACGAACTCATGAGGGTTTTTCATTCCCCATTGGATTAACTCTCTTCTGTAGTGATTCCTTTCTAGATTGCTAAGTGAAGACAGTTTCCATGCAAATAGCAGGGGCATCTGCTCTGCAGTTTCACGTCCGTCCAGCCGAGGTAGGTTTTGTAAATGGCGACGCTCTTCATGATATGCAATTTGTGAGCTTCTGAGGTCCATCTTAACTGCGATAGGAAGCGACCAGACAAGGTCGCGCTCAATTGGGCTCTTAAAACTATTTAGATAGCTATCGAGCAGCGATGTACCCAATGGGTGATTAGGGTAATTGGCAACATGAGCAACGATACCATTTAGAACATCACTAAAGTCTTGACCGCCGGCGTAAAGCAACTCCATCGCCCATGGTTTGAATTTTTCCGTTGTATTCGGGTCCGCATTTGATAGCGCATACAGATCGATTTTACGTAAATAGTCTTCGTCAATTGCATTAATCAGCCTGGGATCCTTACTCGGGAGAATCCCTTTCTTCTCGACCAACAGCACTCCATACAGCATTGTAGCGTCTTGATTATTCGTCAAAATGTCTTTGAAATATTGGGCATCGCTTTGAAGAAGGCGCTGCGCAATGCAGTAATCCCATAAGTGCCTACTACCGGGTATATAGCATGTCGGCTCAGGCAGATTGAGATAATCGGGCACATCGTTAAACGAATGCCCAGATTTTTTAACAAGAAGAATTCCGTAGCAAGTCAGTAAATTGATAGTCGCATCTTTAACCTGATCCCTAATTCCAAATCGAGATAGCTTCTGCTCAATTTCGATCTCATCGATGCTCTCATGATCCATGAAGTGCTGTGAAAGCGAGCTAAGGGCGGTCTGTACAGGTTTCTTTCGTGAAGTATCAACAACGCTTGGCAACCGTTTTTCAAGCTCGGTGTCTAAGCGCTTTATTTCGGAAGATGTCAATTGGGATAATGTGGTTGAAGCAGATCGATTTAGCGTTTGACCTTTATAAACATTGCAGAATAATTTGAGCTCATTTGGAGTGTTCAGTAAATATCTATATTGTGTTTCGCCCTCAATCCGAATTTCGTAATGATCGATGTATCGATCAAACAACTCATATACCGGAACGTCGCCACCTGTGGCTATCTCATAGCAGCAGTCATCAAGCTCATTATCCTCAAATTTTTTTATTAACCAAGGGCGAGATGAATATATAAAACGAATACGAGGGTATCGATCCGTTATAGCATCTCCTTCGTGAATCTTTTCTTCCCAGAAATAAGATGAATGCTTTTCGTCCAATCCATCAATCATGATGACAATTTTAGAGCGAATGAGCATCGAGTCAGTTTTGATATCTCGCAGGGAAACGTAGGTAGACAATGCTTGCCATAAGCTAGGTTCATCCCAGGTTCCGCTTAGCCCAAGTACCTGTTTTATTATTCCAAACCAAGTAGCGTTTTCTGGAATATCACTTGCAAGAATTAATATGGGAACGTGGGAGACACCACATTGAAATGCCCTTGCCTTACCTGCAAGCCCACATGTCTTTCCAGTCCCCTGATCGCCAACGACAATGCAATGTGGGTTTATAAGTGTTTCGAGCGCTTCTCGGCGCAGCTCCCATATGGAGGGGCATTCACGAAAAGACGCAAGAGCGTCCTTGAGTTCATAGGTATGATTTTGGAATGACGGCTTGTATTTAATCTCATAAATTTCGTCAATAAAGCCCTCTATATCTGAGTAGCTTATATCGTCAGAGCAGAGCGCATCATACTTGGTCCTACTTAACCCATCTCTTTCAATTGCCAAGAGGGTTTTTATTACTGATAGTTTGTTTATATAACATTCAATAGCATTTTTACAGGATTCGGCTTTTGTAACCAGCTCGTAATCACTTTTAGGCATGTCGTTGACTTCCTGATTACGACAAGCCGCTGCTACAAGCGAGTCAATCATACTAGTTATGTTATTGCATGTTTCGAGATAGCCATCGATTTCATCGATGAGCCTCTTTCGGAGAGCATAGGAGCCAAGATATTTATCGAGAAAGATGGACAGGCCTCCATCTTCATTAATATCTGGAATATACCTTGATTTAAGCCTAGCCACCGTCTTGGCCAAGGCGATTTGAAATACATCTGGATTAACTTCGGTTTTTTCAAACCAAAATCTCCGTAACCCCTCATTTGCATGCTGTACCAGTAGGTTGTTTATTTGACTTTCACCCCAAAGAATGACTTCTAACCCAGGGCTCTCCTTTTCTATCTCTGTTTTAAATATGCGCCACGCCGCATCTTCTCCTTGGCTGGTTTTACCATGTGCAATCGTCTTTGATGAGGTTAAGTTGTGCGGAATGCAAATAGTGTATTGGGTCAAATGTGGACGGATTTTAATTGCCTGTTGAACCGAATTTCTAATTTGGCCCCATTGGCTAGAAGTCAAAGTTGATCGAAACCACTTCGCTTGCACCGCATAGCACTCGGTGGAACTTTCGTTAGTCCAATATGCCTCGATGCCACCATCACCACCAGCGCCCCTTATGTTGCAGTAGGTCCAGTTGTCATCAAACTGTTTTTGCCCCTTTCCACAATACTCAAATAGTTGACAGCAAAGCTCCTCAAAGGCGTCAGCAGGACTCATGCCTTGTGAGTTGAATTTCTCGAAAATGCTCATGATTCCTCTAAATTACGAAGTCATTTTTATAAGAGTCCAGATTGATACTCGCCGTAATTTATTCCCAGCCAACGAGATAATTACGCATGTTTCCTTTATATCGCTCAATAGCTCTGTACTCAGCATCCTGCGCTATTGCATAGTGACGCCTCCGGCTCAGCCAACTTCTTAGGGCTTCGTCCAAGGCTTTATGAAATGATTAAATGTCTGAAGCGTATCAGTAGTGATTGTAGACGCCTCTCCTTTCACCGATTGGCAAAACGATTTACACCTAATTGTTGGCACAGCTCAGAGGCATTTTCTTTGTTTACGGCCTGATCTCGCTAAACTAATAACTGCTGCTACCAGGGCATTTTCTGGTGCACATTCTATTGGCTCCTGCGAAGATCGGAGCGGGTATGTTTGCTGCCAAGTCCCACACTAGCCGTCATTACATTGCGATTGTTGTCATGGCCTGCCTATGCGTTTTGCTGGGCGGGCCTTCTTATGCCGCGGGCGCTGAGAGCCTCATCATCGCGGGCGCGACGTACTGCGAGCCGGGCGTGTCGGGCCCCGGCTGGGCTTGGACCGATGCCGACCACCTTGAGCTTAACGGCTACGCGGGCGAGGCCATCGGCGCCGACGGCGACCTGGTGCTGACGCTTGCCGGGCAAAACTCCGTGACGGAGTCACATGCGCCCGATGCGGACATCACGCTGTGCGGCATGGAGGTGTGGGGCAACCTGACGCTTCGCGGTACCGGGACCCTGACGGCGACGGGCTCGCAGTGCGGGATCCACGTCTCTCAGGCGCTCGCGGTGGACGGCTGCACCGTCGATGCCCGGGCAGACGGGGCCGATATCACGGACGAGGCGGTCGCCGGCGTGATCGCAGGCGACATGGCCGTGCGCGGCGGCGGACGCGTCATTGCCGCGGGCGCCGGGTCCGGAGCGGGCGTGCGCGCCTACGGCGTGTATCTGCAGGATGCGGGCCTTGGCGATGGTGCGGCCGGCTGTCGGCTTTCCGTCGACGCCTCGTGGCTTGATGCGGCCGGCACCGACGGCGGCGTTGCGTGCACGGGCGGGTCGCTTGTGTCCGCACGGTTTGTGACGCCTGCCGGTGGGGCTTTTGGTGCTAGCAGCGTGGTGGATGCCTCCGGTGCGGTAGCACCGCATGTGGTAGTTGAGCCCGATGTGGCCACGCCGTCAACGGGGGAGACTGATGGGGTCGATGTGCCTGGTGGCGGGGCGGGCAAGCCTGATGGTGGTGCCGGTCCTGCTGCAGATCAACCCGGTACGGGGTCGGCGACGGATCCCGCGGTGAAGCCAGCGGCCACGTCGCCCAAGACAAGCATAACGACCAAGACGACGGTGACCAAGACCACGGTGACCGCGTCCTCCAAACCAAAAACCGCCGCTGCGACTGCAGCGGCACTCCCCAAGACCGCCGACAACAACTGGATCTCCGCTTCCTTAACGCTTTTCATTCTGGGAACAGCGCTCTTGGCTGCCGCATATCGCTGCTAAGGCCTCGTTTAAGTGAGACCAGGGGAGAAGTGAATGCAGCCATTGCAGAAGTCTTTAGCCTTCTACTAAATCAATTTCTTAGAGATTGGTGCCGTATCAGCCATCGCTGCGACGGCACTATTTTGTTTAGCTCGACTGCCTCTCGATCTGTTACCGATGTTGAGCCCTACACCCCATCCGCCAGAGCGATAAGATAATTGCAATTCAAATACTGCCGTTTATTAAGCTTCTTGTTCCACTTAAGGATTGATATATGTCTAATGAAACTGAAGTTGAGGTTGATGATGTAGCCTCGTATATCAAATACATCAACGGACTTTCACCAACAATAAATGGTGACGCCAGAACATATGAATCTACATTTGTTTTCCGAGGACAAGGATCCACTAAGTTTGATCTTGTTCCGTCAATCGGAAGAGACAGCTATCGGCGTGAACTGGGATCGGACACCATTTCCCCTATCATAGGCAGTCTTACGCACGAGGCGGACATTATTGAAACTGCCTGCCGCATAATGCCAAATATCTTCAAGCGTGATTTGCTTCCGATTGATCTTTTAGCCTGCCTCCAGCACTACGGAGTCCCCACCAGACTATTAGATGTAACTTCAAACGCGCTTGCCGCCCTCTATTTCGCCTGCGGCAATCCTGAAGACGTGGGCGAAGTATTTATCTTTAGGCGACCGGGAGGAGATAAGCGGGAATATCCCATCTGCCAGGCAATTGCGGACTCTTGGCATCTGTTTATGAACTCAAAGATTCTGTCTCATTTTGCCTCGCTTGCAATATCTAGACCATACTTTGACTATCAACGTGATCTAGTGCTTTCAAATTGCCCTGAACCAACTGATCAGGCAAAATGGTTTAAGAAGTGCTGCGAAGATACATTATTTGTCTACGGAACTAGATATCTTGATAGACAAGCCGCTCAGTCCGGCCAATATATTCTTTTCCCAAATGACATTCGTGGTAAGGATTCTTCTTTGTCGTTTGATGACTTAATAAGTCCACTGCCCAAAGACAGTCCCGTGATAGCCGGTCGTTGCATAGTGCCATCTAATAGAAAAGCATCAATACTGAACGAGTTGAGTAAACTTGGCATTACCGAAGCTTCGCTCTTTCCCGACAGC
>OHAF01002502.1_pt1 | contig 13724 bp, 8 predicted proteins | sample 1577041 | NCBI WGS metagenome assembly OHAF01 (sample SAMEA3541495, study PRJEB24748) | human gut metagenome | biome: human gut; feature: human-associated habitat; material: faeces | place: China | collected 2012
AATTGACAGTTTATTTAAGAATACCTTGCCGCATATTTATTAACTCCTTGTATAAAACTGAATCTAATTATATTCCTTAACCCTTTATTTGTCAAGCCCTTTTTAGCATTATTGACAAGAGTATCTTCCTGCATTTCTTTGATCTGGTTCTGCATATTGGTGAGTTCTTCCGTCATGGAATCAATCTTTTTCTCCAGTCCATCCACATAGCTGCATATCTCAAATACATCGTTTGCCTGCTCTTTCATGGCATTTTTCTTTAATAAGTCGAGAAGTTCTCTTATGACCTCCTCATTGGTAAGTGTTTTTCCTGCTTCCATATCCATTCTGTTTCCTCCATTCTGTAAATGGGGCAGCCTTGGCCGCCCCTGTACTCTGATTACTGATTATCGAAAGGGCGTCGCCTCTTTGTCCTTCTCTTTATCGGGATTGCCATGATGTTTCTCTGCACTCTCTCTTGCATTTTCGTTGCTCTTATCCTTTGCTTTCTCATATTCAGAGATAATCTCATTATAGAGTTTTTCCCTGAAATCCTTTGTGACCGGATAGCAGACATCCTGATAGATTGGCTTGCCCTGCTCATCCACCTGCTTTGTCTTATAAGATGGCATTGATACAAAGATTTTCTCTTTACCCTGCACAATATTGATGTTATTTACGATGAAACTGTTTTCAAAATAAATGCGGGCAAGTCCTTTGATGTTACTGCCTTCCCTCTCATAAGGTGTCACAGTTACGGAAAACTCAGGCATTTCCTGTGTTCTTTCCTGCTTCTGTGTCTCCTCTTTCTCCGGTTCCTTGATTCTTGCATAGGCATCAAGGATATTGGTATAGAGTTCCTCTCGAAACTCTGCTGTGATAGGATTGCACACATCCTTATAGATCACACCGTTGCTTTCATCACGCTCATTGGAGCGGTATCTTGGCATTGATACGAAAAGCTCTCCCTTATCCTTATTCTCAAGGATTGCAATATTGGTAATCTTAAATGAATCACCAAATACTACTGTTGCAAATCCTTTGATGTTGCTGCCCTCTTTTGCCCTTACTTCGTTTACTTTAATTGAATACTTCATATGCTATTCCTCGCTTTCTTTTTGTTCTTTGTTTTGCTCCGGTATGATAAGCTCACACCAAAGCTGTTCTATCTGTTCACAAGACAATCTGCCATTTAACCAGTTGCCAAGTGTAACTACCATTCCGTCCTGCTCGTAGTAGAGCCACTCCTGTGTTTCAATGTTCCCCTCATACACGATAGTCACATCAAAATCAGGCATAAATAATCCTTCCTCTGCATCCCATACACAGGCTATTCCCTGTCTGAGTGTCAGATTCAGGCTTTCGACATACACAGACCAGCCGCTTACGACTATCTGAAAGTCATCATCAATCTCTGCAATATCATCCTCGATGTCGATTAGCTCTTCCATTTCTGATACTGCCTCTTCTATATCACCAAGTCGGTATCTCTTATTCATCCATCACCGCCTCCTTATAAATGCACCTGACCACAAAACGCATGGTCCCTTTCTGGGAACAGGTAAAAAGAGTTAGTTCTTTTTCATCTCCCTGTGTCTTGATGCTGTTATCATATGGATTTACTATCTCTGTTTTTGTTACCTCATAGATGTGCCTCAGTCCATTTTTGTCGGTTATCATCACTTCATCGCCTATGGATATCTGACTTAGTGGTGTAAAAAATGTGCCATATCTGCTGCCATTGTGACCGCATAACACACAGTTGCCACTCTCACCGATTCCTGCAGTTTCTTCTATATGACCAATCCCTGCATTAAGCACTTTACTTGTGGTTCCTTCCATTACCGGATACCTGATATCTAACCCCGGTATCTCAATGATGCCGATAACACCGCCTTCTTTAAGAATGGCTTCATCCTCTTTACTAATGGAGGTTTGCTCTTCCTCCACATCTGTTTCTTCATCGTAATCATCCTCCAATGTCTGCTCAAATTCACTTATGAGCTGTTCTGTCTGTTTTTCTCCGGTTGCCCTCCAGAAAAAAGGGACTGCCATAATGGCAATCCCTGCTGTAATCAGTAGTCCTGCGACCACTTTTCTTATGCTCATCTTACTCACTCTCCTATCGTGTTCTGCCCTCTCTGTCGGATGGATAAGCACCTTTATCCTCTGCTACAATTGCTGCAGCTTCCATCCTGTCATCTGCTTCTCTTTCTTCCTCCGGTCCGCTCAGGTCTGCATCCACAGCCTTTGCGTTCTCAAGGTCAAGCTGTGCATTCAGTTCACACTGCCTTGACAGCTTTTCTTCCAATTCCTTGCTGTACGCAAATGGCTTATCATACTCAGTCTTTGATGCTTCAAGGTCATTCTGGTACTGCTCAATCTTCTTTTCTAAGAAATCAATGTTCTCATGGAGTCCATTGAACAGGTTTTCAAGCTTCACCATACTGCCGACCGGACTGGTGGAAAGCTCTGCTTTATACTCTGTCTTTCCACGAAGCACCATATAATTGATGCCAAGGAAGTTCTTTTCCACAAGCAGCTCAAATCCGTGGAATTTACCGATTGCAGTTGTCTCTCCGGTCTTACATTTGCTGATTGCTTCAAGCATCATCGTTCCGCCATCCACTCGCTCTGTGTAAGTTGCTTTGCCTATGGTGATGGCAAATTCCGGATTATCAATCAGCTCTTTATCCCTTGCCTTTACATCCTCTCTTACATTGGCAAGCTTTTCGGTTGCTGTCTTAATGAGCTTCGGGTACTTAATCATAAAGTTATCCTGCAAGCCATATCTCTGATTGTCATAGGATGCCTTTAAGAGCTTTAATCTCTGGACATCATTGTCAATCTCCATCTTCTCACGAATAAGAGGATTGCCTGTGGCGACTGCCTTAATCTCTGCATAGGAAAGTGTTGCCTCGTCGATGTCCTCACAGCTTCGGCTTACTGCCTTGCTTGTCATGACCTGACTGATGAATCGCTGCTTATTTTCGACGAGCGACCAGTTGTATGCATCAAAGGTTCCTTTGGTGACATATCTGTAGATTGCAACCTCTTCATTTTCGTTGCCCTGTCTGATGCCTCGTCCTTCCCTCTGTTCAATGGAACTTGGCTTCCAAGGGCAGTCCACATGATGCATTGCAACAAGGTGTGTCTGCACATTTACACCTGTTCCACACTTATCTGTTGAACCGATAAGAACCTTCTTTTTACCTGTCCTCATCTCCTTAAAAAGTGCATCCCTCTGTGCGTCAGTCTTAGCATCATGGATAAAAGCTATCTCCTCTGCCGGAATACCATATTGGATAAGAGTTTCTTTCAGATAATCATAGATGGTGAAGTCCTTATCCGGTCCCGGTGTGCCGATGTCCGAAAAAATAAGCTGGCAGCCTATATGACCATCAGCATTTCCTTTCTCATATTCTTTCCACACATTTTCTGCTACCTTATTGAGCTTTCCGTCAGGATTACTTGGTGCGTCCTTATCAATCAGCCTTGCATCTGTTCCGAGTAATCTTGCCTCATGAGTAATCTTTAGGAAGTTGTCCACGCTTGGATCTACTCCACCTCCTCTGATACGCTCTGCCCTCACAACAAAATCTTCCATGACCTGCTTTACATACCAGTCAGGCTCCGACTCCACTATGATAGGCTTGCCGCCACGAAGTGCCGGCACATCAAGGTCAAGCATGTCTGCGGTCTGCACATCTGCTACCTCACGGAAGATATTCATAAGCTCCGGCAGATTCGTAAACTTATTGAATCTGCTTTTAAAACGGAAACCGCTTCCCTCTACAGTAAGCTCCAGTGCGGTTGTCACTTCACCAAAGTTCGCTGCCCATGAATCAAAGTGATAAATCCCCATCTCTTCAAGTGCCGCTTTCTGCAAGTAAAGCTGCATGACATACATCTCACACATGGTATTGGATATTGGTGTACCTGTTGCAAATACAATGCCTCTGCCATCATTTATCTCAGACAAATACTGGCATTTAAGCTGCATATCTGTTGACTTCTTTGCTCCACTGCTGCTGATACCTGACACATTATTCATCTTTGAAAAAATCGCAAGGTTCTTAAAATTATGTGCTTCGTCTACCATGATAGAATCTACACCCAGTTCCTCAAAGGTAATAAGGTCATCCTTCCTGCTCTCATCTGACAAGGATTTCAGCTGTTCCTCCAGTTTTTTCTTCTGGCTTTCCATCTGTTTTACAGTCCATCTCTCTCCGTTACGCTCCTTCATCTCATCAATCGCATAGCTGATTTCATCAATCTGCTCATTGAGCATTCTTTCCTTTCTCTCTGCTGAGATCGGAATTTTTTCAAACTGCGAGTGCGACATGATGATACAGTCATAGTCACCTGTTGCAATCCTTGATACGAACTGCTTTCTGCGACTCTTTTCAAAATCACGCTCTGTGGCAACTAAGATATTTGCTGACGGATAAAGCCTTAAAAACTCTGATGCAGTCTGCCCGATAAGTGGCTTTGGAACAACCATGATTGTCTTATTGGCAAGTCCAAGTCTCTTCTGCTCCATGCAGGCAGCCATCATCTCAAAGGACTTTCCGGCACCGACACAGTGTGCAAGCAGTGTGTTTCCTCCGAGAAGGATTCTTGCCACCGCATTCTTCTGATGAGGCTTTAGCTCAATCGCCGGATTCATTCCCGGAAACTGTAAGTGGCTTCCGTCATACTCACGCAGGCGGATATTATTGAATGTCTCGTTATAATACTCCACATATTTCTGTCTGCGTTCCGGCTCTGAAAACAGCCATTCCTTGAACTTTTCCTTGATCATGTTCTGTTTTTCCCTTGCAAGCATTGTCTCATTCTTATTGACTTCATAATGATATTTGCCATCTCCGTCATCAATCCTGTCCCTGACTGTTACAGTTTTAAGATTCAGCGTATCCTCAAAAATAGAATAAGCATCCATGCGGCTTGTACCATAAGTCTTAGTAGCTGCCACTGAATGCTTATCCATGCTCTTATTCTCGATGAACCATTCCATGCTCATCTTATTTAAGTGTACCTGAATGCCTGTATTGTAAAACTGGCTTCTGACTGCCCTTGCTCTTCTTGGTGTATTGAGAAGCTCATAGATAAACTGCTCATAATCAAGCGGCTCAATCCATGTCGTGCCAATCTTTACATCAATATCCGAGGCTTCAATCCACTCCGGCTGCACCTTTTCAAGTGCTGCCACATTGCCTGCAAATCTTTCTGACTGTGGATTGTCTGTATCCGCTGCCATAGCCTTTGCTACACGAAGCTTGTCTCTCACATTTCCGGAAAGATACTCGTCTGCTGTCTCCCAGCCGATATCGGGATTGTTCTCGTTGTAGCGGTCGGGATTAAGGAAAATCAGTCCATCCAGTTCTTCCACAAGAACTGCCCTTCTAAGCTCTGCCAAAGCATCGTCACTTAGAGTTATCTCATCCACTGTCTGTCCAGACTTTTCTGCAAGTTCTTCCTTTGCATTTGTAATATCCGGCTCATAGATAGAAAGCATATAGGCAAGATTTACATATCCAAATTCATTGACGGATACATTTAATGCTTCCACAGCAGTCTCAACCCTGTCTATGACAGTCTTTGCCTTAATCGTCTGCTTATAAAACATATCCGCTTTTTTCACCTCCCCATCTTCGTTTACTTCCTCAAGACTGCAAAGAAGTGGATAATCGCTGTCATCCCTGAATGCTATTCTGTTTGCTTTTGAAGTAATGGCTCCATACTGCTTTACGAAGGCATCATATTTTACATTAAGAAGTCTCTGCTTATCAGAAAGCTCCTCCTCGCTGCAGCCATCCATCTGGATATCAATCAGATCTCTTGTTATCTGTCTGATTTCATCAAGGCTTCTGATTCGCTCCTCGGCAGTCTGTGATACTTCATTTCTTACCATCTCGGAATTTTCCCTGTAATAGAGCTTTCCTTCAAAAAATGTGTAAGTGTAGTTTCTCACATCCGGATCAGCCGGGATAACTTCCTCCGTCTGCTCCGCCTCATCTGCCACTCTCTCAAAATCTGTCATCTGTGCTTTGATATTACCGATAGCTTTGTTTAATGCTTCATACATATTGAAGTTCTCATCATCATTCACACAGACTGTATATCTGCTGTCCTGTCCGTAAATCCTTGTATCATATTTCATAGATCCAAGCATCATTTCAGGATGCTCTGCAAAATAAGAGTTGACTGCAATGCCATTCTCAGTCACACCAAGGTGTACCCAGTCAGGTTCAATATCAATCTTTCTCTCCCTCTTCTGCAAAAACAGGATATCTGCTGTCACTTCGGTTCCTGCATTATCTTTAAATGCAGTATTCGGAAGTCTTATCGCTCCCACAAGTTCTGCTCTTTCAGCCAGATACTTTCGGATAGTAGGATTTGCCTTATCAAGTGTTCCCTTTGTGGTGATTACTGCAACCATGCCTCCCGGTCTTACCTGATCAAGTGCTTTTGCCAGAAAATAATCGTGGATACGGAAGTTATACTTGTTGTACTTTGGATCAAATACCTTATAATCACCAAATGGCACATTTCCGACAACCACATCAAAGAAGTTATCCGGATATGTGGTATTCTCAAATCCTGTGATACTGATATTGGCATTCTGATAAAGCTGCTTTGCAATTCTTCCTGAAATGCTGTCAAGCTCCACCCCATACAGCTTGCTTCTCTGCATTGGTGCCGGCATACTTCCAAAGAAGTTACCGATACCCATAGATGGCTCTAATACATTGCCGCCTCTGAAACCAAACTGGACAAGTGCCGAATTTATGCACATGGCAATCTCCGGTGAAGTGTAAAAGGCGTTATTTACTGTTGCCCTTGCAGCACTGTATTCTTCATCAGATAAAAGTTCTTTCAGCTCTGCATACTGTTTGTTCCAGCCTGCGTTTTCCTCGTCAAATGCCTGTGACAGTCCGCCCCAGCCGACAAACTTCGACAAAACTTTCTGTTCCTCCGGTGTGGCAAGCCTGTTTTCTGATTCTATCTGCTTTAAAGTGCGGATTGCATCCATATTCCACTGATATCTGGTCTTAGCACCGCCTTTTTCCATCTCCCAGAGGTTATAGTGGAAATTGTGTTTCGTCTGCCCGGCAACATTCTTCTCATTTTCAAAACTTCCTACTTGCTGTACTGGCTCCTGCTTTGGTGTAAAATCTACAGTTTCCTGTGATTCTGTATCAGCCTGAATATCATCCACAGATACTGATACCGCATCATCTGAAACTACATGTCCATTCTCATCAATCTTGGTATCCCAGCCATTTGCTATTGCTCTTTCCCTGGTTTCAAGACGATTGGCTTTTACACTATCCTCGATATCAAAGAATCTCTTATAGACCGGATTCATCTTATCCCTGTCAGTCTTCCGCTTTGTCTCCTGATAATACTTCTTCTGGTCTTCTCCGCAGTAAAATGGCTGTTTTACCATATAGGATAAAATCTCGTATAACTCACGCCAGTCGAGAGCACCTTCCTTACGCACACCATTCCTGTTCTTATAGCTGATCTTCACATACCCGCTTCTGATTGAGTACTCCACAAGACCATACTTATTGTTGGAATATGCCTTTCTTTCTGCATTATCTGTCCCTAATGCGATATCCCTGATAAGGTCAAGTTTATTTGGCATAAATGCAAAATCAGACTGCACCACATCCATAAGGAATGCCCTAAACGGAGTGTAGCAGCTGCAATCTGTTACAAGAATCTCCGCCGCATCACGCAGATCTTCATCAAGCTCTGCAATATGCTTGGCATAATCAATCGGTGTAATATACTGAAGCTCTGATGGATCTTTTTCAGTTGTTTCAGCTTCTATCTCTGCACCATATTCTGCCTGTGTTACCATGCGGTCTTCATCGGCAGTTTCCTGTGGTGTCATGCCTTTTGCACTTACATAATCTCTGTTAGAAGCATAGCTCTCCGGCTCATCCGGTATTGCATAATCATCAATCTCTGATTCTGCCTCCTCCGGTTCCACTTCCCGGTATTCGGCATCAATGACCTCATCATCCTCACGGAGTCCGTCCATCGCAAGCTCATCAATACGAGGTGTCTCAGGCTGGTATTCCCCTGTAAGAATAAGGACACCAAGCTCTTTTTCGATATCTTTCCACGAAACATATCCTTCAACCTCTCCATCCTCATCTCGCCACTGAAAACGCAGTCCGTTCCCATGAAATGTGTCATATCCGTGCAGTCCCAGTCCGTCAACCGGCCAGCCTGCACCTCCCTGACCATATTCTGCTTTGATACGCTTTGCCCTGGTTCCTGCATCAATCTCAGTTTCAAAAATCTTGCATACCCTGCCCTTGCCACCGATAAAACCTGTACCTCTCATAAGCACCTGTTTGATATACTCACTTGGTACTGTTGCAGACTTTTTGGGATTCAGGTAATTGTATTTACCTGCTAATGCAGCTTTTCTGTCCTGCTCGAACTGACGCATAAACTGATTATTGTTTTCGTCCTCAGTATGAATAGTGCCAATGCTTGCCTGCCCATTCTGGTCGAAAAAAAAGGAAGCCTGTGTATATTCGGCTTCCTTACTAACACCCAATGAATTGATTTCATCAAGTTCCCTATTCAGTTCTGTATCATCTGATTCTAGTGGAATCGCATCACTATCTGATTCAGTACCACTTCCTCTGCCTGCATCTTCGCCTGCTCTCTTATCTTCCACATCTCCATTGTCGATGACGGATTCTGTGGCTTGTGCTTCGCCAGATACTGCATCTCTAACTGGTCGTACAGCTGGTTCGCTTCCTCCTCTACCGCTGACATCTTCTCGTACATCTTCCCGAATCTCATCAGCGTCTTGTATCTTGCCGGCTCGTTCTCCTTTAGATAGTTCATCGCCATCCTTCCGTATTTGCCCAGCTTCGTGAGATCCTCCGTCTCGTCCGGCATCTCTATCTGCGGATAAAGCAGTCCGTCCACTTCCTTGTAAGTCATTTCTTCTAACATATCCAATTCTCCTTTCGCTCTCGATTGCCTTTAAGTTACGACTAAATTCTCTAAGAACACTACAGGAGACATCGCATACAATGGAACCAAGACGGTAAATGATCTCTTCGTCTTTGATATTTACGATCTGACTAAAATCCTGTTCTTGCACAGATAAGTCAAATCCGCATCTCGTCCCTACAGCATACATGACACTTGCATATACAAGCTGCTCCATGTCCATTTCCTGCTGTAAGCCATTGCGTTTCTTACTTTCTTCCTTTATCACACTACCTGTTAGCTGCATAAGCTCGGTCATTCGGTCTCCGAACTCTTCTTTTATTATAAGCCAAACATCTGTTCCTGTAAACTGTTTTAATATATTTTTTAGAGACTCCCTGTCGCTGTTATCGTACTGCTCAATCTGACCTTCTGACACAAGAAAATCCACATAATCCTTAAGATTTTCTCCCTCAAGGTCCCATGTCAGCTTAACATTCTTCCCTCCGGTATCACTGATATCAAAGATATACCTCATGCGTGGATTCAGTGCCCTTGACGGGAAGATAGCGCAGCCTTTCGCACCACGCTTTACATATCTTCCCACCTTTTTCCAGGTATCATAATCTGCCATGAGTGTGCTTTTTTCCGGAGGTCTCTGCGCTGTTACCATAACGATATTGTCAAATTCATAGCGGTATAACTGACCTGCGACCTTTAACACATCCTTCCAGTTCTTTTCTGATCTGGTGATGTTACCAATTTCAGAATCGTATATCGCTTTGACCTTCATATCAACGCCCATACCTTTGTCCTCCTCTACTTAAACATCTCTGCAAACAATCCCTTAAATAGCTTTAACTCATCCTTATCCAACTCGATTGCAAATTCATTGTCGATTGCCTGTTTTTCGCATTTATCCTTTTTCTTTGCAATCTTACGCACCACACGAAGAATCACATAGCACTCCTTGGACTTTGCAATGCTCTGTTTAAAGGTCAGCTCATCCTCATCGACTGACTTCTGTGTCTGATAGATAATCTCTTTTAACTTATCATTGATACCATCTACTTCCTCAAGGGAAATAATAACGGATGCCTTAGAAGCACCCGATCTGTCCCACTCCTTATGAAGTTCCTTTACTAAAAACTCCATGTTCTTAATTACTGTTGTTGAATCACTTTTCATCTTGCTCTTCCTCCGTTTTCTTTTAATGAAGAAGGGAGCTGACCTTCGCTGATAGGCGCAAAATCAACTCCCTTCATGTCCTCTGCTCCAAGGACTATCTGCTCTGCATAATACATATCCATTGCCTTATTGATGGCATCATCAAGCGACTCTGCCTTTACTTTCTGTACTCGTGAAAGCACTTCTTTTATCTCAACATCAAATTCCTGTTCCATATGATATCGCCTCCTGTAAAAATCTCATCACCGGCTCTTTTCTTCCTTTACCTGTCTTTCCTTAAAGCCTTCATCGTACTTTCCATCTTCCAGCCTGTCGTAAAAACAGTCTTCTTCAATCGTTCCGAAATCCTCATACATCTGGTGAAGGAAGTCATTCTGCAGCTTCTTCGGTACATCATCATCCTTTGACATATCCTGATAAAAATAGAACTTCTGCTTTAGCTTTGCCCTGTAATCATAGATATCCTCTATCTTTTCCGGTGTGCCATACTCCCTCTTGTATGCCTTGAAATTTGTAGTTGAAAGTGTGGAACCTAGATAAATGCCATGCTCCCACGATACCCCGATTGTGGTATTGTCCTTTGTAGGCTTCTCATCCTTCGGATAACGCTTATACTCTGTCGCACCAAGGGCGATTGTAAGAGAACCTGACTTCATATCCATCACCACAAGATTTCTTGGTGATAATGCTTCAAGCACCATGTAATCATGGTCATTGAAGTTATGAAATGTCTGTCCCCTTTCAAATGATCTGTCCACACTTTCATAATGCAGGTTAAAATCATCCACCCAGCCCTTATCGGTCATTCCAATCTCCTTAAGCTTTGCAACACATTCATAAGAACTGGCTTCTTTATCAAACCGAAATTCTTTGGAATCGTTATAAAATCCCTGAAGAAAGTGTCCCAGCTGAATATCATCCAGACAGAATCTCGCAGATACCGTTACATTTGCTGCCCTGTAATACTCTGTGAAGTTATCTGGTTTACCAAGCGTCCTTCCAAGCTGCAACAAATTGTCTGCAAGCTCTGACATGTCATCAACTGCTATAAAACTCTTATAATCATCCAGAGTCATCAGCATATTTGTCTCTGTTCCCCTGTCGTTTTCTGTTACCAGTATCATATCTTTTAAATCCATTCTTACCTCCAGTCTCAGAGAGGGACTATGCCCTCTCTGCAAATTTCCTGTTATGGTCTTCCTATCACAACTATCTTCCCTGTGCTTGCCACATCCCTGTAAACAACGCCAAGACTTTCATTAAGTGCCTCTACCACCTTGCCATTTCCGACGTATACTGCCACATGGCTGATGTTCTTATATCTTCCATTACTTGTAAAACTGTAAAAGATAAGGTCTCCCGGCTGTAACTCATCAAAGGAAACAGTCTTTCCGGCTTCATCCAGTCCCTGTGCCTCCGCTGCCGCTGTGGTTGCACCACCGTAACTAATATCCACACCTGCATCCTTCCATGAATAATAGGCTAAGGAACTGCAGTCATAATAGTTACCGCTGTCTCTTAAATCCTGACTATAAGGAAAGCCAACTCTGTGAAGTGCATAGGAGCAGACTGTTTTCTGCCTGCTGTCTGTAATTCCACTAAGGATGGCATTGATTTCATCCTCAGTCATGGAGCTTACTCCCGGACTTCCGCCTCCGCCACCACTTCCGCTTCCGGCATATCCAAGCTGTCCCATAAACTCCGGACTCATGATCTGCTCAAGCATTTCCACCTGATCAGAATTAAATCCATAGACCGAAATCATATCTCTGTACGATTTCAGTGTGACATTCACATACAGAACCGACTTCGTGACAGTAGTTACATTACCGTCTGCATCTGTTTCTTCCACATCCTTTGTTCCGGTGCTTGTGGTGTATGAACACATATCATTTACAACTGCCTGCAGCCAGCCTTTTGAAGTGTCATTCATGACTGTTGCAGTATCTCCGACACCATGCTTGACCATATAGACTGCCATGATGTCATAGTAATTGCTTGGGGTTTCTTCCATACCTTCATAATCCACATAGACAAGCTCTCCAAGGTCATATCCGGTATGCTCATTCACTTTCGTATTCACATCCCGGTTAAACTCCTGCACATAGGCACTCGTTACTGTCTGCACGGTATCTCCTGATTCAAGTGGTGGCAGGAATAAAGCAAATGGAGAATTGTAAAGGATTGCTATCACCGCTATAACCGGAACCGCAATCATGGCAACTACAAGTACAAGTAACAACAGCACCAATCCAATAATCGGTGCAGCTGCCTTTACCCAGGTAATCACTTTTCGCACAATCAGATCCTTTACCAGCTTTGCCACGCTATCTGTCTGATTCTCCTGTGCTTTCATCTTATCCAGAAAGAATTTTATCTTCCTGCTCCGGTTGGTCATCTTTTCATCCTTGACCTCTATGGACACACCTGCAGCATATCCGGCTGCCATGCCGATTGCCGTGCCAACTCCCGGTGCAACCGCTGTTCCTGCCGCTGTAGCAGCTGCCTTTGTCGCAGTTTTTGTTGCAACCTTGGCAGTTGTCTTGGCTGTTTCTTTTGCCGTCTCTTTAGCTACCGTCTTGGCTGTATCTTTGGCAGCTTTCTTTGCTGTCTTTTTTGCCAGCTTCTTTCCTGCCTCTACCTTCTTGATACGCTTCTTTGCCTCGGCTGCCGCCTTTTTCCTGAAAAGTGCTGCCCCCTTGGAAGCAGTTCCGGTAACAGGTTGGCTTGCTTCATATGCAAGATATGCTGCCTGCGATACCTCATGCCCGCCTTCCACCTGCTCCGTTACTGCCCCGGCTGCAAGTACACCTGTTCTTCCTGCAATGTGAAGATTGGTGTTCTTGGTCTTGATGGAAGTGTTTGATTCTCTATAGTTTCGCTTAAATCTTGATAGTCCCCTATTCTTCGGCTCTGACTGATGAATGGTACTCTTGCGATAGGACTTCTTTTTATCATCAGATACCTTTGCACCGATAGTCTTAGGACCTCTCTCTACTGTATAGATGTTGCTGCCTTTAATCTTGGCACCCTTTGGCTCGTGGGCATGAATCTTAGCTTTCTCCTTTGTGTGAATGATCATCGGCTTGTCATCCACCTTTTTTATCTTCAATGTTCTCACCTTCTTTCACTCAAAATGCAAAACAGCCACCCAGCTTCCCGGATGGCTATGCTTTGAGGTCGCAAATTGCGACCTCTATCAACATTATTCGACATTTTTCTGCATTTCACGTTTCTTCTGTTCCGCAATCTTCTCATGAATGTTGGTATTATACAGCCTGTACAAATCTGTATCCTTACTAATCTGATTATCAAATGGAATCACCACAGAACCACACTTGATAAGTCCCATTCCCGATGCAGTATTGGTTACGAATCTTAGCTGTGCCTCTGATACCCCGATAACTTCCGCCATCTTGGAACTGTCCGTATTTGCCTGCTTCAAAAGTGCCACAAACTCAGAGTTTGCAAGCATTGTGGTTGCTGTGTAATTCTGCAACAGATCGACAACATTCTGCGTGATACCGGTACAAAGACCTCCCTGCTTTCTTACCTTCTTCCAGAGCTGCTGCAAGTATTTTGCAGAA
>OHAF01002503.1_pt1 | contig 13714 bp, 9 predicted proteins | sample 1577041 | NCBI WGS metagenome assembly OHAF01 (sample SAMEA3541495, study PRJEB24748) | human gut metagenome | biome: human gut; feature: human-associated habitat; material: faeces | place: China | collected 2012
AAGATGTTTGAGGTTCTTGGATTTACCAAGGAGCGCGCACATGAGCAGTTTGGATTCCTTCTGGATGCATTCTCCTATGGTGTGCCGCCACACGCAGGACTGGCTTACGGTGTAGACCGTATGATTATGCACATGGTACATGCAGATTCCATCCGTGACGTGATTGCATTCCCGAAGGTAAAGGATGCTTCCGATCTGATGTCTGAGGCACCGGGTTCTGTGGATGAGAAACAGTTAGAAGAACTTGGTATTGCGATCGTAAAGAGTGAGGATAGCGAAGAATAATTTCTATGAAAAAATGGAAAGCAAACTGGAAAAAAATACTCATTGTACTGATCCTTATCTTGCTTTTGGTGTTTGGAATTCTGATGTATGGAAAAGTCAGTGAGCTGACCAACCAGCTTGCCTATCTGCAGGATACGACCAACATCATTCTTTCGGATGTAGGAGGAATGCAGTCAAGCATTGAAAAAACACTCGAAGAAGAGGCTAGTATGGTCGAGGATTATTCCATAGAAGTAAAGGATATGGATTTTGCCCGTCACGAGTATAAGGTGGAAGTTTCCGTGATTCCGAAAGAGTATACCGATAATACAACGATGAGCATCTATTTCGGAACAACGGAATGTCCGCTGAAAGCAGATGGTTACATGTTCAAAGGAAATATCACACTTCCGCTTAACAAAACATTCAACGGAAATGTCACGTTTCTTCTTGCAAACGGAAAAAAGAAGACAACGGAAGTGGTGGAGGACTTTGATGGTGTCAGCGGAAAATTTGATCAGGTTTTATCGGGAACTTTAGATGGAACGCCGGCATTAAAGGACGGAAAACTTTCTCTGAAAGGAAAGTGTACCTATACGCTTGATAATGTTGCAATGTATCATTTTAAAAGTTTTGAAATAGCAGCATCCCTGGATGGAGAGGAAATCTGGACGCAGGATCTGATGCAGAATCTGCTAGAGGAAAAACAGGAGTCATCAAAGGACGATAAGGATCTGGTGACGACAGAACAGGCGGTGGAGGAGAATTCGGAAGGATCTACCGTTGATTCAGGTTCCGGTACCGTTACCTGCAGGATGGTATATGAGAAGCCACAGCAGCAGAAAGAAGACGCAGAACAGACGCAGGCACAGGAAGGACAAACCCCTTCGTGGAAACAACTGCGTATCTATCTGCGGGCTGTAACAACAGAAGGGTATCGGTTTGAAACAGATCTGCTGCGGGAAGATGCCATGGAAGAAGAAAATAAATGGTCTCTGGATAAGGAAAGCATAGATACAAAGATGTATCGCAGTGTGTATGACCGGAAGGATCAGGAACTTACCATTGACTGAAAAAAGAAGTACGGTCAGTTATGACTGTACTTCTTTTTTTGCGAGTGGCAGGGTAAAGATGAACTCTGTTCCCACTCCTTCGGTGCTGATGACGTTGATATGTTCATTGTGTGCCTGAATAATTTCTTTTACAATAGCAAGTCCCAGGCCGGTTCCCCGTTTATCTTTTCCCCGGGAAAGGTCCGTTTTATAAAAGCGGTCCCAGATTTTTTTGATACTTTCTGCAGGAATTCCGATTCCGGAATCTTTCACGGAAATAAGAACTTTTTCATTTTTGATGCTTGTTTCAATCTTGATTGATGCATCATTGTGGGAAAACTTTGTGGCATTGTCGATCAGGTTATAGAGAACCTGCTGGATTTTGCTCATATCACCGTGAACATATAACTTTTGTCCTGTTAAGACAAGATCAAAGGAAAGCCCTTTGGCAGAACAGGTTCCTTCAAAGGTGAGGATGGTCGTCTTTATCATGCGGTTGATATCGAAATCTGTAAGGTCAAGCATCATACCCCGGTGCTGTCCAAAACGGTTCAGATCCAGAATTCCCTGTGTCAGTTTGGTCAGACGTTCGGTTTCAAACAGGATGATGTTCAAATATTTATTCTGTAGCTCCGGTGGAATGGTTCCGTCTAACATGGCTTCGATATATCCTTTGATTGATGTCAGCGGAGAACGGAAATCGTGGGAAACATTCGAGATAAACTTTCTTTGGTCTTCTTCAAGTGTGTCCAGTTCATTCGCCATATAATCCATGGTGTTGGCAAGATATCCCAGTTCATCGTTCCGGTGGATCTGTGTGCGCGGTTCAAAATTTCCTTTGGCATAACTCTCGGAGACGATTGTCAGCCGGTGCAGTGGACGGTAAAATCCATGTGCAAACAGCAAAAGGAGGAACAGTGCTGTCAGAAAAACAAATTCAATGGTATAAAAAACAATGTTCATAAAACCGTTTGCATTCTGTGTGATGGAGGACACGGTCTTATGGATCATGACATAACTGTGAATCCGGTAATTGCTGGTGATCGGAGAAAATACCGTAAGGTTTTTTTCGGAAAACGATCCGTAAAAGTTACCGGTCATATAATAACGGTTGCCAAAGTCGGAAGTGTTGAAACCTTTGAGCGTTTTATAATTGGCATTTGCTGCATTTTTGCCGACGGATTCATCGGTAGAATCAAAGAGAATATTTCCCTGATTGTCCATGATCCAGATTTGGGCAGAAAGATATTCGCCAAGACTTTGCATCTGTTTTTGAAAATCCTGCAACGAAAAACTGTATTTATTATAATTGTCAGCATAACCCGATGCAATCTGTACAGATTCCCGGTATAGCTGCTGTGCCTCCCGGTTTTCGGCATAATGTGTGATCGCATGCTGTGTGAACGTACACAGGATGATAAAGCCGAGAACCACAAACAGGACATAGCCGAAAATGAGTTTGGGGATTAATGTTTTTTTCATCCTTTTACCTCAAATTTGTAACCGATTCCCCAGACAGTTGCGATCGACCAGGTTTCATGGTCTTTGATCTTTTCCCGGAGACGTTTGACGTGGACATCTACTGTGCGGGTATCCCCGATGTATTCATATCCCCAGATGTGATCCAGCAGCTGTTCGCGGGTAAACACCTGGTTGGGAGAAGCTGCAAGGAAATATAACAGTTCTAGTTCTTTTGGCGGCATGTCAATCGGATGCCCATTGTACATGACCGAATAATTGGACAGATTGACGGTCAGATCCGGATATTCCACACATTTTAATTCTACAACGGACTCGGTTTTGGCAGGCTGGAAACGGCGGAGAACTGCTTTGACGCGTGCTACCAGTTCCTTGGAATCAAATGGTTTTAATATGTAATCATCCGCACCGAGCTCTAGTCCGAGTACTTTATCAAAGATTTCGCCTTTGGCGGAAAGCATGATGATCGGAACGTTGCTTTTGGTACGGATTTCCCGACAGACCTGATAGCCGTCAATGCCCGGAAGCATCAGATCAAGCAGGATCAGGTTAGGGTTATAGTGTTCAAATGCGTGCAGGGCTTCTTCCCCGTCATTGACGATTTTGGTATCATAGCATTCCTTGGTCAGATACAGGGAAATAAGTTCTGCAATATTATTGTCATCGTCCACAATCAGTATTTTCTGTTTGGACATGGAAATCCCTCCTTATTATAAAAAATCAATAGGTATTTAAACATCAAAAGCAGCAATGGTCACACCGGCACCGCCCTCAGACGGCTCTCCCATCCGGTAAGATTTCACGTACCGCTGGTTTTTCAGATGTGCCTGCACGGCATTGCGCAGTGCACCGGTTCCTTTTCCGTGAACGATCCGGACGGATGGCAGATGAGCCACATAGGCATCATCAAGATATTTATCCAGATGGGCAATGGCTTCGTCTACCGTCATACCAATCAGATTGATCTCTGTAGAAACGGATGCCGCTTTGCTCATTTTTATTTTTCCGGAAGAAGTACCTCCGTATTTTTTTGCTGCCGGAGAGGCATCTTCATCGATCAGTACCAGATCTTTGATGTTGACCAGGGAACGTAAGATTCCCATCTGGACATACAGATCCCCTTTGGCGTTTGGCAGTGTGTGCACGGTTCCCTTTAAGTTCATGGACAGTACACGCACGGAATCACCGATGCGCAGCTTTTTAGGTACTTTGTGGTTGACCGTTTCCTTTTTCTTCATGGAGAGTGCTTTTTCACTGGCACTCATTTTGTCACGTACACGGCTGCGTTCTTTTTCCATTTTGGACATAGGCGCCTGTCCCTGTCCGTACTTGTTGAAATTGCGGATGGTCTCATCGGCAAGGTCTTTGGCTTCTTTGAGAATCTGTACGGCTTCTTCATTGGCTTTGCGCAGGATCTCGTCACGGCTGTTGTCCAGACGCTCATTTTTGGCGGTCAGTTTCTTCTTTAAATCTTCAATTTCTGCTTTATATTTCTGGATTTCCAGCTGTTCTTTTTCAATGGTGATACGGCTCTGTTCCAGATTGGCAAGCATATCTTCGAAATTGACGTCGCGCTCACTCAGGCGGCCTTTGGCATCTTCAATGATATTTTCTGCCAGTCCGAGTTTGGAACTGATGGCAAACGCATTACTTTTTCCCGGAATACCGATCAGCAGACGGTAGGTAGGACTGAGCGTATCGACATCAAATTCACAGCAGGCATTTTCAACACCTTCTGTGGAGAGCGCATAAACTTTCAATTCACTGTAATGCGTGGTAGCCATGGTGACCGCTCCATACTGGTGCAGTTTGTTTAAGATGGAGATGGCAAGTGCGGCACCTTCGGTCGGATCGGTACCGGCGCAGAGTTCGTCAAACAGACACAGGCTCTGGTCATCCGCCTTTTGTAAAATGCGGACGATATTGGTCATGTGGGAAGAAAACGTACTCAGGCTTTGCTCAATACTCTGTTCATCTCCGATATCTGCAAAAATTTCGTGAAAAATGGCAAGTTCCGAGCGATCTCCGGCCGGAATGTGCAGACCGGACTGTCCCATCAGAGTCAGAAGTCCCACCGTTTTTAAAGAGACGGTTTTACCACCGGTGTTTGGACCGGTCACGATCAGCTGCCGGAAATCCGCACCGAGACGTACATCAATCGGAACCACTTTCTTAGGATCTAAGAGTGGGTGGCGGCCTTTGCGGATGTTAATCCGCCCCTCTTCATTAAAGACAGGGGCAACACCGTTGTAACTTTTGGCAAGTTCGGCTTTGGCAAAAATAAAATCCAGTTCCGCAAGAACAGTATAATCCTGACGGATTCCGTTTGCGTTTTCTGCCACACGGTTGGAAAGATCTGCTAAAATGCGGTCAATTTCTTCCTGTTCTTTTAAAAACAGTTCCTTAAGTTCGTTATTTAAATTGACGACAGCCATTGGTTCAATAAATAAGGTAGAACCGCTTGAGGACTGGTCATGTACCATACCGGGAACCGAGGTTTTGGATTCGGCACGAACCGGCAGACAGTAGCGGCCGTCACGCATGGTAATCACAGCATCCTGCAGATAGCTGCGGGTGGTTGTGTTGTTCATAAGACCAGTCAGCTGTGCGTGAATGCGGTCGTTCATCCCCCGGATGGATTTACGGATTTTAGAAAGTACCGCAGAGGCGTCGTCTGCAATTTCGTCTTCCCCGACAACACAGCGGCGGATTTCATCCAAAAGGGGAGAAAGCGGCTGGATCTGTGAAAAAAGCGGTGACAGGGAATCTGTTTTTTCATCGTTGCGGTCGCTTCGGTCGTATGCTTTGACCCGCTTGGCAACTTCCAACAGAGAACAGATCATAAGGAGCTCTGTGGTATTTAAGGTGCCACCGATATCGAGACGTTTCAGGGAAGCGTTGACATTGTGAACGCCGGAAAAACTGATGCCACTTCCGCGGTACAGGCGGCTGAGTGCGTCTGCCGTAGTTTCCTGCAGGTGTGCAATTTCCGCAGGATCGGTCAGGGGAACCAGTTTGTGACAGCGGTCTTTTGCCTCTTCACAGCTGGCATAATCTGCCAGACGCTCCAGTATTTTATAATATTCAAGTGTATGATAAACTTTCTGATTCATAGTGATATTCCTTTTTATATAGTATTCTCTCTTGTATTATAACGCAAAGTGCCATTTTGGAAAAGAAAAATAATGTGATTGTTGCAAGTGCATGGAAATGCGAATATAATAGTGGTTATGAGTGATAAACAGCAACCAAAGAATGCGTTTGTCAGAGAACAGATTAAGGACAAACCAAAGAATTATAAACGTATGTGGGTCCGGTTGGGGGAATCTGCTGCCTGTGGGGGTGTATTTGCGCTGGCTGTGTGTCTGGTGCTGCTTTTTATGATTCCGGTTCTGCGGCAGGAGGAAGGTCCTGTGCCGGATACCGGAGCACAGGATTCACAGCAGGCATCGGTGGAAGAAACGGAGCAGGGGTCTGAGGAAAAGGAGGAGACACAGGCTCCGGAAGAGAGACAGCCGATGACGCTGGACGATTACCAGCAGATTCAGACAGAGCTGTACGCCATTGGAAATACGGCAAATAAGTCCATCGTTACGATCACAGGGGTGGTCAGTGATACGGACTGGTTTAACAACTCTTATGAACGGGAAGGTCAGGGCTGTGGCACGATCATTGGAGAAAGTGGAGGTAAACTCTGGATTCTTACGGAGAAAAAAACGATTAAAGATGCTGCAAAGATCAAAGTTACCTTTGTAAATGATGCGGTGGCAGAGGCAAAGCTGGTCGGATACGATGGGAATACCGGTCTTGCGGCACTTACCGTGGATCTGGAGGATCTGGAAGATTCCACGAGGAATGCCATCACCGTGATGAAAACAGCTGGTTTAAACACCATACATAAGGGAAGTATTGTGATTGCCCTCGGCAGTCCGCTTGGAACGAATTATTCGATCCTGACCGGAACCATTACGGCGACCAACAATGAAATTTCCACCCCGGACAATAATTACAGTGTATACACGACAGATATTGTTGCCAGCGAGAATGGAAGCGGTGTGCTGATCAACACGGATGGGGAACTTGTTGGTGTTGTGATGCAAAGCTATAGTGCGGCTTCTGCAAATACGCTCACTGCAGTGGAAATATCAGAACTGATGCCAGTGATTGATCTATTATTTGCGGACAAAGAGGTGCCGTATTTTGGTGTGCACATTTCTACGGTTACCCAGCATATTGCGCAGAAATACGATATTCCAAAGGGCGTATATATCAAAAAAGTTGAGATGGATTCGCCTGCCATGGATGCGGGACTGCAGAGCGGGGATGTGATCCGTTCCGTTGCAGGCCAGGAGGTTGCAAGTGCAGAGCAATTCCGGGAGGTGCTGTTGCAGCTGACACCGAAAGAAACCTATTCGGTTACGGTTATGCGGGAAGGTACTAAGGGGTATAAAAAGATTACCTGTAAATTAAAAGCAGGGGTTTTGCAGTAAAATTGGAAATAAGGAGTTATTATGAAATATATTGAATCTCTCCGAGAAGGAGAAAAAGTAAATGAAGTATATCTGTGTAAATTCAAACAGGCGGCACTGACCAAAGCCGGAAAAGCATACGACAATGTGATCCTGCAGGATAAAACAGGAACGATTGATGCCAAGATCTGGGATCCGGGTTCTGTGGGAATTGATGAGTTTGACGCGCTGGATTATGTGGCGGTTACGGGAGATGTCACCAGCTTTCAGGGAAATCTGCAGATGTCGATCCGGCGTGCACGCCGTGTTTCAGAGGAGGACATTGATCCTAAGGAGTATCTTCCTTGTACGGACAAGGATGTGGAGGAGATGTATGCCGAATTGACAGGATATATTGATTCTGTGAAAAATCCTTACCTGAACCAGCTGCTGCACAGATTTTTCGATAATCAAACATTTGCGGACCGGTTTAAATTTCATTCGGCAGCAAAGAGTGTACATCATGGATTTGTCGGGGGTCTGTTGGAACACACCGTCAGCGTGACAAGAAACTGTAATTATTTTGCGCAGAATTATCCGTTTTTGAACCGGGATCTTCTGATTACGGCGGCGATTTTCCACGATATCGGTAAATTAAAAGAGTTGTCGGCGTTTCCGGCAAATGATTATACCGATGCAGGACAGCTGCTTGGGCATATTATGATCGGTGCCGAGTGGGTAGGCGAGGGAATCCGTTCCATTGAAGGATTTCCGGTGGTTCTGGAAAATGAGTTAAAGCACTGCATTCTGGCGCACCACGGAGAACTGGAGTATGGATCTCCGAAGAAACCGGCACTGGTTGAAGCGATGGCTTTGAGCTTCGCGGACAACGTGGATGCAAAGATGGAAACCATGCGGGAGATTCTGGCAAATGTACCGGACAATAATCTTGAATGGCAGGGGTACAGCCGTCTGCTGGAGACAAATATACGCAAGACAAGCAAATAAGATGAGATAAAGTCGGAGCCGAAAGATATTTTGACTCCGACTTCGCAGGTTAAAAGGATGAAAAAAAACGATTTATTTTCTTTGAAAATTACAGATATGGGAGTCGACGGGGAAGGCATCGGAAAGTACGAAGGGATGACCTTTTTCGTAAAGGATGCGCTGATCGGAGATCATATCCGCGCGCGGGCAACGAAACTGAAAAAGAACTATGGATATGCCCGTGTGGAAGAAATTATTACATCTTCTCCATACCGTATAGAGCCACCATGTCCGTTGCACCGGCGCTGTGGGGGCTGTCAGATACAGGCACTTTCCTATGAGCAGCAGCTTGCATTCAAGGAAAACAAGGTACGCAGTAATCTGCAGCGGATTGGTGGATTTTCCAAAGAGGAGTTAGAGCGGGTGTGTCTGCCGATCGTTGGGATGGAGCATCCATTCCGTTATCGTAACAAGGCACAGTTTCCGGTGGGACAGGATAAAGAGGGAAATCTTGTGACTGGATTTTATGCAGCGCGCACGCATGCGATCATTCCGGTGGAGGATTGTCTACTTGGGGTAAAGGAAAATAAGGATGTGCTTATGGCGGTAAAGGAATGGATGCTGCTAAAGCAGATTCCGGCTTACGATGAGACTACCGGAACAGGACTGGTACGCCATATTTTGATCCGCTATGGATTTACCACCGAAGAGGTGATGGTATGCCTGATTATTAACGGAGACCGGCTGCCGGAAAAAGAAGCTCTCATCGAGCAGCTTTCGGTGCTGCCGGGGATGACTTCCATTTCCTATAATGTAAATACCGAGCGCACCAATGTCATTCTTGGAAAACACACGGAATGTATCTGGGGCATGCCATACATCACGGATTATATTCATCTGCGTAATACCGGAGATTTTTCAGTGGAAGATACGGCGATTGCCTATCACATTTCTCCGCAGTCGTTTTATCAGGTCAATCCGGTACAGACAGAGAAACTCTACAGCACAGCGCTGGAGTATGCAAAGCTGACTGGAAAAGAATCCGTCTGGGATCTGTATTGCGGGATCGGCACGATTTCGCTCTTTTTATCCCAGAAGGCAAAGCAGGTATACGGAGTGGAAATTGTTCCTCAGGCGATCGAGGATGCAAAGAATAATGCTGCATTAAACGGCATTACGAATGCAGAGTTTTTTGTGGGAAAAGCAGAGGAAGTATTGCCGCAGTTTTATAACAGTGACGATCTGGATGCCGGTATGCGTCATCCGGATGTGATTGTTGTAGACCCGCCGCGCAAGGGCTGTGATGAGCAGTGTCTGTCGACGATGCTTGCCATGCGTCCGGAGCGGATTGTCTATGTGAGTTGTGATTCTGCTACGCTTGCCAGAGATCTGCGTATTTTAGTAGACGGTGGATATGAGCTGCAAAAAGTGCGGGCATTTGACCAGTTCGCTCACACCGGACATTGTGAGGTGGTTGTTCAGATGGAGAGAGGGAGATAGGTTAGGCTTTATAAAAATTAATTATTAAAATTTCTGTTTTAAGGGTAAAATTATATGATTACGATAAAAGAGTTCTATGGTGACGTTAAAGATATAGATGAGAGTGTTCTTGCAGTGAAATCAGATTGTTTATGGGAGAAGGGTTCACTATTGGATATAAAGAATCTGGTTACACCACAGTTATTTTATTTACATATTCTTGTTAATCTGATTGGCAATTGGAAATACGAAGGCTGGTGGTTTATAATGTGCGAAATGGTGCAATTTGTACCTTATATTGCTGAGACATTAAGCCAGGCAGGGGCAGAAGATATGAAAACAACTTTTGAAAAGGTAATTGACTGCTTTCCCGGAGACACGAGATTTGAAGATTCAGAGGAATATTTTGATATTGTTAATTTTTTACAAAGCATGGCATATAAAGTAAAGAATGAAAGCTTGAAAACCATAACGCGTGAAGAGCGCAAAGCCAATATAAAAAAGTTGCAAAAGTGTGTAGACAAATTAGATGAGATAACCAGCAGGTATTGGGGCGATGATGCGCCTGGTCATGGGTGGAAACAGGCAATAGATTATATTGAATTGAACTGCTAATATTATATCAGAAATGTATGTAATCATGGACGAAAAATTGCTTAGAAATGGGAGTAAAGCTTAAAGCCTATGGAAGATTTGGCGGTTTTCTTCAAGAGCATACTGGTACATATACTGGTAAAAACAGTTGATGAGTTTAAGGGCATGAATCCCAAGGATGTGGTCGACTGCATCGAGGGAACACCACATATCAGTACGGTACCGGTAGAGCCTGGACTCACAAATGCAGCCAGCAAAAAAAATGGTGAGAGACTGGTTGGTTTCAACACAGAAAATGAAGAGATCAATGAAGGTCTGGTAAGATTTGATATCGTTTTTTATGTGCGAATGCTGGATGGATTGTCGCAGATCATCATAAATGTGGAAGCACAGAAAGACGAGCCGAAGGGAAATCTTGACCTGCTGAATATCATCATGCTTGGACTGGCAAAGAGTCTGCCGGAACATGATGAGACGTATGAACTGCACCGTCTGCTGGGAGCATTGTTATCCAAGGAACTTACGATAGATGAAAAACTAAACATAATTGGAAATGAATACGATATTCCTATTGAGGAGAACTTCAGGAAGGATGTGAGCGTTATGTGTAACTTGAGTCAGGGAATAAAAGAAGATGGTATTGCGATTGGAGAGGCAGGACTCATTATGAAAATGTATAAGAATGGTTTTACAGCAGAGCAGATAGCCTCAGCTACTGATAAGGATATAGAAGAAGTGAAAGCGATTATTGCAGGGAAGGAACCTGCACTTGCATAAGAAAATTTTTGATGAAAATGAGAAGCCTTTGAGTTTAATAACTTGAAGGCTTCTGTTTAATAGTTTGGAAAAATTAAGAAAAAAACATTTTATTGAAACATAAAAGATATTTAGGAGAAATGGAACAGGAAGATAAGGAAGAAATTTTAAAATATCTAATTTGCAACATGTAAATTGAAAAACTATATGTAGAGGAAAAATTCAAATGAGAACATTGGATGAATTGTTATATTATTGTGAAGAGCCTGAACCAGTCGGAGCTATACTATTGACTGGAGAATGGGGATGTGGAAAAACATATCTTATCGATAATGATTTGCAAGATGCATTGGAAAACAAAGCACATATAATTCGTATTTCCTTATTTGGAATAGCAAGTATTGAAGGAATACATATGGCAGTTAAACAGGCATGGATTAGTGAATATAATAAAGGGAAAAATTGGGATGCGGTTGCAAAAAAGGTTCAAAAGGGAAAAGATATAACAAGCAAATTAGAATTTTTGCCAGAGTGGATTAGAGGAATAGCAAATACAGACTGGTTTTCTTTTGTGGAAATAAAAAATGTGATAAACAAGAAACTGGTAATTTTAGTTTTTGATGATTTGGAACGTTGTTGTTTAGAGACAGTTGATATTCTTGGAGCGATTAATGAATATTGTGAGAACCAGAAATTTCATACAATTATTATAGCCAATCAGGAAAAGATGAGAGGTTCAAAGCAAATAACTGCTGTGCCAATAGAAGTTGAAATAGATACTGTTAAGAATGAAGATAATACCAATACTCCACAAAGAATAGCAGGAAAGATAAAGTGCAAATCCCAAAAAGATATTGACGAATTGTCTTACAATGAAATTAAAGAAAAAATTATACATCGAACCGTTCAGTATATACCTGATTATGCAAGCATTGTAGATACAATTGTTGATAAAACTAAATATCAAGATGAAAAATATAGGGACTTTGTGAAGGAATGTGAAGAGGGAATATTAGAATTATTTGCACCTGATAGAAATACTTATAATGAATCTCAGAATGATAAAAGACCGCATAATATACGAAGTCTTAAATGTGCGATAGCAGATTTTTATCGAGTGTATGGGATTTTGACTAAAAACGGATTTGAAGATATAGATAAATGGTTTTATAGCTTTATTTCGTATGTAATTGCATACAAAGCAAATATAGCGAAGGAAGGACATTATGGAACATTGTTTTCGGATAATGAGGTTCAGAAGTTGTACCCCGCTTTTCAAAATAAATATATGTTTGCAACAGTGAAAAAATGGATTCTTCGAGGTATATGGGATATTGATGCTCTTAATTACGAAATAGAGATAATTAAATCAAGAAAAAAAGCGGAAACGCCATCCGATATTGTTCGAACCAATCAGATTATGGATATTGAAGAAGAGGTAATCGTTGAAGGATTTCCACAAGTAGTTAAGATGGCATATGCAGGAGAACTTAGTCTGGATGAGTATGTGGATTTTATATGGAATAATTATTGGGGAAGATATTATGATTTTAAGTTACCAGTGAGGGTAGATTGGAATAAAGTTCGAATTGGGATTAATAAGGTAATAAACAATTTATTAGATTCACGAAAAGAGGGGCAGCAAGTTCATACGATTATAGGTGCAGATAATAAAGAAGATTTTACAGAAGAAGAATGGAAAACATATCAAAGCATAGAAGAGTTCCAAACGGGAAATTTATTAATGTTTAGTAATAATAAAAAACTATATGTTGAAGAAATGCAAGAAAATGCAATGACGGCATTTACTATATGCCAAAATAAGAGGTTTAATGTGTTTGATGTGGAAATGGCAATTATTACTGCAGAAGCATATGCTAAAGGGAATAATTTCGATAAACATCAGTTTTCATATTATTTCAATAAAATGTGGAAAGGAAATATTATATCGCCAGATATAAGAGTGGAGGAGAGTCTTGTAGGTTTCCGAAAACTGCAAGAATTGCTGAAAGAACAAAAAGAAAATTTACAGAAAAATGAAAAGGTATTTGCAGTTAAGCATACTGAGGAATTTATAAAATACTTAAACGAAATAATAGAAAAATTAAATGAAAATTTAGTACAAGCTGAATAAGAAGTATTAGTTTTTTGAAAATGGTTGGAATCGAGACCGTTTCAAGTTTTGTGTAAACGCTAAAAACTGATATAAGATTTGTGAATAGTTACAAATGGGCGGAGCCGATTTTCCGGATTCTGCCCATATCTGCATTATACAGGAGTTTTTGGGCATGTCAATAAGACCTGCCCAAAACAAGCTGGTTTTACAGATTGCGTCCGATCAGACGCTCTTCAAAATAGATTTCAAGCTGGGAGTGGATCTGCCCCCAGTCCTGCCTGTGTCCGGTCCATTTTTTCGTGATATCCATAGTTGCCAGATACAGCATTTTCAAAAGGCTGTCATCTGACGGAAAAACGGTCTTGCTTTTGGTAACTTTTCGGAGCTGACGATTGAATCCTTCAATGGCATTTGTGGTGTAAATTAGACGTCTTACTGCCTCCGGATATTTGAAATATGTGGACAGGGTTGCCCAGTTATCATGCCAGGATTTATAGATTTTCGGGTACTTGGAATCCCATTTATCTTTGAACAATTCT
>OHAF01002515.1_pt1 | contig 13663 bp, 13 predicted proteins | sample 1577041 | NCBI WGS metagenome assembly OHAF01 (sample SAMEA3541495, study PRJEB24748) | human gut metagenome | biome: human gut; feature: human-associated habitat; material: faeces | place: China | collected 2012
GGAACTGGTATTGGCAGTGACTGGATTCCTGATAACGGGAAGGTTTTTCCTGAACCGGAAGTGAGAAACAAAATTGTAACATGAAAACTGAATAACGAGTTTATAAACATAACTCCCTCCCTCCTGGAAAAGAGATTTTTACAGGGGGGGGGGTGGAGAGCCCATCAGGGTTCTCGCTCGTTGAATCAATCACCGGATAGTGACATTCGTGATGACAGCAACAGGAGAGTTATGTATTCATCGAAAAGTTGAATATATTGCCTGGCATATATGATGTGCTGCTCTTGTATCTTTCGACACGATATGACTCTATCCGGATTGAAAAGAATTAAATTAATTTTGAAGGAGAATGAGTTATGTTTAAATTTCTGAAAGACAGAAAAAAGAAAGATAACAAGGGATTTACTCTTGTTGAGTTGGTTATCGTAATCGCTATCCTTGCGATTCTGGTTGGATTACTTGCACCACAGTATACAAAATATGTTGAGAAATCAAGAAAAGCCGCAGATGTTAGCAATCTTGAGAATTTGGTGACAGCATTTAAAACAGCAGCCGCAGATGGTGAAGATAAAGTACCGGCTGGCGTTTATGTAATTGAAGTTACAAAGGATAGTAGCAAAATTGGTACACTGGATGCAGCAGCAGCTGCAGGTCCATATAAACAAAAGACCGATGGAACAGATGATATCAAAAAATTAATTTCATCATATGCTGGTGATAAATGGTCAACAACAACTCTGAAATCTGCAAAATATTTGTATAGCACATTTCAAATTGGATCGTAATTCCTAAAAAGTCAAATTCTCTGATCGGATCTTGTGACTCTAATGCAAAAAGCGGAATTCCCTCTTTACGCATAATTGTATCAAGATCTGTCCACGGAGAATAGACGCGTTCACACCAAACATCGTCTCTTCTGTTAAACATATCATACAAAATCTGAATGCCGAGATGCGACATGCCGATCTCGTAAACATCCGGAAAACACATGGCGAAACGGATATCCACCTCATTTTTATTTTTCATTATCGAGTTTACTTCATTCCCGATATACCGGGCAGGTTTTTCGATACTTAGTAATATTTCATCATCTAAAGCAAGCTTTCTCATATATTTCCTTCCTGTTTTTGTATATATTTTATAAATTCTTACGAACCTATTTTGGACTTTTCAAAGGGAAAAATCGATATTTTTTATGTTGTTTTTCGTATTTATACAAGACGATACAACATTACAGAAACATCTTCTATGTGATTGAATCATCCAATCTACATCATTATATACATTTTAGGGAAGAACTTCAAGCAAATATCTTTCGTCAATCGGAATCAATCGGTGCTGGTGTTCTTAGACAAAAACTCCAAAGTAAAAGATATGATTTCGCAGTCAGCATTGTATACAACTCTTTTCGTTTTAATATAAATTTTCAGGTAAATCAGCTGAATAAATAGTTATCATTCAAAATTTTCCCATACTTCCTTCACGGCTTCCAGCTCCACATCCCGTTCAATTTCATTTATGATTTTTGTACTGTTTACATTAGCTACTTCCGCATGATTTTGATCCATATATACAAAGAAGATGAAACAGAGAATACAGATTACAAGCCGCATATAAAAGCTTCCGCCTGCTTCTTCACCGCCTTCGTCTTGTTCTTTACATAAATTGCCATAACGAGGATGAATCGGAGGAACAGTTTCACGTTCACCATAGAGCTGTTTCGTTTGTCGAAGAAGTTCTCTTCTTCTTAACTGAGCATCATTCATACTGTTTTTTCCCCTCTGTCTCTCTTCTTTTGATTTTTTGTATTGCATTCCAAAGCAGATAAACCGCCGAAACCTAAAGATACATTCCAGAATTGAAAGCGATTGTTAAAATTTCGGGAAACGCAAGGTTTTTCGCCATACAAAAAAGCATAAGACATTGTTTTTACAACATCTTATGCTTTTAGATTCTTTTCTATACCGGTTTCTAAAGACGTAATCGCCTTATCTGTCTGCCAGTTCACTTGTAATATCTTCCCACGTAACTCCCCGTTCTACCATGAGTACCATCGCATGATAAAGGAAGTCCGAAATTTCATATTTAATTTCTTCGGGATTCGGGTTTTTTGCTGCAATAACGATTTCTGTAGCTTCTTCTCCTACCTTCTTTAAAATTTTATCAATTCCTTTTTCAAACAGATAATTTGTATAGGAACCCTCTTTTGGATTCTGCTTTCTGTCAACAATCGTATTATATACGGATTCAAATACTTGAAGAGGATTTTTTGCATCATAATCAGTGCCGACGATCGTTGTATAAAAGCAGGATCTGTTGCCTGTATGGCAGGCAGCGCCGACTTGATCGACTTTTGCAAGTAAAGTATCTTTATCACAATCGACAGATAATGACTTCACATATTGAAAATGTCCGGACGTCTCACCCTTTACCCACTGTGCATTCCTGCTTCGACTGTAATATGTCATACGACCTGTTTTTACTGTATGATCAAACGCCTCTTCATTCATATATGCCATCATCAGAACTTCGTTTGTCTTGTAATCCTGTACGATTACCGGGATCAGACCGTCAGAATTTAACTTAAACTCGGAAAAATCCATCATGCTTTCAAACGAAGTCATTTTAATTCCGGCTCGCATACACACTTCTTTAAAGTCGTTAAAATCCATATCGACACTGCTGATAAACATTCCGGATACGCCCTTTACACCGTTGCTTTTTAAAATCCGCAATATTTCGCTTTCATCCATTGTATCTGTTACAACAACGCACGGGATTTCCGTTACATTTACAACAGAATTCAGATCAAGACGGTGCATGAACACGATCTCAGAACTATATTGTTCTATTAAATGCTGTTGTTTAAAAAGCGTGTCAAAATCATTTAAAGATACTGCTATTTTTTCTTTTCCGAAACGTAAGGAAACTTCTTTAATTAAATCGATGGAAACTTTTTTTGAAAAATTCAACATCGCACGTTTTACACCCGCATAAAGAAGTTTTTTAACATCCTCTGCTCTTCGTATATTTCCTCCCGCAACCATCGGAATACTGATGATCCGGTTTATTTTTTTGATCAGATCGATGGATTCTTCATGATCTTCATCAGAATCTGAAAGATCAAATACAAGCAGTTCATCTGCTCCGTTTGCATTATATTGCTTAGCAAGCGCAATTACATCCTCTGTCAATACAGTGCGGTCGTCAAACCATCTTACCGCCTTACCTCCCGCAATAAAAATGCAGGGAGTCAGTCTTTTATAACTCATGATTATTCTCCTAATTTTTTATTTGTACGAAACGGCATTGAGTCAGCCGTTTGTTATAAAGCCCCTTTTGTAGACCATATTTCTGTCATTCTAGGCTCCGGAGACACTGCCATATCAAGCGCTTTTCCAAACGCTTTAAAAAGCGCTTCTGCCATATGATGGTTATTTCCTCCGTCTAAAATTTTCAAATGCAGATTCATCTGTGCACTATAAGAAACGGCATAGAAAAATTCTTTCACCATTTCTGTATCCATTGTCCCTAATTTGTCTGTTGTAAATCCGGCGTCAAACTTAAAATAAGGACGTCCCGAAAGATCTGCTGCACAAAGAGCAAGCACTTCATCCATCGGAAGAATAAAATAACCATATCTTTTAATTCCGGCCTTATCTCCGAGCGCTTTTTTAATTGCTGTTCCAAGGACAATTCCCACATCTTCTATTGTATGATGACTGTCCACTTCAAGATCTCCGTCTACTTTTACCTCAAGATCAAACAGTCCATGTCTGGCAAATCCGTCAAGCATGTGATCAAAAAAAGCAATCCCCGTATCTATTTTATTTTTCCCCTGACCGTCTAAATTAACAGACAAGGTGATATCTGTCTCTTTTGTTTTTCGCGTGCAAACCGCTATACGTTTGTTTTTTTCACTCATAATATTACTCTCCTCGTTCTGATTCAAAACGAACCTTTATCGAATTTGCATGAGCTGTCAAATGTTCAGCTTCGGCAAACCGTTCGATATCCGAATGAATTTTTTCAAGTGCTTCCCTTGAGTAGGAAATAATACTTGATTTTTTAATAAAATCATCTACAGAAAGAGGAGAGAAAAATTTTGCAGTTCCGTTTGTCGGAAGAACGTGATTCGGTCCCGCAAAATAATCGCCAAGCGGTTCGCTTGAATTTTCCCCGATAAATATAGCGCCTGCATTTCGGATCTTTGTCATCACTTCAAATGGGGATGCAGTCATGATTTCAAGGTGCTCTGATGCAATTTCATTTGCGGCGTCAATCGCCTCATCCATTGTATCCGCCACAAGAATATGTCCGTAATTATCGAGAGATTTTCTGATAATCTCTCCCCGTGATAATTGACTGATAAAAAGTTCTGTCTGCTCGGAAACTTTCTCTGCCAATTCCATACTTACTGTCACTAAAATCGCGCTTGCCATTTCATCATGTTCCGCCTGAGACAAAAGATCTGCGGCAACATAACGCGGGTTCGCCGTTTCATCTGCAAGCACGAGTATTTCACTCGGACCTGCGATAGAGTCAATACTAACATGACCATATACCGCCTTTTTTGCCAGTGCGACATAAATATTCCCCGGGCCGACGATCTTATCTACTTTCGATATGCTTTCCGTTCCGTAAGCAAGAGCGGCAATCGCCTGCGCGCCTCCGACTTTATAGATTTTATCCGCTCCGGCTTCTTTTGCCGCAACAAGTGTGGTGGGAGTTACTTTTCCGTCTTTTCCGGGCGGAGTAACCATTATGATTTCTCTTACTCCCGCTGTTTTTGCCGGAACGATATTCATAAGAACCGAAGAAGGGTATGCAGCTTTCCCTCCCGGCACATATACGCCTACCCGATCGAGAGCCGTCACTTTCTGACCAAGGATCGTTCCGTCAGGTTTACTGTCAAACCAACTGTACTGTCTCTGTTTTTCATGATACGTCTCAATATTTTTCAAAGCCTTTCTGATTATCTCAATCAATCCTCTGTCGACTTGAGTATAAGCTTCTTCAATTTCTTCTTCTTTTACAAGAACAGACTGCTGATCAAGACAGAAGCCGTCGAATTTTTCTGTATATTCAAAAAGGGCTTCATCTCCTCTTTTTTTCACATTATCTAAGATTGCTTTTACCTGTTCTTCATACATCTCATAGCTATTCGGACTTCTTTTGAGTAAATCTTCCAAAAGATTTTTTTTCGTAGTTTGATTCAGTTTTTCAATTCGCATGGCCGCATTGCTCCTCTCGTAAAAGTTCTCTTAAATCTGTGACTATTTTCTTTATCCGATCGTTCTCCATACGCATGCTCACCGGATTAACGATCATTCTTGCTGAAAGCGGACATACTTCTTCCAGAACAACCAGACCGTTCTCGTTCAAAGTCGTTCCTGTTTCTACAATATCAACAATCACCTCTGACAAACCAACAATCGGAGCAAGTTCGATAGAACCATTCATTTTGATCAGTTCGACTGTCTGATGCTTCTTATTATAAAAATAATCCTTTGCAATTTTAGGGTATTTTGTCGCAACCCGGATTAATTCATGACGATTCAGAAGTTCTTTTGTCTCCTGACGTCCGCAGACGCACATTTTGCATTTTCCGAAACCGAGATCTAAGACTTCGTGGACTTTTCGTCCTTCTTCAATAATCGTATCCCTTCCGACAACTCCTATATCAGCCGCTCCGTATTCTACATATGTCGGTACGTCCGGGCCTTTTGCAAGAAAGAATTTCAGTTTTAATTCTTCATTTGTAAAAATCAGTTTTCGTGAATCTTTTTCTTTCATCTCCTCACAAGTAATACCAAGACTCTCAAGCATTTTCATCGTTTTTCCTGCGAGCCTTCCTTTTGTAAGGGCAAATGTCAAATATCTCATATTCTGCTCCTTTTATACTGACGGCAATTATTCTGCAATGTTTGCCGTTTTCTTTTCTCCTGTAATCAAATTGGTCATTTCCAACTTTTTATCGTCGCAAAGATAGATTAAAGCCGCAGCATTTTTTCTTTTTGCATATGATTCATACAGCGATTTATCCTGTCCTTCTTTTTGCCTGATCAATTCGATACAGCGTCCCTTTTCCCGAAAATTACCGGCAAGGATGATCGCATTGCTTTCAGTCTCTTCGTTATATACAATGATGTTCCGCCTTATCGTGTCTACCGAAATTTTCTGTCTTGAAAGAGCGTTCATCAATTCATCTACAATGATCGCAAATCCAATAGACGGAGTCTCTTTTCCGAATTTTTCAAGAAGATGATCGTATCTTCCGCCTCTTACAACCGCATCACCTGTTCCGTATGTATATGCCCGAAATACGATTCCGGTGTAATAACCATAACCTCCGCTCATACTCAGATCAAAAGTTACATGATCCGAAGCATTATACAGGCAAAGAAGATGATTGATCTGACGAAGTCGTTCAATGGCGGCTTTTGCTTTGTCGCTGATTGCAAATTGCTGCGCCTTGTCCAGAACATCCTCTGTTCCCATTAATTCCGGGAGGATCGCAAACGCCTCTTTGATTTCTTTTTTTACATCCTTTTCTTCAAGAAGCTCTTCTGCTCCGAAAAAGTTGCGATTTCCGATCAATTCCCGTATACGTTCCACAGTTTCCTCGTCTAACTCCGCTGCAGATAAAATACTTTGGAGAAAATCGACATGACCGATACTAATCTGAAATTCTTCCAGTCCCGTCTTTTTCAATGCGTCTGCAACCATTGCTATCATCTCCGCATCTGCCTCAACAGAATCAAGCCCGATTAGTTCCGCGCCGAATTGTGTATTTTCCTTTAACTTGCCGCGATAGCTTGTATGATTGATAAAAGTGTTTCCGACATAACAAAAACGAAGCGGAAAATCTTCAGTATCAAAAAGTGTAGCCGCCGCCCTTGCAACCGATGGAGTAATGTCCGGACGAAGAGCCAATATATTTCCTTCACGATCGAAAAATTTGTATAACTCCTGTGTAGAAGTAGAACCGATCTCTTCTCTAAATACATCGTAATATTCAAACGTCGGAGTCTGAATATCGCGATATCCATATAAATGGAGAACTTGATTTAATTTTTTCTGTAGTGTGAGTTTTATTTCACATTCCCTGCTGTAAATATCCCTTACTCCTTCAGGCGTATGTAATTTTTGTTCCATCGCAAATAAAACCCCCTTCACTTTACTATGCTAATTCGTTAAACTCTTTCGGATATTATACGAAGTTTCGTTCAATCTGTCAATCCCTTCTGTCAAGGTCTTTTTGTATACAATCCAGATAAGGGACAAAATATCCTCTTTTCAGTTCCATAAACCAATTTGACTCCAATTCATCAAATCGAATACTTTTTCTGCCGCCGTTTTTCGCACGATCCCAAAATTTTTGTATTTGCCTGTACCGCATATAGTATAACTCATCCCTTGTCGTATAATAAATCAACAGAAAAGCAATTCCTCCCTGTTCTTCAAACTTTTGCATAAACTCAATCTGATGTTCATGGACATTTGCAAGAGGAAACGTATCTGTCTTACATTCCTTTGCGTCAAAACATACGGGAATTCCCTGTACTGCTCCTATGTAATCAACTGTACTTACTTTATCAAAGTATGCAAGCGTAATATGTCTGCTTCCCTGATCAATTTTTACAGGAGTAATAGGCGTCGGTATTTTCTGTATTAAGGCAAGGTTCATCTGTTCATATTGTTCATTTGTCTGATTGATAAGTTCTTCAAAGGTCGAACCCCGAAGACCTCTTGAATTCCATGCAGCCATTATTGTTCACTCCTTTATCAATACAGATCTTTTTAAATAAATCGGGAACAGGCGCAATGATCTGCCTGTTTGGCAGATTTTTTACTAGTTCCACATCCGGAAAACAAAGCTGATAAGCATGAAGAAGCTGTGTTTTCAACCCATATTTTTTCTTATAGGCTTCATTTATTTTAAAATCTCCATATTTATAATCTCCTATGATCGGATGACCGATCGCTGCCAGATGTGCACGGATCTGATGTGTTTTTCCCGTAATTAGGTGTACTTTTAAAAGTGTTACATGATCAGAAACAAAAAGAGGGGTATATTCTGTTTCAATCGGAAGCGCTTCTTTTGTTTCCCTCTTTTCTTTTGTGACAGATACCTTATTTGTTTTTGTATTTTTTTTCAAATATCCGCAAATCCTCTGTCCGTCCTTTATCTTTCCCGAAACAAGGCACAAATAATATTTTTCCAATGATCTTGTTCGGAACATCTCATTTAATATCTGAAGCGCGCTCAGTGTCTTTCCTCCCGCAACGATCCCGCTCGTATTTCGATCGAGCCGGTTACATACCGCGGGATGAAAAGTCTTTAGTTCCTCTCTTGTTACCTGCCCTGAATCCAAAAGATACTCTATTAAATATTCTACAAGAGAAGTATCTTCCCGATTTGCTTTCTGGGAAAGCATTCCGACCGGTTTGTTCAGAAAGATCACATTTTCATCCTCATATAATACATTCAGTTTTACTTTGCTTTTAGCGGTATTTTTCTGTACCGGCCGAAAAACTTCTTTTGAAGTTTTTGAAAATTTTTTAATTGTTTCATCCGAAAAAAACAACTTCACATTATCGCCGAGAGCTAAAATTTCATTTCCCGCAGCCTTTTTCCCGTTTAATGTAATATTCTTTTTACGAAGCATTTTATAGAGAAAACTTTTCGGAGCCTGATCCAGATATTTTCCTAAAAATTTATCAAATCGCTGTCCCGCTTCATTTGAGTTGATTTCTATCTCTTTCATTTGACTTAATTCCTTTTTATTTACATAGAGATGTTTAGAATAAGACCACGTACCGTTTCTTCTTTTGTTTTTGTATCTTCCTGTTCGACAGCCGCAATATTATTTAAACCTTCCGCTCTTGTAATAAACGGCTTATACTCATTTAATATACGAATTTGAAATCCTTTGTAACCGTTTTGTGCTAAAATTGTTTTTATATGATCGGCAAGTTCTGTCGTGTTTACTTTATTATAATGGGTATATCCGAAAATATTATGTCCGGATATCACAATGCAGTCAACAGGCATTATATGATCTCTGCTCGTGATCACCATATCATAACAAACAGTCAGAAGATCAGTTTTTGACGCGATTTCTTTCGCTCGTTCTCCATCGATCGAACGATAAGGAAAGCGTGTAATAACTCCTACAAGCGCTTTCGATGCCGGAAGACATCCGACAATAGCTACTACTGTAAGAAGATTTAATTTTGTTCCTGTCTGAAAATATCCGAGAAGCAATATTGCGATCACGATGCCAAAATAGGCAAGCGTTCTTATGATTTCTATTTTTCTTTTATAATTTAAATATCCCGGCATTCCTTTTTCTGTCTTTTTCATGATACAAATAGTTCCTCCGCTTTCAAAATAAGACTTACCGGCAGCAGTTTTGTCATAATTTCTGCCGCTTTTATTCCTGCTCCATATACAGAAACAGATTTCTTCTTTCTGCTGTCAATAAGAGCTCTATGAACAACTTTATTTGCCGCCGCCATATTCAGCTTTTTGAGGGGATTTTTTAATTCTCCGCTCACCTCGAAAAATTCTGTTTCCACAGGTCCCGGACAAACTGCCGTCACATAAATGCTTTTTTCTCTTAATTCTTGTCCCAGAGCACGTGAAAAACTTAAAACACATGCTTTAGACGCCGCATAAACAGCAAAAGAAGGCTGCGGACAAAACGCCGCCGCACTTGCCATGTTTATAATACGGCTTCCCATCTTCATATAAGGAAGCGTCATTTGCGTTATGCGGATAAGCGCAGTGCAATTCAGATCGATCATATCCGTATGAATCCGTTTTCCTTTTTCGGCAATTTCCGAAAAAGTTCCGCTTTTGCCAAAACCGGCTGCATTGACAAGCATTCTTATATTAGGGTGCCATTGACAAAGCTCTGTATAAAATTGTCTGTATACATGTTTTTTCTGTAAGTCTCCCGCAAAAATGCGAAGCGGAACATTAACTTCTTTCCTAAGCTGCTCCAACCGTTCTTCCCTTCGTGCAATTACCCATATTTCGTCGAGATCCTTATAAAAATATTCCAATTGACGAACAAACTCTCTTCCTATACCTGATGACGCTCCGGTGACAACTGCAACTCTCATTTTCATTTATCCTCATTTCTTTCTATGCACATTTCTGATTGTCTTTTTCTTATAGTTTGTTTTCTTATCTATCTTTTTATAAGCTGGCTTTTTACTTGTATTTACTTGTTTTTCACGTCCTGTATTTGTACTGTCTTTTTCACGTCCGGGACGGATCAGACACTTTGGTCCGTAGCCGACAAGATCCATTCTTCCCGTTTTTCTCAAAGCTTCCAAAACAAGGTCATAATGTTTCGGATCACGATACTGAATCAAAGCGCGCTGCATCGCTTTTTCATGCGGGGATTTCGGAACATAAACAGACTGACCGGTGCGCGGATCGATTCCCGTATAATACATGCAAGTTGAAAGCGTAGAAGGTGTCGGATAAAAATCCTGCACCTGCTCCGGCATATATCCGAGGTCACGGCAGTATTCTGCCAGTTCAACAGCTTCTTTTAACGTTGATCCCGGATGAGAAGACATAAGGTACGGGACAAGATACTGATCCATTCCGAGTCTTTCATTCATTTTCTTAAACTGTCGTGTAAACTCTTCATATATTCGATGTTCCGGTTTTCCCATCAAAGAAAGCACGGGAGCGCTGATATGTTCAGGCGCCACTTTCAGTTGTCCGCTTACATGATACTGACATAGTTCTTTTAAAAATGTATTCTTTTTATCTGCCAGCAAATAATCAAATCGGATTCCCGAACGGATAAATACTTTTTTTACTTTCGGGATCTTTCTTAATTTTCGTAATAGTGCAACATAATCACTATGATCTGCATCTATATTTTTGCAAGGAGCAGGAAAGAGACACTGCTTTGTCGCGCATACACCGTGCCGAAGCTGTTTTTCACAAGATGGATGACGAAAATTTGCGGTCGGACCTCCTACATCATGGATGTATCCCTTAAAATCTTTTTCTTCAACCATTTGTTCCGCTTCTTTTATAAGCGATTCATGACTTCTGACCTGTGCAATACGCCCCTGGTGAAATGTAAGCGCACAGAAACTGCATCCTCCGAAACATCCCCTGTTGCTGATCAGGCTGAAGCGGATCTCCGAAATTGCCGGGATTCCTCCTTTCGCTTTATAAGACGGATGATAAGTCCTCATATACGGCAGATCATAAATATCATCCATTTCTGTAACACTTAACGGTTTTGACGGCGGATTCTGAACGACATATAAATGTTCCGAATAAGGTTCTGCAAGTCGTTTCCCGCTAAATGCATCCGTATTTAAATATTGTGTATAGAAGCTTTTTGCATACATTTTCCGATCTGCTTTTAGCTCCTCATAAGAAGGCAGAAACTGGGCGTCATATATTTTTTCTTTCTCTTTTATTTTAACGACAGTACCATCAATATAAGTAATTTCTTCGATTGGTATTCCCGCCTCTAAAGCTTCGGCAATCTCCAGGATCGAGCGTTCTCCCATTCCGTAAGAAACAATATCCGCACCGGAATCAAGAAGGATCGACCGTTTTAATTTATCCGACCAATAGTCATAATGTGCCATACGTCTTAAACTTGCTTCGATACCGCCCATAATTACTGCGGTCTTTTTATATTTCTGTCGTATCAGATTTCCATACACAACACAGGCATGGTCCGGGCGTTTTCCCATCTCTCCGCCTGGGGTATAAGCATCTGTTCTTCTTCGTTTTTTCGATACAGAATAATGATTTACCATCGAATCCATATTTCCGGCAGAAACAAGAAATCCCAGTCGCGGTTCTCCGTAAATACAAATACTTTCCGGATCTTTCCAATCCGGTTGAGAAATAATTCCGACACGATATCCTCTTGATTCTAAAAGACGGCTGATGATCGCATGACCAAAAGACGGATGATCCACATATCCGTCTCCGATAATATAGGCAAAATCAACGCTCTTCCACCCGCGTTTTTCCATATCTTCCCTGCATACAGGTAAAAAATCATGGTTCATATTTTTCAATTCAGCACCTTTCGTAAGTGTTTTTTAAAACGTCAAAAAAATCTCGGATAAAATAATCCGCGGCAGCCTTTTTCTCCGCTTCGTCTGCTTTTGTAAAATCATCTGCTACAGCGCACACTTCCATGCCCGCGTTCTTTCCTGCCAGAATTCCATTGATAACATCTTCAAATACAAGACAGTTTTTCGGGTCTACATTCATGTCGTCTGCGACTTTTAAATAGACATCCGGCGCAGGTTTCCCTGCCGCAACTTCCGAAGAAGTACGTACAGAATCAAAATATTTCGTCAGTCCCCGTCCGTTCAGCGCAGCTTCTGCAATTTCCCGATCATTGCTTGTGGCAATACCGAGACGGATACCGTTTTGTTTCATCAAATCCAGAAACTCAACTGCGCCGGCCTTTGGAAATACTTTCGTTGCATACAGCTCAACTGTCATATCCCGCCATTCCTGCATTACGTCTTCTACTGTTTGATTTAATGTTGTAAAGGTATCGACAAAATATTGTGCGGTCTCTACATAACTCATCCCCTCTATATCTCTGTGAAATGTATCCGGTGCAGTCAAGTGATATTTATCCATATAAATACGGTCAACTTCCGGCCAGATCCACATCGAATCTACAAGTGATCCATCCATATCAAAAATGACCGCTTTTTTTCCTGTCAACATAATTGTTCTACCTCTTCTTCTGTTAATTTTCTATATTGTCCGGGTTTTAAAGACGGATCCAATGTCAATGTTCCAAACTGAATCCTTTTTAAATAAACAACTTCTTTTCCTACCGCACGAAACATACGCTTCACCTGATGGAAACGACCTTCTTTGATTGTAAGATAGATTTCCGAATATCCGTCTTCCTTTTCATCTGTTTCATTTTTTGTTTCAGGCAATATTTTCTGCTCTTTTATCTTTTCTTTCCGCCGTTCTTTTTGTACAGAAAGAATTTCAAGCGCCGCCGGCATCGTAGGTTTTTCATCTCCGATATGTACGCCTTTCTCAAACAATCGTACATCTTCTTCTGTCACAATTCCTTTGATTTTTGCATAATAAATTTTATCCACATGCTTTTTCGGGGAAAGAAGGCGGTGCGCAAGCTGCCCGTCATTTGTAATTAAAAGAAGACCTTCTGTATCTTTGTCAAGCCGCCCCGCGGGAAATAAGTCTTTTCTTTTGCTTTCTTTGATCAGGTCTATGACTGTACGCTCTTTTTTATCTTCCGTTGCAGACACAACTCCGGCAGGCTTATTCAACATAAAATATTCATACCCTGCATAAAAGATCTTTTCTCCTTTAAATATATATGATTTCTCATTCGGAAAATCTACCTTGTTAGGATAAAATTCTACAATTTTCTTAGTTTGAAATTTTAATATTTTAAGCATAATAGGTGTTGTATCATATACAACGGTATCTATATGTTTTCCCAATATTAATACATCACATTCTCCCGGATACCTTATAACTTCACTATTAACATCAAGTGTTAATTTTTTAATATGATTTCCCCAGCCGATAAATCTTATATAATTTGTACTGTATTTTTTCTTCGTCTGAATCAATGTAATATTTTTTACCGTGCAA
>OHAF01002525.1_pt1 | contig 13628 bp, 15 predicted proteins | sample 1577041 | NCBI WGS metagenome assembly OHAF01 (sample SAMEA3541495, study PRJEB24748) | human gut metagenome | biome: human gut; feature: human-associated habitat; material: faeces | place: China | collected 2012
ATCCTATTTTTGGCGGTGACACCGAAAACTGGAAAAAGACTGTAGTCGCCTTAGACAGATATCCGCTACGAGCGCAACGACATGAACTTCACGCGAAACACCTTCCGTGTCCGAGGGGATACCTTGGAGATTTACCCTGCCTACTGGGCAGGAAGGGCCATCCGCGTCGAGTTTTTCGGGGACGAAATCGACCGCATTTCTGAAATCAACGCCGTTACCGGCATGCCAGAGCGCGTGGTGCAGCATGTGGCCATCTACCCGGCTTCGCACTATGTGGCCTCGAAAGAAAAAATGGCGCGCGCGATGCACGACATTGAAGAAGAGATGTGGCAGCAGGTCAAGTTCTTTGAATCGCACGATAAGCTGCTCGAGGCCCAGCGCATCCGCCAGCGGACGCAGTATGACCTCGAGATGCTATCTGAGATCGGCTTCTGCACCGGCATTGAGAACTACTCCCGCGTCATCGCAGGAAGAGCGCCCGGCACGCCGCCGACAACGCTCATTGACTACTTCCCGGACGATTTTCTGCTCTTCGTCGACGAGAGCCACGTCACGCTGCCGCAGGTGCGCGCCATGTACCGCGGCGACCGTGCGCGCAAGGACTCGCTCGTCGAGTACGGCTTCCGCTTGCCGAGCGCGTATGACAACCGCCCGCTGAAGTTTGAGGAGTTCGAGCAGCGGGTGCATCAGGCCATCTACGTCTCAGCCACGCCGGGCGACTATGAGCGCGAGCACGCGGGCCAGATCGCCGAGCAGATCATCCGGCCTACCGGCCTGCTCGACCCGCAGATCTTCGTGCGGCCCATTGAGGGACAGATCGACGACCTCATCGGCGAGATCAACGCGCGCATCGCCAAAAACGAGCGCACGCTCGTGACGACGCTCACGAAGAAAATGGCCGAGGATCTCTCGGCCTACCTCACGAATGCGGGCATCCGCTGCCGCTATCTGCACCACGACATCGGCGCGATCGAGCGCATGGAGATCATCCGCGACCTGCGCACCGGTGCGTTTGACGTGCTCGTCGGCATCAACCTCCTGCGCGAGGGACTTGACCTGCCGGAGGTGTCGCTCGTGGCGATCCTTGACGCGGACAAGGAGGGCTTCCTGCGCAGCGAGACGAGTCTCATCCAGACGATCGGCCGCGCGGCGCGCAACGCCGAGGGCACGGTCATCATGTACGCCGATCAGGAGACGGCCGCCATGCACGCGGCCATCCTGGAGACGAACCGCCGCCGCGCCAAGCAGGCGGCCTACAACCAGGCGCACGGTATCGTGCCGAAAACGATCGTCAAGAGCGTGCGCGAGCTGCTTGAAATTTCGAGCGACGTCGAAGCGCCCAAACGCGCCGACGGCGTGAAGATGACGGAGGCCGAGCGCCGGGCCGAGATCGCGCGGCTCGAGGCGCAGATGAAAAAGGTGGCCGAAATGCTCGAATATGAGTACGCCGCCGTGCTGCGCGACCGGCTCATTGAGCTGCGCGGCCAGTGACGTGCAAGGAGGACACCCGAATGAAACTCATGATTCTCGACGGCAACAGCATCGTCAACCGCGCCTTTTACGGCATCCGCATGCTCAACGCGCCCGACGGCACGCCGACGAACGCGGTCTACGGCTTTCTGACCATTTTCCAGCGCATTCTCGAGCTCGAGCAGCCGCAGGCGGTGTGCGTGGCGTTCGACGTGCACGCGCCGACGTTCCGTCACGAGCAGTACGCGCTCTATAAGGCCCAGCGCAAGCCCATGCCGGAGGAGCTCGTCGTGCAGATGCCGCTGCTCAAGCAGACGCTCGACCACATGGGCATCCAGCGGCTGGAGCTGGCCGGGTGGGAGGCGGACGACCTGCTCGGCACGGTCGCCAAACGCTGCGAGGCCGCCGGCTGGGCGTGCGAGATCGTCACCGGCGACAAGGACAGCCTCCAGCTCATCACGGACACCACCCATGTCTGCCATGTCAAGACCCGCATGGGCCAGACGGAGACGATCGAATACACGCCCGAAGTCTTCCGCGCCGAGTACGGCTTCGACCCCATCCACATGATCGACCTCAAGGCGCTCATGGGCGACAGCTCGGACAACATCCCCGGCGTGCCCGGCATCGGCGAAAAGACGGCGAAGGATCTGCTCGTGCGCTTCGGCACGGTGGCGGATATTTACCGCGATCTCGACACGCTGGACATCAAGCCCGGCGTGCGCAAAAAACTCACGGAAGGGCGCGAGAGCGCGCAGCTGTCGTTCGACCTTGCCACCATCCGCACGGACGCGCCCATTGATTTCGCGCCCGAATCCGCCGTCTGGGATCGGGACTACCGCCCCGAGCTCTATGACTGGTTCCGGCGGCTGGGCTTTTTGAAGCTCTCGGAAAAGTGGGGGCTGCAGCCGGCTGACGGCGCGGCCGCGCCGGAAAATGCGCTGCCGCCCCTGCCGACCGTCGACGTGACGGACAGCGCCGCGCTGCACACGCTCGAGCAGGCGGTCACGGCGGCACCGTATGTCGCGGTGCTCGCGCCAGAAGGGCTCGACGCGCTCACGCTCTGCGACGGCAAGGCGTGCTATGCGCTCGCGTGGGCGCAGCTCGGCGATGATTACAATGCATTTCTGCGTCTGCTGTTTTCTGACCGCGTGCATAAAGCGGGCCACAACATCAAAGACCTCATGCGCGCGCTGCTCGCCGAGGGCCTGCCGACGGACGGGTTCGTGTTTGACACGGCGCTGGCGGCCTATCTGCTCGACGCCACGGCCGGGAACTATGATCTCCCGCGTCTCGCGCAGGCGTATCTCGGCGGGGAAGCGCCGGATGCGCAGACCGTCTGGGCGCTGCAGCCGGTGCTGCGGGAAAAGATGGACACGCTCGGTATGCTGCCGCTCTATACGGACATCGAGCTGCCGCTGTGCCCTGTGCTGGCGCGCATGGAGCACACGGGCTTTCTCGTGGACCGCAAGGCGCTGTATGATTTCGGCGAGAGCCTCACGAGCGCCATCGAGCAGCTGCAGCAGAGCATTTGGGCCTGCGCGGGCGAGCCGTTCAATATCCAGTCGCCGAAGCAGCTCGGCCACGTGCTGTTTGACCAGCTCATGCTCCCGGCCGGGAAAAAGACCAAGACCGGCTGGAGCACGAATGCCGCCGTGCTTGAAAAGCTGCGCGGCAAGCACCCGATCATCGATCAAATCCTGGACTACCGCATGCTCACGAAGCTCAAGTCCACCTATGCCGACGGGCTGCTCAAGGAGATCTCGGCCGACGGGCGCATCCACACGAACTTCCAGATGACCGTCACGGCGACAGGACGCCTGTCGTCCACCGAGCCGAACCTGCAGAACATCCCCGTGCGCCGCGAGCTCGGCGCGCAGATCCGCAACATGTTCGTGGCCTCGCCCGGCAAGGTGCTCGTCGACGCGGACTACAGTCAGATCGAGCTGCGCCTGCTGGCGCATATTGCCGATGATGAGACCATGATCGCGGCCTTCCGCAGCGGGGAGGACATCCACGCCGTCACGGCGTCGCAGGTGTTCGGCGTGCCGCTCGACGAGGTTACGCCGCTGCAGCGCTCACACGCCAAGGCCGTCAATTTCGGCATTGTCTACGGCATTTCGGCCTTCAGCCTCGCGCAGGATATCGGCGTGTTCCAGAGCGAGGCCAAGGCGTATATGGACAGCTATTTTGCCAAGTACCACGGCGTGCGCGACTATATGAAGCGCATTGTCGAGCAGGCGAAGGCCGATGGTTACGTCACGACGCTTTTCGGCCGCCGGCGCGACCTGCCGGAGCTGAGATCGTCGAATTTCAACCTCCGCAGCTTTGGCGAGCGCGTGGCGCTCAATATGCCCATTCAGGGCACGGCGGCGGATATCATCAAGGCCGCCATGGTGCGCGTGGACGCGCGCATGCGCGCCGAAGGACTCGAGGCAAAGCTCCTGCTGCAGGTGCACGACGAGCTCATCGTCGAGTGTCCGGCGGCGGAGGCCGAAACGGTCCGCGCCATCCTCATCGAGGAGATGGAGCACGTGGTCGATTACCGAGTGCCGCTGCTCGTGGACGCGAAGATCGGCGCGAGCTGGGCGGAGGCGCACTGATGGACTACACGATCTGCGACGCCGCGGCGGCGCACCTGCCGCAGCTCGCCGCGCTCGAGCGCGCGTGCTTTTCCGCGCCTTGGACGCGCGCGCAGCTGGCCGGCCAGCTGCCGGACGACCGGCACGTGTTTCTCATCGCGGTTGCGGGGGAGACGGTGCTCGGCTACGCAAACTTTCTGCACGTGCTCGATGAGGGCGACATCGGCAATGTCGCCGTTGCGCCGGAGCACCGGCGGCAGGGCATCGCGGACGCGCTGCTCGACGCGCTGTGCGCGCGGGCGGCGGCGCTCGATCTCGCGTTCCTGACGCTGGAGGTGCGCGCATCCAATGCGCCCGCCATCGCGCTGTACCGCAAGCACGGGTTTCAGGCCGTCGGTCAGCGCCGAAATTACTATCAGAAGCCGGACGAGGACGCGCTCCTCATGACCTGGTTCCGGAGAGAGGCAGAGACGATATGATTATTCTTGCGATTGAATCCTCCTGTGACGAGACGGCCGTCGCCCTCGTGCGCGACGGGCGCGAGGTGCTGACCGATCAGGTCTTTTCCCAGGCTGACCTGCACGCCATTTACGGCGGCGTCGTGCCCGAGATCGCCTCGCGCTCGCACGTGGAGGTCATCTCCCAGCTGGCCGACCGCGCGCTGGAAGTGACCGGGCTGACCCGCGACGACATCGACGCCGTGGCCGTCACCTGCGCGCCGGGGCTCATCGGCGCGCTGCTCGTCGGCGTGAACTTTGCCAAGTCCGCCGCGCTCGCGCTCGGCGTGCCGCTCATCCCGGTGCACCATGTGCGCGGCCACATCGCGGCCAACTACATCGCCTACCCGGAGCTGAAGCCGCCGTTCGTGTGCCTGGCTATTTCGGGCGGCAACACGCTCATCTGCGACGTGCGCGACTATACCGACCTGCGCATCCTCGGCGCCACGCGCGACGATGCGGCCGGCGAGTGTTTTGACAAGACCGCGCGTGTGCTCGGCCTGCCATACCCCGGCGGCAAGCCCATCGACGACCTGTCCAAGACCGGCGACGATCGGAAGTACAAGCTCCCCATCGGCCACGTGGACGGCTGCCCGTATGACATGAGCTTCAGCGGCCTGAAAACGGCCGTCATCAACCTTGCCCACACGGCGGAGCAGAAGGGCGAGCCGCTCGATAAGCCCTCGCTCGCCGCGTCGTTCTGCCGCGCCATGAGCGAGAGCCTCGTGCCGCGCACGATGGCGGCGGTCCGCGAGCTCGGCTATGACAAGCTCGCCGTGGCGGGCGGCGTCGCGGCCAATTCCCGCATCCGCGGAGATTTTCAGGCCGCGTGTGACGCGGCCGGCATCCGCCTGTTCGTCCCGCCGCTGAAGCTCTGCGGCGACAATGCCGCCATGATCGGCTGCCAGGCGTATTATGAGTATCTGCGCGGCGCGCGCGCCGGCAGCGAACTCAACGCCTGGGCCAATATGGAGATCTCCGAGGTGCCGTTTTATGGGCGTGCATGACGGCCACCGCGCCCGTATGAAGGCGCGCTTCGTGCGCAATGGGCTCGATAATTTCGATGACCACAGCGTGCTCGAGCTGCTGCTGTTTTACGCCGTGCCGCGGCGCGATGTCAACGAGCTCGCGCACGCGCTGCTGGATCATTTCGGCACGCTCGACGCGGTCTTTGAGGCAAGCTGCGAGGACATGATGCGCGTGCCCGGCGTGGGGGAGAACGTGGCCACGCTCCTCACGCTCATCCCGCAGGTCGGCCGCCGGTACCAGATGGCCAAGCGCCGCCAGCAAACGATCCTGCGCTCGAGCGAGGACGCCGGGAACTATCTCGTGCCGCTGTACCTGTATGAGCGTACGGAGGTCGTCTACCTCCTGTGTCTGGACGCCAAGTGCGGCCTCATCAGCTGTAAGGAGGTCGGCCGCGGCGTGGTCAATGCCGCAGAAGTGTCCGTGCGCGCCATCGTCGAGACGGCCCTGTCGCAGAAGGCGGTGTCCGTCATCCTCAGCCACAACCATGTGGACGCTTATGCGCTGCCGTCGCGCGAGGATGAGCTCACGACGCGCCGCATCCGGGACGCACTTTTGCTCGTAGGAATCACGCTCGCGGATCATATCATCGTCTGCGGCGAGGATTATGTGTCGTTTGCCGACAGCGGCCTGCTCTGAATCATCACCAGCGGCACAAATCTTGCATTTTGCCTGTCAAGCTTTTTTTCAAATCTCTCGCGGCTGCGAGAGATTTGTGTTATGGTAACAAAATCGGTTTTTGCGAAATCCACAAAGTCCGTTTCCACCGTTTCCTTATTTATGCAGAATCGGAGCAAACACTTGAAATAGAAAAGAAAATCCGGTGTTGAAAAGTCGGTTGAAAATGTTGATAACTCACAGCAAACAGGAAGTCGGCAAAAAGTTATGTAAACATATTGTCACGGAAATGTAAGAACTTTGATCTTCTCCGCGGGCGGGAAAGCCTGAAACAGCGCGTGTTTTTCGGGGGGGTGTAACAGTGCAAATTCTGCACAACTGACAGGAAGCGAAAAAAATCGACAACTTGTGCAGAAATGCGACATTTTTTCATGCATGAAAACAAATAGTAATCGTTGAACTTTTTTGTTGACATCCACTGAGACATGTGATAGAATGTGCAAGCTGTAAGAAATGTGCTAGTGTAGCTCAGTCGGTAGAGCAGCTGATTCGTAATTATGAATGCGATTTTTATGCATTTGCAGGGATTACACCACTTGATTTTCGGCCTATAGTAGACCAATCAAGAGGTGTTTTTTTATGCCAAAAATCAAAATGCAAACAGCGTTATGCCCCTCATTTGAGGATGCTTTTGAGCGATTCATCATTGCGAAAAAAGCAAAAGGATTATCCGACAAAAGCATAGCAACCTATAACAACCATTACAATGCAATTAGCAAGTACATTGAGCCAGAGATGCAAATGGACAAGCTAAGCAAGGCAAACATTGAATATATGCTTGCTGGTATGCGTGATAAAGGACTTGCGGCAAATAGCATTGCAAGCTACACGCGCACACTACGCAGCTTCCTGTCATGGGCAAGCGAAGAAGAGTTAACAACCGTGAGCTGCAAGCAGTATAAGGCCGAAGAAACAGTTAAAGACACATACACTGATGCAGAGCTTGCTAGGCTACTCAAGAAGCCCAATATCCACAAATGCACCTTTAGCGAATATCGCAATTGGGTTATGATTAATATGCTGCTCAACTGTGGCATGAGAGCTGCAACAATGCGTAGTATCTTAATAAAAGACGTTAACTTGCAAAACCAGACTATCATTTATCGCCATACCAAAAATAAGAGCATTCAGATTGCGCCGCTGTGCAGCGAAATGGTTTGCATTTTGCGCGAGTATTTGAAACTGAGGCAAGGCAATGTGGATGATGTACTTTTCCCCTCAGACGAAAACACAAAGTTTACGGAGAGCGGCCTTTATCAGGCAATTGCAAAATATAACCATAGTAGAGGCGTTAGCAAGACGAGCACGCATTTATTCCGCCACACGTATGCAGAACGCTTTTTGCAGAACGGAGGTTCTCCATTTGAATTGCAAAAAATCCTTGGGCACAGCACATTAACAATGACACGCAAATACTGCCGCATTTATGACTACGACATTGTGCGCAAATATGACCAAGTTTCTCCCTTGGCTACTTTTCGAGCTGGAAGCAATAACCATTGACACAAACAACAAATGTGATATTGTAAAAGATAGCAAAAGCCAAAAAAAGAAGGGAGAAAATAATAAATGGCATTTAACACTGAGCTGGTAGAAATTTATAACAACATGGTTAACAACTTCAAAAAAGTGACTGCTAACCAAGCCAATCCTAACTGCAAAGGCATGCCGGAGCTTTGGGGCAACATTCAGGCAATGGGAATTGCAATCTGCTGTGAAGCCAATGAGTATATGGATGCGACTCATATCTGGCATATTCGCAAGAAAGACGGCACACTCTATTGCAGCGACAAGATTAACAAAAACGATTTAGTGATGAAATATGCAACAGACGAAGAGGCCGCTAAAGCGAACAAGTAATTAAACAATACGAAAAAGAGTAAGGCAATTAAGCCTTACTCTTTTTTTTATGCCTAAAAATTCCGTTTAACAAATAGATTACCCTCTTTTTTCACAGTACAAAATCATAGCTCCATGCGCAAAGCATACACATTCATATGTCGTGCTGTCAAAAAATACAAGTCGAGAAATTGTTATATGGTATAAGAGGCTCATGAAAAGCAAAGCCAGCGATGACATATGCACTGCCTGTTCACTCTCCTCTTCTCCCCCACTGCAAATATGGTGCATTGATTGCGGTGAAGTGGTTGATGTAAGCGAATTTGACTCGAAGACTTGTAGATGTAAAGATTGTCAGGATAAAGCATTACGAAAATCATGGGCAGAAGCTTCTAAAAGATATAGAAAATCGAAAAATGGATCGTCATAATACCCTTCTCGTTTACAATACAAAATTATAGCCTCACATAAAAATCATATGCATTTGTATGAGGCTATGCTAAAAATCAGGTGTCGAGATTTAGTTATATGGTATATATAACACATATACACATACGAATTTTTACTATGAAAAAGAACGAAACGGAGGAATACCATGGAACAAGAACTATTAGTAGCAATTCCTGAAGCAGTAGCAAATTTGACAAAACTAGAAAAATGTGGTATAATTAGGAAAATAAAAAATCACATGATTTAAGACGGTGAGTCATTTTGTACTGCTAGACAGATGCTCTTTTTTTTACACTTGCTTATTCCATTGTTATAAGCATAGATTTTGAGCGACAAAAAATGAGGTAGTCGAGAAATAGTTATATGGTATAGAGATATGCTCACGCCGGTGCTTTTAATCTGGTTCGACTCCAGAGGTGGGCGGTATTTTTTTTTAAATTTTTTTATTTTGAAAGGAGAAATGATTATGGAAAAGATGAAACATGGAGCAGTTTATACCTGTCGCAGGTTGCGCTTGCTGAGTTATCTAAAGGAGCATAAGAGTGACATTTGGAGAAAGAAAATAGGCTGGTGGCCGAAAATAGTTGCAGCAAATCTAGACAACCATTTTATAGCCTACAGAGATGCTTACTCCGGTGAGACATTCATCGTCGATTGCGCAGAATTAAAAGAATACTTAAAAAATAATGTCCTACGAAAAGTAAGATGCTACGAGAAGAACAACAGCAAGTGTGCGCTTTGCGGCTTATTATCAGAAGATACTATTTTGTGGGATTTAGATTGTGATTATATAGTATGCTAATTTAATACAATTATTTATGGTTTTTCAGGTTGACACTTTGGGAGGGTAATTATACCTCTTTCTAGGGTTAACCTGAAAAACCGTGCATTTAGTGAGGATTTTTAAGTAATAAAAAGGAGGTGGCTGTTATGTCTGGTAAAAAATATGAAAATCTTACTGCTAATAATGCTTCCCCGGAGGAAATCAGAGAAAGGAACTCAAGGGCTGGCAAGGCTAGTGCAAAGGCAAGAAAAAGAAAAAAGGAATTAAAAGAGTTATTGTTACTAGCGTTATCTCAGCCGCAAGAGGGTAAGCCAGAAGAAGATAATTATATGGGGATTACTGTTGCTCTGATTCAAAAGGCACTCAAAGGAGACACAAAAGCGTTTGAGATTATCAGAGATACTATTGGACAGAAGCCAATTGAACAGCTTGATATTAACAGCAATAAAATAAATATTAATATAACTGGTGACGAGAATGATTAATCTCAACATTAGTAAGAAGATTTTTGTACCATTATATTACCCTTATTTATGGGATTATAGTTACAGATATAATGTCTATTGGGGTGGCAGAGCAAGTGGCAAAACGAAATTTATTATGCAAAAATTGTTCTTAAAAGGATTAAAAGAAAGAAGAACTATTCTCTTGATGAGAAAAGAAACAAATAAATTGCGTGATAGCGTTTGGAAAGAGTTAATGGTGACTCTCGATGATTTTAATATGAGGCAATTTTTTGAGGTTAATAAGTCGGAATTGAGGGCAACTTGCAAAATCAATGGCACAGAATTTAAGTGTTTAGGCTTAGATGAGCCAGAAAAAATTAAAGGTTTTGTTGATATTTCAGATGTTTTTATGGATGAGGTTACTGCATTTACGGCAGATGATATTGAACTGATTGATGGTACATTGAGAAGCAAGAAATATCATTTGCCATTACAAATGTATTTTTCATTTAATCCAATTTCTAAGGCGAATTTTGTATACAATTATTTTGGCTTTAGCACTGATACAACACCACCAGATACTTTCATTTTACATTCTACTTATTTAGATAATCCTTTTATTGATGATAGTTTCAGGGGCAGAATGGATACCTTGAAGCAGAGAAACTATAACAGGTGGAAAATTGAAGCACTAGGTGAGTTTTGCACACTGGATAGGCTGGTATATAACAATTGGAGAGTTGAGGACTTTGATTATAAAGATATCGAAGGTGAGCTTTTAGTGGGACTTGATTTTGGATTTGTTACTGACATATCAGCACTAGTTGCAAGTATTTTGCAAGAAAGCGAAAAGAAGATATGGATATTCAAAACTTGGGGAGATACTGGTAAGACAAATGAGGAATTGGCAGCAATAATTAAATCATTGGGCTTTGCTAAGAGTGTTATTATTGCAGACTCAGCGGAGCAAAAATCCATTGAAGAGCTTAAAAGATGTGGCATTACAAGAGTAAGGCCAAGCAAAAAAGGGCCAGACAGCATTATTCATGGTATTCAAAAGCTGCAAAACTATGAGATTATAGTGCATCCCTCTTGTGAGGGCATTATTACTGAATTTGAAAACTATTCATGGCAAAAAGATAAGGCAACAGGAGAGTACATTAATAAGCCTATTGATGCCTTCAACCACTTTTGTGACTCGCTGAGGTACAGCTTGCAGTGTGTTGGCACAAGGCTTAAATCTTTTGATAAATCCCTATTGGGACTATAGGAGTTGATACTTATGATTGAATTACTTTATAACGCCGTTAGAGCAGTTGGCGGCGAAGATATTAACATTATTGCAGATATTCAAGATGCAGACGGAAAAGATATTACAAGTGGATGCAGCTTATCCTTTTATGATAAAAATCAAGAGTTGTTAGGTGAATTCCAAGGAAGATTTATAAATGATGCATGGGTGTTTACCATTCCAGCAGACAGCACACAAGGCAAGCTAGGCCGCTATTGGTATCGCATTAGCTACAAGGGTGCTAGTCTTGGCTTTGCTGCACCTATTTACATTGGGAGGTGAGGCGAATGCCACTACAACTAAAAAACAGCAATGCAACTATTACTTTGCAAGCCCCTATTCAACAATTAGGTGGAGGAGCTGTTGATAGCGTTAATGGCATGACTGGCGATGTTGTGCTTGATATTCCTAGCAAGACTAGTCAGCTTGAGAATGATAGCGACTTTGCCACAAATAGCACGTTAGAAACAGAGATTGCAGCGGTTGATGGCAAAATTCCAGCTCATTCGGTTGAATATACTAAACAGACATTGACCGATGAACAGAAAAAACAAGCGCGTGAAAATATCGGGGCTGTAGATACAGCTAACGGATTATTACCTGTTGAATGTGTTTTACCATTAGGGCTTAACACTACAAATAAAACTGTATTCGTAAAAAATGGGGTAATGCTTCCTCTCGATTATTCGGCGGCAACAGGCGATATGAAAAAAGCAATAGCGCGTTTTAGTTTGCTTACGAATGGCGCGAATATTACTCCGGCTCTAATAGACACTTTGGTCGAAGCTTTTGCAACTCTTATTGGAAATGGAATATGCAAGCGAATTGCAATGAAGCACAATGTGCTCCATCCATTTCTGTAGAATCCTACGATAGCAATGCGACAACAGTTGCGCTCACTGGAAATAAATCAAAATTTGTCAAATACTACAGCAATGTAGCAGTAACTGCACATGCAGTTGCTAAGCATAGCGCAACTATTAAGTCACAGAGTATTACCATTGGCAGCACAACAATTAATAGCGGCAGCGGCACAATTAAGGCTGTTACAGACGGATTGGTTAAGGTTACTGCAACAGACAGTCGTTGGTTTACCAATCAGATTAGCTCTAAGCATACGCTTGTTGATTATGTAAAATTAACGTGCTCCATTACAGCAGGAGCGGCTAGCACAAGTGGTGTTGCACAGTTAAAAGTGAGCGGCAATTATTGGAATGGCAATTTTGGAACTGCAAGCAATACACTAACTATCCAATACAGATATAAAGCACAAGACGGCTCTTTTACTTCTTGGAAAAATTCAAATGCCGCTGTTACGAAGAGTAATAACACTTATAACACTACAATTAGCATTAGTGGGCTTGACTACACAAAAGCCTATACTTTTCAGGCGCGCGCCATAGACAAGCTAGCCACAATTGAAAGCGGAGGACAGACACGCAAAACACAGCCCATTTTCGATTGGGGAGTTGATAGCAGTGGCGCGGCAGATTTTAATGTAAATGGCACTCTGAAAATCAACAACAAGAACATTATTGATATTATTTATCCTGTTAACAGTATTTACATGAGTCTTAATAGCGTTAATCCAAGCACCTTATTTGGCGGCACATGGGAGCAAATTAAGGACACATTTTTACTTGCTGCTGGTGCTACTTACAAAGCTGGCACAACAGGTGGCGAGGCAACACACAAATTGACGCAAGATGAGATGCCAAAGCATAACCATGTGATTTATTACCCAAATGCTGGCGGCCCTGATGAAGGAGCAGCACTTGGTTTCCCAGAAGTAGGCAGTAAAAACACATGGTGGGCACCGGCATCTATGACAGGACAAACAGGCGGCAGTGCAGCACACAATAATATGCCTCCATACTTGGCTGTTTGCATTTGGAAGAGAACGGCATAAGGGGGTGCAGCATATATGACATGGGAAATTTTTATAGGCATTACTGTTATTATTAGTTTCGTTATCTCTATCGGCAGAATCATAAAAAGCAACACACAAGCAATGACGAGCCTCAAAGATGGTATTGCGACATTAAGCACAACCCTAGAGGGGCAGAAGAAAGACATTAATATAATTGACACAACAGTGCATAATCACGAAACTAGAATCACGGTTTTGGAGCATAAAGGAGATGGCGGCAAATGAAAGACAAACTAGCAAAGCTAATTAACGTTAAGAGCATAATAACGCTCATTCTATGCGCAGTTTTTGCGTATCTGTCTGCACTAGGGCATATTACTGCGGAACAGTTTTTAACCATATTTACTGTGGTTATAAGCTTCTATTTTGGCACACAAACGCAAAAGAATGCGGATGTAGATAAGGCTGATAAGCAAGACATAATTAGTTGATTATTATGATGGCAGCATTTTGTTGCCCTCATTTTTTCGCACAAAAGGTGTTGACAAATGAGGCGGAATATAGTAAGATGCAAAGCGTTGCAATCAAGCGCTGTAGGTTGAAAAAATCAAGTGCTGATGCTTGAATATTCGCTAGTGTAGCTCAGTCGGTAGAGCAGCTGATTCGTAATCAGCAGGTCGTGTGTTCGAGTCACA
>OHAF01002527.1_pt1 | contig 13624 bp, 11 predicted proteins | sample 1577041 | NCBI WGS metagenome assembly OHAF01 (sample SAMEA3541495, study PRJEB24748) | human gut metagenome | biome: human gut; feature: human-associated habitat; material: faeces | place: China | collected 2012
GCAAAGTAACGGAAGAGTGGATGGCTTTACAATGTGTACTTTATCGGATGCTTACGTAAGTCTGAATCTACGATAAAGTCAGTTCTGCAATCAGAAGCTCCATCTATGGACCCTATAGAACAATATGTAAAGGAAAGTGTAACAGACCTGAAAAAACACATGCCTCTTAATACAAAAGACCTTGAAGCAGAAGCTATTTATCTTGCAGCATATCTTTATCTGAAAGGTTCTTATCAGATTGACTTTGAATTAGATTACTTCTCGGAAGGTCTTATTGATAAGATCCCATCAAGAAACTTCAATGTTGCTGATAAGGTGTTTTCATACATGGTAAAATATGGAGAAGGACACTATGGAGTAGAAGAACGGGATTATGGTATTAATGGTTATAAAATGAATATTCAAATGTGTTCTGATTATGGTAGTTATGTGAAGAGCTATTTTATAAGAGCACATAAAATCAGTTCAGGGCAAGATTATAATCACTTTAGTTCACCAAGAAACTGTTTATGGAGAAATGGAGAAAAAACTATAGATAGTCCAACCCAACGAGACATCTACTACAAATTTAGCAAGGGCACGTTTGAATTTATGATACCACCATACAATCCTCTTGTTGTAGGACGTGTAACAAAACAAGATGAATCAACTCTACGTTGTGAATCAAATGATGGAAGAAGAACATTTGTTTTCCACTTTAATGGCGCATTAAAGCCAAGTTGTTTGGATTATATAGAGATGTATCGAAATGATAAGGGAGATATGGTTTCTTATCACAAAGAATAGCCTTTAAAACATTTTTTCTATATCAAAAGAAATTAGACAAATATTCAAGTGCTGTACTATCTAAGGGACATAATAAATAGTACAGTGCTTTTTATATATAAGTAAAATTCGTATCTTTGCAACAAAATAAGAGTTCCTTGTAAGCAATTCAAGGTAGAACGCAGCAGATTGCACAGTTGCCAAGTCATTACCTCAAAAATGGGTAATTCTCCCAAAGTCCTTTGTATAAGGCACTAACGAAAGTTTTCCAGAATTACGAAAAAAATTTCTATGATATTTGACAAAATAAAATTTGTCAGGCATTTTGTCAGAAACCGGGTGTCGGAGTTTGACACAAAGGCGGTTTCTTCGGAGGTTTTGTTATATCGTAATAACGACTGGACGCTTGACCAGTTCATAATTCGCATCCGCAACAGCACCGTTCACAAAGGTTGTCCGGGATGTTTTATATACGCCGTATGCCTCGTGTATATGGCCGAACAGATGGTAGCGAGGGTTGATGATTTCTATTTGCTTCCGTAAATCTTCATTCCCCATATTTGCGCCGAATGCTGATTTATCAAGAATTCCGAACGGCGGACAATGCGAAATCAGTATGTCGGTCTGTTGAGGAATCCGGGCGATTTTCTCCGTATAAAGGTCTGCCCAGTGGATTTCGTAGGATAGAAAGAACGGGATTCCCCATATTTTCACACCCTCGATTTCTATACCTCTGTTGCATAGATAGTAGCAGTTATGCGGCATCCCTTCGATACTGGCTCCATCCAAGCAATCGTCATGATTGCCTGCGATGAAGATTTTGTACCGGTAATTCAATGCCCCGAACCATTCAATAAAATCGGCAATTTCTTCCTTCGTCCCGTTCCATGACAAGTCCCCTGCATGGATCAACACGTCGGCCTGCGGTAGGTTTTGCAACTCGTGATGTTTTCCATGCGTGTCGGATAGAAAGGCGATCGTCATCCTTGATAAGTGATATATTTGAGAGAATTGGTTTATTGATGATTTGTCGCGATAATCGGAACAGGTGTATTTTCTTATATTTCCATCTTGCAGAGGGGGAATCGTCGAAAGATGTTGTGAACATTATTCTTTTCAAGGATTATTCAGTCTTGGTTCGGAGTTATTATTAATGCCTCCCCTTTTAGATGTAGAATATTACAATATCTCATTCCTCGTGTTTTTGTTTTGACAATAAGTAACCATCCTTATAAAAATACAAACCACTGGAATAAAAGAATAGAGTACCATAATCACATGGCACTCTATTCATATGTGAGAGGAGCAAAACGGTTGCCAATTATGTTTCTTCATTAAAAAAGAGTTGATAGTAGTGCATGCCTGTGGCTTCATCAAACCCACGTTTAATACATTGTCTATCTCCGTGCACGTATATATGAAAGTTTTTATCAAGTTTAATAACACTTTTTAGCCCACGAGCCTGCTTCTTCACAGCAGATTCCGATATCGAGAAACTATCGGATAACTCTAAGTCCCTTTCTTTAAGATATTCAACCTTATAAGCATTAAAACTATCTATTACTTCTGGTTGAACAATTACTTCGTTTTCAAATTCCTCTATGTCAAAAGTATCCTTTTCCTTAAAATATTTAACAGATTTGTTTATCAAATCTGCTTGATCTGCTTGATCTGCTTCAAATTGACGAGGAAATTCTTTTGTTATAAAACTCTTATACAAAGAGATTGTATGCTGGGTATTATAATACTCATCTTTCCTTTGTTGTACTCGCAGAAAATCATCTACCCAAAAATGAGCCTCAGTACCTTTATTGATGTTATCCACTATTGATACTAAATATCCATTTTCATTGTCGATATTGAATATTAAGCATCCTTTGTCTAGTTTATTTATATTAATTCCCTGTTCGCTTTCAATTCCTATATCAGACGCTGTTGTATAGACTTTCAAAAATGTATCTTTATTTTCCGATTTGAACAATCCTACGGCATCAACAATAATTCCATTTACCTCCAGTTCTTTGAAATAAACTACATAAAACTCTCCTCCTTTAATATTAGGATGATTATTCTGTTCATATAAATGCTTGGCAAGTTTTATAGATTGTCCGTACAGACTATTTGGGGTCTTAAAAATTTCCGATACAAATGCGTAAACCTCATTTAAGGCAAGGTCTGTTTCGTGATAGAGACTATAGTACTCATTTGACTTAAACGGACTAATGAAATAAGAATAGAGAACACTCCTAATCTCGTCGTTTACTTTTAACAAGCCCTGAGATAAGAAAAGTGGTTCGTCTATTGATTTGTTGCCAACTCTATGTACGGCAATAGATTCTATTTTGTTCATTGTTTGTTTTTACTTTCTTTTTTAGAGACAATCAAATATAAGTCAGATGTTATTCCTAATATAACGAAAATGATGTGTACCAATACAGCGATTATTATGCATGTCAATCGCAATTCACGACACGGGTCTATTATAAATGCCGGGATTATAAAACATATCAACAAAACAACTGATTCCCAGAAGATAACATAGGACAGATCTATAACAATTCTATCAAAGAGAGAGTGCGTTTTATTTTTCCATAATTTTACACCAATGGAATGCTCTTTTGATGCATCAATGTTTTTATTGCCACTTGCTATAAAGATTGCCAATACAGATATCGAAAATCCTAACAATATGCCTATTACATTTAATATGTCTGATCGCGTTTCGGAGGCAAAGTTTGGTTTCTTTAAAATATCAATATTGTAAAAGACTATCACTCCAATAGCAATAGAGATTACAATAGATAGTAAATAACTCCATTTCCGAGTGGCAAAGAATTCATAAAATAATACAGCGACACGTCCCATTATACTAAAGCATTCGCCAGTTCTTCTAATTCTGTGTATATGTTATGGGTAATAACCTCTCCTGTTTCTGAATTAAGTTCTGCTTCTATTTCTGTCTTTTTGCCAAAAAATTCAGTATCAATCATCACATTATGTTTCTCTTCGTCTTCTCCGTATATACGTATTTTAGAAATTTTTGACTTCTTTTTCCCCTGCATCAATTGTAAAACATCCAATCCAAATCCTTTTAAGGACATATCTTTCTCCGCTTTTATTGTTAAGACCACATTGCTTTTGGCAGCCACTAATTTATTGGAAAAGTCTAACGCGTCTGACCCTACTAATGTTTTATCAAAATGAACCTCGGCAATTTTAGCACGTCCAAGATTATTTAGCATCTCAAAAAAATCATCGCCACATACAATTTTATAGTTTATTGAATATGATCGCTTCTCTTTCTTGCTTTGAACCCATAATTTATTATACCCATTCAAACAATCAACAAATTGGTTCATCGTTATTCCATTCCCATTTTTCTCAAAAATAACAAAAACATCAAATTCATTATCCCCTCGGTCTATTATTTTGATTAAAAAATGGTTCTTTTCAATATCTCCTTCTTGCTTTGTTCTAGTGTTGGGACGCTCCTCGCCGGTTCTACTATTTAGCAAATATGGGCAGAAATCTTGAGTTGCACTTTTCATTAGTCCTTTAATAACGATTGAATTATCGCCCTTAACATGAGGCATGCAACTATCTAAAAGGCATATTTTGGATTGTTTCAATTGATGTATCCTAATCAGTCTTTTTTTCTTTAATATAAATTGAAATAAGTCTTTAACCTCAACAAAAGGCATAATGTTATCCTCCTCTTTACGCCATATCTTTTTGGTTAATTCAAAATACTGAATTTGTCTCTTTTTTGTTGCCATAAACAAAGGGAGTAGTTAAGTATTATAATTACTTTAAAGATACATGTTTTTTATAACAAATGCAATATTTCCCCCAATTATCTCGCTCTATTTAAAACGAATAAATATTTTTTGCAATAATGGGATGCTGGAAAATTGTTGTTTCTATTTGTCCTAGTTATGAATAGTCAATCCCATTGTTGGTATTTGGAAGGAAAAGTAGGTTAAGTATGCGATATTAGTAAAGGGGCCATTATTGTTTCCAAATTATTGTTATGATATAATATGTTGTGACTGTATAGGAATTGGATCATTGATTAATAATTGGAGTTATAAGTGTTAGGAAAGGATTATAAATGTTATTAACCCTCTAATTTAGTGGGCGCTTCAGACCTCATCAAAACCGCGTTGTAGATATCTACAACGCGGTTTTGATTTTTATTTGTACGGTATTTGTACGGTGAGTGTCAATTTTTTCATCTATGTTCTGATTCTTAGAGTCAATAAACACATCAACTTCGAACTCTAATATTGTAAAACAGTGTCGATTTGATTCCGGATTATGGTATAGATTAAATATCCGTTAATAAATTGATTACCTAACGATTGTGTCTTATTTGAATGTAAATAAAATGTAATATTATAACAAAATATAATTTTCTAATAGAGGTCGTAATAATGCTAGTATATGACTGATTTGTAGTTTGACGATAAATATGTAGTGTGTTTTGATGTAAGTTGTTGATTTATAATTTACTCTGTTATTTTGATGGTAGATTCAATAATTCTTTTTAATGCATCAATAGCTTTTAATTTCATTTGCTCTATTGTTGTATATTTTTTTGCTATTGCCTGCTGGATTTGCAAATCAAAATCGCCATTATTATCAATGGGAATTGGGATTTGCAGATTTTCTAACATTTGAGGTTGTAATTTTGTATATTCATTTTTTTTACCTTCTATTACGCGTCCTTTTGTTTTCGCAAGCACTCTAAAATATGGCTGTGCAATAAATCGAATATAATCGATATTGATTAGATTCGTTTTGGGAATTAATAATGCTCTATCTCCGTTTATTGAAAATTTGCCAGATAAAATGAAAATGTAACCTCCATAACCATTCGTTGTCCATGTTAAGTAACGACCATTATAATCATATGTATTAATGAATGTTAATGGGGCGCGAGTTGATGCTGAATAAACAGGATAATTACCTGAGTTATTATGTCCGTATTTATGAGTATATTTGCTAATACCTCTTTGCGGCTTGAATATGTCTAATATATTGATTAATTTGTAATTATAATCATCATTATCAATGTCGACACTAATATTTTGTAGTTGATGTATATATTGCTTAATGCGATTTTGCAATGTTGTGTATTTATCATTTTTATCTGCTATATTAATTTGTGCAGATAAATCAATCTCTCCGGATGGCAAAATAGGAATAGGAATGGCAATATTACGCATATTTTCCAAAGATGCCCTATATGATCTTGAAAAACCTATCTTCTGACCTTCAATATTTAAAACAATATTAACATATCGCATATTTATTGTTGTGGAAACTGTTTGAAGAACGCCGCAATGGTCTGTTGGGATAAACGGATTATCTTCAGCGATATATCGACACTGCCAATTGCCATCAATACCCCATATCACAGAACTTGATGAAAAGGAAAGTTTATTTAATAAGTTAGAACCCCATCCGAATTCTTGATGGACATTGGCACTATATATTGGATATTTGCCTTTTTTACTATTAAATAATTCTCCTTTGGTTATCCGTTTTCCTATTTGTAGAGAGAAATAAATTGGGTCGCCAAGGTATATGTATTTATAATCCATTCTTAGTAAATGAGTTTAGAAGATTACTAACATCGTGTATTATACTGATGAATTCTTGCTCCGATATTGTTGTGGATTCTTCTAAAATACCTAATGTCATTTTTTCCTCATCAGACCAATCTCTATCCACCAGCCAATGAGAGTTGATAAAGCGAGCTAATGGGAAAACTTTGCATCGTTGAGAGTTAGATTCGAAATCAGAAGGACTTGCCATAAATTGCTTATACAATTTAGTCATTTCATACAAATCATTATTGGCAATCTCGAATCGTTTAGCATCTCTCGTTTCTCCAATTTCAGATACTAAATAGGTGAAAATGGGTGTTGTCTGATGCTCTCTGTCGCTTTTTTTTGATATAGATAGGATGTATGTGTTTTTTGGTGTTGCAAAGAATGTTCGGGTAGGAAGTGAAATAATGGCATTAAGAGTGCATGTTGTCAAAAGATGCTCTCGTAATTTATTATCTGCAGATCGAGATAATAATCCATCTGGAACAATAATAAATGCTCTACCACCTTGTTTTAGAGAATTAATGATCCATTCTAAAGCCAATCCTTCTAAACCGTTGCCAGATATGGGATATAAACATGACTTTCCATTTTCTTCAATTTCTTTCTTCATTGCGCTAACACCACTTGTTACATACGGTGGATTAGTCAATATCAGGTCAAATGTTTCCTTTTTATCAATGCCAAATGTCCCCAAATTCGTTTTGATCAAATGAAACACTTGGTTGAAAACAGATTCAGCAAATTCCTTTGTGTCAGATTTATGTTTTGCTATTAAATCAGACAAATAGATCAACATATTTGCTTTTGCAAGAATAATTGTGCGTTGATCGTCTTTTTCGTCTGAACCTTTATCGTAGCCCTCAAGTTTTAGTTTGGGTGTGATTTTCCCATTAATTGGCTCATATTGTTGTTTGAATTTGGGATATTCATTTAAAAACTCAAGGAGAAAACCTCCGACTCCACAAAATGGATCGCAAACTACTGCGTTATCTGGTAAAGATTCGGCTTGTGCCATCCTGACAATCGCTTTAACAACATTTCTTGGGGTGAAATATTGTCCTAATGATGATATGCCGGCGGATTGCCTTAAAAAACTCTCATATAATCTTGTTTTAAAACTCTTGTCTATGTTCTTAAAAGAACCGTATTCTTTATCATAATCAGCAAATTGCTGTAAAACGGTTTGGAATAATGTCGCTTGTGCTAAATTTGGCTGCCCTTCTTCATTTACGAAAATAGTTCCATTAATAACAGTTGTATTATCCAATGGACTTTTCGGGAACATTTCTCTAATTTTTGGGCGAACTAAAGCTGCATATTGTTTTAATGCGTCTTCTTTGTCTGCAGTGCTTGTATTGTAAATGTTATCAAAACTATAGTGATCTTTAAGTACTCCTAGGTCAGATAAAAACTTAAAAATAAAAATTTCGACTACATTATATAGACATTTTTCCGGCTCTTTGCCTGTGCTAATCCATATCTTTTGCCAAACACTATTTGCTAGAGTTTGGGGATTTAAAATGATTTCAGGGGCTATTTGTGCATTCGAATCCAGATTATCTGACTTTTTAAGTAGTTCCACTAGGGCCGCTTTACTCTCGGTGGACATGCATTGTTTATTCGTGATGTCAGCAACATTAAGAACAAAGTTAATACACTTTCCATCGGGATTTTTAATGTGTTGCTTGCTGGTAGAATGAAACCAATACGAGTTTACTCCATCACTTGCACAGATTACATTACATGATAATTTTTTTGCTAATGAATAATACCAATTAGAAATTGTTGCCAAAGCTTCTGTTTCATTGGCAAATTTCCCGGTGTTTTTATATTCTATTAAACAAACAACAGTGTTTTTGTCCTTAATTATCAGACCATCTGGTTTATTTTTGCTTAACCCTTTATAGTCATTTGGGGGTAGAATCCCTGCTTTTTTTAATTGTGCAACATTAGTCGCTCCGATTTTGATATAGTGATAACCTTCAACTAATTCAAAATCAAAACCACCTTGGTTTAATTCTTCACTTGCCTTTATGTTGTACTTGTACATAAGATAATAACAATTTACCTAAATTACAAATATACTTAAATTTTTCTTAGAAAAACGTTATTCTGAAATATTCACTATCTTTGCCCCTGCGAACAACATTATATTTAACCGTTTTCACAAAGGGTTATAGGGTGCATCATGCTCAAAAGGTATGCGCAGAGCTGTTGGGGTTTAGCGACCCGTGAACAGCACACTTTATAACCTGAAATATGGGGATAATGTTGTTCGCAGCTGCGCATATTTTTATTTTATGCGAACAACATTATCCGTCCGTACCCCGGTACAGACACGCCGCAAGGCCAGCCGCAGGCGGTTCCCGCCGTGCAACCTCTCGATTCGTTTCCATTTCCACCCGCCGGATTAGCAAGTAACTGCTAACCAAACCGTTATTCTCTTTGTTGTGCCCAGCGCACGATAAGGACAGCCCTCACTATGTCTAAATTCTAACAATCAACCAAATGGAAACGAATCAAAACCCTGTGCAAGAACAATCTGCACAACGCATAACCCCCGAAACCACCCAAGCCGAACAACAGCCCGTACCCTCTCCGGAACAGCCGACGGGGCAACTTGCTCCAAAGCCAGAACCGCAACCCGAACAACCAACGGAAAAACTCTACAATCCTGCCGAAGCCGCCCGGATCGTTCAATGCCTGACAGAAGATTATTTCAACCCCGAATATATCCTGCTTTTCGGAAAATTGGTCGGCGGCACACACCATAGCGACGCCATGGCCTATGACTTGCTGATGGTCGTGCGGGAAACGCCCGAATACGACTGGATTCAGGCGAAACGCATCCTGCGTTACAAAGTGCCGTACAGCAGGCGCGAGATCACCTATATCAACCTCTACATTATGCCTTTGAGCTATGTCGAGTCGAATAAAACACCATTCCTCTACTTTGCCCATTCCGAGGGCGAATTGCTCTATTGCAGCGACCACTGCCATTTCCGCCGCCCGAAACACCCGATCAACTTTGCCGCAGCCTATGCGGACGCCAAATTTCATTTCGATACTTTCCGGATGCTGGGCAACGAATTGATCGAACAGGCGCAGGACGCCTTCAGCGAAAGCCGCAATATGCGTCTGGCGGCTTTGTTCATGGCGCAGGCTGCGGTCTACTTTTATCACACTCTCTATTATGTTTATCACGGGCTGGAGTTCGATATTCACGATCCGGTCGTGATGCACGAACGGATGCGGACGCTCTCGACGCAGCTGATGCTGGTTTTAGACGATAACCATATCGAAAATATCTTCACGCTGCCGCGCCTGAAGAGTTTTCTGGTAAAAGCACGCTACGACATTGGTTTCGATGTTGCGCCGCAGGAATTGGAAATGCACCTGCAACGCGTCGAAAAAATGGGGCATATCATCGAAAACTACTGCGGCTTGCGGCTGGAGCTTTATAAAGAGTTGAGCGAACGGCAATAAGCGGCCAATCATTCGAACGAACAGGGGTTTGCGGGATCACTGACAATCCCGCAAGCCCCTGTTTCGTTTACGAAAACATAACCTTGCCGATAGACACACGGCAATTCCTGCGTTCTGCTATCGGGCACATGCAGCTACCGTTTGGAAAGTTTGATTGGAACAGTTCGTGCGGCGGATTTCCTTCAACTATCAGACATCCGTAAAGAGGTTGAGCTGGTGCAGCATCGTGAAGGCGAAGGAGGCGCCGATGATGATGCACAATACCACCAGCAGTGCGTTCAGTACCCGGGGCGAAGGCTTTGTCGGCCGGCCCTCGTTACTGCGGATATATTCGCGGAAGAAGATGTAGAGTGCCGGCACGATGCTGCATGCCAGGAGGTAGTCCTCGGGGATGCCGAAGAAGTAGACCTTCGAGAGCCCGATCAGCGCCCAGTGGCAGAGGAACATGGCCAGCACGATGTTGATCCGCTCCGAAAAGGCCAGCATCAGCCCGATGGTGAATACGGCGACCGAACACGGCATCACGGGCGTGGTGACCATCGGGAACGTACGCCCCAGCGCCAGCGAAAAGAGCGGGTAGACGAGCGGCATGGCGAACAGCAGCAGCGCGAAGCCTGTATGGTTGTGCGTGCGTTGGAGCGAAGCGTGTTTCACGACCAGGTCGTATACCCAGATGCACCCCATGATCGCCCAGAAGAGCGCCAGCATGTCGTTGTGCTCGCGTTGTTCGCCGTATAAGAGGTAATAGACACCAGCGATCCAGAAATTGAGCAGCGCCATAAAGGTCTTCATGGCGATACGTACCCCGGGCGTCGGGCGCAGGTAGAGCAGCAGCGTCAGTGTGGCCGCAACCAGCGTCAGTAGGAGCTGTACGGGCCATGTCGCGGCGTTATAGGAGGCGATGGTGTTCCAGAAGATTTCCATGGATCGTTATTTGTCGGTATGCTTGCGGCGCCGCGTGAGCGAGAATGCCTGGTGGTTGAATACGAAGATGGGCAGCGTAGCCCCCGCTGCCAGCAGTGCGATCACGCTCAGCGATACGGTTGCGTTGAGGAAGAATTGCTGCATGTATTGCAACCCCTCCCCCGGGTCGTTGAGCGATTGCAGGAACATGATGAGCGAAAAGACGGTCTTGTAGGCATAGATGCCGGGAACCATCGGCAGCAGGGCGGGGATGTAGAGGGCCGTCATCGGGCAGCGGATGCCGCGCCCCAGCCACAGGCTGCCGAACCCGATGCTGATCGAGGCGAACAGCGAGGCCGTGGCGATGTCGACCGAAAAGTAGTGCATCAAGCAGAACCGCAGGGCGTGCCCCATGGCCGCCAGCAGGGCGATACGGGGAAAAGCCCGCATCGGCGGGTCGGAAACGGCGCCGAAACCGATGGCCGCGATGGCCGCAAAGAGCCCGTCGAGAAGGATGTCCGCAGCGATCATAGCAAACCGTCCTTAACCATTAACAATGTCGCCGACAGGCCGATGGCGATGCAGATGATAAGCAGCAGGGCGTTGATCAGGCGGCTGCACCCGATCAGGATGTGCCCCTCGACGATGTCGATCACGCCATTGATGAGCGGTACCCCCGGTACGAGGAACAGGACGCTCGTCGCGAGCGCCGTTTCCGCCGAACAGTCGAACCTCAGGGCTGCCGAGGCGCACAGCGACGCCATGAACGCCGAGATGATGAAGATCAGGAAGTGGTTCACGCCGTGTGCCTGCATACGCTGTTTGGCGGCGAAACCCACGAGCGTCGAGGTGAAGACGATGCCCATGGCGATCCAGTCGCCCCCGAACAGCCGGCAGAACGAGGCGTTGGCCAGCCCCACGGTCAGCAGGACGAAGATTGGGTCTATGCGCGGTTTTGCAGTCAGTTCGTCGTAGCGACGCCGGATTTCGGAGAGCGGAAGCCTTTCGTCCAGCGCATCCCAGCTCAGGGCGCTCAGGTCGGAGTTGCGCTCGAAGCTGATCGGCAGTGCCGGGATCTTCACTACGCGGGTGATGGCCTCGCCGCTCTCTTCGTCGTGGGCGGTGATGATCGTGCTTTTCTGGAAGCTCGACAACTGGAGGTCGACCCCCTGCGAGGCTCCGATACGCTGCGAGTTGCGGATCACGCGCGAGGTGTGCACGCCCGATCCGAGCAGGTAAGTCGCATATTCCGCAATGAAGTCGAGGATTTCCGTCAGCTCTTGTCTGGTCTTCATAACGAGGGCAAAAATAGTCCATTTCGGGCAAACCGCCATTGTTGGGGCCGAAAAAATTACACCGTGATGCCCGTATGGTCGCCGTGCCGGGTTTCCCGGGTGTCGGGTAGCCTGCCCGGAGCGCCCTTGAAATACCTACGGCCTGCGCTGAAACAGCTCCGTGATGTCTTGCATGGTGCCGTCCGCTCCGACCCTGTAAAGGCGCTGGTTGGTCGTCGGCGACGTCAGCGGCCCCAGCTCCTCGACCCAGCCTCCCAGCTTGATGTAGTCGAACGACTGCGGCCGCACTCCCTCCGGCAGCCGGGCGCGTCCCGAATACCAGCCTGTGTGCAGCATCGGGAATTTCCGCCGCACGACGTCGGCCAGCGCGGCGATCTCGTGCGGTGCGGCGTCCCCGCCCATGAAACAGACGCAGGTCACCGAGCGCCCGTAGCGGGCGAGTATCCCGCACAGCTCCGCCTCGTCAAGCACCCGCCCCATGTCGGCCTGCAAGTGTGGGCTGTGGCACCCGCGGCAGCGGTTGGGGCAGTTGGTGATGTTGATCGCCAGCGTCGTTTCGCAGGGTATTTCCGCGAATACGATGTCGAAATTATGGTATCTGACCATCGTCCGTTTACTCCGCTTTGGCGTAATAGCGGTGTGCGGCCTCCTTCTGGCGCGCGGCCGAGAAGTTCGACACCCGTTTCATGTAGCCGATCACGCGCGTCAGGTAGTCCAGGTTGTCGCCGTGGCACTCGGGGCACTCCTTCAGGTAGCGCTTGTCGATGTGCCCGCACTCGTTGCATACCGTGTTGGGGATGTTGAACGTGAAATAGTTGCATCCCTCGGCGGCCGCTACGCGCAGCAGGTGGCGGTACTGCTCCTTCGAAAGGTGGTCTTCGAGGTTCATGTGCAACGCCGAACCGCCCGTGAGGTGGTCGATATAACGGCGGCCGTGGAGCCTGAACTTGTCGATCACGTTCAGCGATTCGTCCTCGACGACATAGAAATAGGAGTTGTAACAGTCGCGCGGTACGACGTAGCCGTCCTCGCGATCCCATTTGGCGTGTTTCACGCCCACGTTCTCGGCCGGGATCATCTCGCAGTTGAACATGAGCTCCTTCGAACGGTACTTCTTGTTGTAGCGTTCGATCAGCCCCAGTACGCCCTGTACGAAACCGACGTAGTCGTCGTTGTCGTTGATCGGGATGCCCAGGAACTCGGCCGCCTCGACCAGCCCGTTGACGCCGATCGTGAGGTACTGGCGCGCGAGGTTGATATAGCCCGCGTCGAACAGGGGCAGCATCCCCTTGGCCTGCAAATCCTTGAGGTTCTCGTTGTAGGCTGTCTGCACTTTGTGCACCAGGTCGACGATCTCTTCGAGGTAGGTCAGGTAGTGCATGCCGTTCTTCACGGCATACTGGATGCAGCGGTTGAGATTGATCGTCAGCACGCTCTTCGAACCGGTCGATACGCCGCCGGCGCCGAGCGTGTAGCTGAACCCGTTGTCCTGTATCTCGTTGCGCAGGCGGCAGCACGACGACAGCGAGTCGGCGTTGTCGCTGATGTAGGTGAAGA
>OHAF01002528.1_pt1 | contig 13623 bp, 12 predicted proteins | sample 1577041 | NCBI WGS metagenome assembly OHAF01 (sample SAMEA3541495, study PRJEB24748) | human gut metagenome | biome: human gut; feature: human-associated habitat; material: faeces | place: China | collected 2012
GGCAGCAGGCTGCCGGCAATCTTGTACATATTGGGGATCATCAGCAAAAGGCCCTGGGAAGCGGTGAACGTGGTGGTCAGTGCCCCGGCGGTCAGGGAGCCGTGGACCGCGCCGGCAGCGCCTCCCTCCGACTGCATGACGGAGACCTTTACTGGCTGGCCGAACATATTCTTCCGCCCCTCGGCAGACCATTTATCCGACAGCTCTGCCATCACAGAGGATGGGGTAATGGGATAGATTGCCGCGACTTCCGTAAAGGCATATGCCACATGGGCCGCCGCAGTATTGCCATCCATTGTCTTGCGCTTTCTTGCCACGTTGACTCCTCCTTGTCCCAACGCAAACGGGAGACCCTTTGCTGGATTTTTCCTGATATTCAGAGGTAAGCCGTAAAAACGGCCCACTGTATTCTTCTGACAATCTAATCCTACCATTGAAGGGCTCCTTTTGTAAATGAAAGTTCTATCCAAACTTCCTGCAGGAAAACCCCTGGAATCCTTCTATCCTGCTGGGAGAGCAAAAAGAAAACGAGAGCTAAAGTAGTTCTTTGTGCAAATAAACCACATGCGAATTGTCAATCTTTGTACTACATCTGTGGATATTTGTCTATCCTGTCAAAACAAACGGCGTGCCTTATCCGGCACGCCGTCGAAAAACGTCAGCGGTTTTGTTCCTCCAAAATCCGTCCGTCCCCAGAGAAAGTGACCACCCGCCAGGGAAGGTCTTTCCCACTGTCCAGCAGCGCGGCCTTGGCTGCGCGCTCCATTCCGCCGCAGCAGGGAACCTCCATCCGGGCAACGGTCAGACTTTTGATCCCATTGGCCAACAAAATCTGCGTGAGTTTTTCCCGGTAATCCCCCTCATCCAACTTCGGACAGCCAATCAGGGTAATACGATTTTTCATAAACTCCTGGTGGAAATTTCCATAGGCATAGGCCGTACAGTCTGCGGCTATGAGAAGATGGGCGTCGGAGAAATACGGCGCCCGAACCGGCACCAGCTTGATCTGGACTGGCCACTGTCCCAAGCAGCTCTCCCCCTGCGCCGGAAAAGCAGAAGACATCCCCTCTTTTCCGCCTATGGTGCGGGGCTGGCTGCCGGGACAGCCGCAAGGCAGCGGCGCAGGGACAGTGGGAGCCTTGGCCTGAGCCACCGCCGCCGCATTGTACTCCGGTGCCTCTCGTACTTCAAAGGAGATCGCGCCGGTGGGACACCCAGGCAGGCAATCCCCCAAACCGTCACAGAAATCCTCCCGTACCAGCCTTGCCTTCCCTTCTCTCATTTCAATGGCGCCTTCATGGCAGGCCGCAGCGCAAATCCCGCAGCCGTTGCAGGCCGCCTCCTCGATCTTGATGATCTTTCTTACCATTTCACGAAACCTCCTACAATGTCCTTGACTTTTCTCTCATAGTTTAGTAGGATAAGCGGGAATCGTATGTTGGAAATCCAACACAATAGGAGATTCTATGGAACAATATTTCGCGCTTTTGCGCCAATGCCCGCTTTTTCAGGGGATCTCTCCCCAAGAGTTATCCCAGATGCTCCCCTGTCTGGGAACCCGCCACATGCAGGTCAAAAAGCACCAAATGATTTTCCGTGCCGGAGACCCGCCACGCTGGGTCGGTTTGGTGCTGTCCGGCGCTGTCCATGTCATTCAGGAAGACTACTATGGCAACCGCAGCATTGTCTCTACGTTCCAGCCTCCTCAGCTTTTTGGGGAGGCTTTTGCCTGCGCCGGTGTGGCGTCTCTGCCGGTCAGTGTGGAGGCTGCCCAGGACAGCACCCTTCTGCTGCTGGACTGTCAGCGTGTCATCCGCACGTGCAGCGACGCCTGTGCCTTTCATCAGCGCCTGCTGTCCAACCTGCTGCATGTGGTCGCGGCCAAGAATCTTTTGCTGACGCAGAAGCTGTCGTTCTTGTCCAAGCGGACCACCAAGGAGAAGCTCATGGCTTACCTGATGGAAGAGGCCCGGCGGGCGGGCAGCCCCACTTTTCGCCTCCCATACGACCGGCAGGGCCTGGCAGATTACCTGGGCGTGGACCGCAGCGCCATGTCGGCTGAGCTGAGCAAGCTGCGCCGGGCGGGCGTTCTCGACTGCAAGGGGCGAGATGTTACCCTCCATAAATCCATTTCCTAAAAAAGAGAGAGAAAGGAACCTGTTATGGAATTTTTCAAAACCAACAGCCGGGGGATCGCCCTGTGCCTGGCCATCGCCGTTCCCGCCTGGATTTTGGGCACCTTCTTTCCCATTGTCGGCGGGCCGGTCATTGCCATCCTTCTGGGCATGCTGATCGCCATTCCCCTGAAAAACCAGGGACGGATGGCGCCCGGCATTAAATTTACCTCCAAAAAAGTGCTGCAATGGGCCGTGGTGCTTCTGGGATTTGGCCTGGATTTGACGGTGGTGCTGAAAACCGGCAAGCAGTCTCTTCCCATCATCGTCTGCACCATTGCCGTCTCCCTGCTCATCGCCTTCGTGCTGCACAAGGCCCTCCGGATTCCCTCCAAAATCTCCACTTTGGTGGGGGTTGGTTCCTCCATCTGCGGCGGCTCCGCCATTGCCGCCACCGCGCCTGTGATTGATGCCGACGACGAAGAGGTGGCCCAGTCCATCTCTGTAATTTTCTTCTTCAACGTTTTGGCAGCCATTCTCTTCCCGATCCTGGGCAACCTCATCGGCTTCAGCACCACTTCTGGAGAGGCTTTCGGCATCTTCGCCGGCACCGCAGTCAACGACACCTCCTCTGTCACCGCAGCTGCGGCCACCTGGGACAGCATGTGGGGATTGGGAACCGCCACCCTGGACAAAGCGGTCACTGTGAAGCTCACCCGCACCCTGGCCATCATCCCCATCACCTTGGTGCTGGCCTTTCTCTATACCCGGAAGGGGCAGAAAAGCCAGGGGAAAGGGGTCAGTCTCAAGTCCATCTTCCCCTTTTTCATTCTCTATTTTATCGCGGCCAGCCTTCTGACCACCGTCGCGGTCCACTTTGGGGTGGATGCCAGCGTCTTTTCCCCCATTAAGACACTGAGTAAATTCTTCATCGTACTGGCCATGGCCGCCATCGGACTGAACACCGATATTGTCAAGCTCATTAAAACCGGCGGTGCGCCCCTGGCCTTAGGCGCTTGCTGCTGGGTTGGCATCACCGGCACCAGCCTTCTCATTCAGCACGTTATGGGCCTTTGGTAACAGAATTCTTGATACGTGCCTTTGCTGTACTTTGGGCTGTGGACAGTCCCTATGAAAACATAAAAAAACACCTATCCAAGTGCCACATCAAGTATCATCATAAGCACAAAGCCCAGCGCAAAAACTATCGTTCCAATATTGGAGTGTGGCTTTTCCGACATTTCAGGTATAAGCTCCTCCACCACGACATAAATCATAGCACCTGCCGCAAAGCTTAGAAGATATGGCAAAACAGGGATTATAAACTGTGCCAATAGTATCGTCAGCACAGCCCCAACAGGCTCGACAACTCCCGATAAAACGCCGTAAACAAAGGCTTTTCCCTTTCCCATCCCCTCCGAACGCAGTGGCATGGATATTATCGCACCCTCTGGAAAGTTCTGTATTGCGATACCGAGGGATAATGCCAACGCACCAGCGGCGCTTATGGCATGATGGTCAGCCGCCCAGCCTGCATATACAACACCAACAGCCATTCCTTCGGGGATATTGTGTAGCGTCACCGCAAGCACAAGCATCGTTGTGCGCTGAAAACTGCTTTTTGCACCCTCAGGCTCGGTGGCGTTCATGTGAAGATGTGGTATAACTCTATCGAGAAAAAGCAGAAAAAACACTCCAAGCATAAATCCAACCGCCGCAGGAACAAACCTCAGTCTACCCATTTTCGCTGATTGCTCCATAGAGGGTATTAGCAAGCTCCACACGCCTGCAGCCACCATTACTCCTGCCGCAAAGCCTGTCAAGGCTCGCTGGACAAGATAATGCAGATTTTTCTTCATGAAAAGCACACACGCCGCACCAAGAGATGTACCCAAAAACGGTATCAGAATGCCTTTAAAAATAGTCATGCTCATTGTTCTTCACTGATATGCTTCTTCAATGCCGCAAAGCTCTCGTCAGACAAAACGTGTTCTATCTTGCAGGCGTCATGTTCAGATATTTTTCTGTCAACACCAAGACTTACAAGCCACTCTGTCAATACAAGGTGCTTTTCGTAGATCTTTTCCGCAACATATCTGCCGGCGTCAGTTAGAGTGATAAAACCGTTTTCGTCCATTGTGATGAACTTTCCCTCACGAAGTATCTTCATAGCGTTTGATACGCTGGGTTTTGTAACATTCAGTTCCCTTGCAACATCAATGCTCCTCACCTCGCCGTTTTGCTTGTTCCATAAAACGAGTATCGTCTCCAGATAGTCCTCCCCAGACGTGTGAATGTTTCCCATTTGAATGCCCCTTTCTTTGTTAGCTATAGCTAACTTGCATCTATAAAATTACTGCACGCCACGAAGCTAAGCCTATCAAAACAAAATGCCTTTTCACAAAAAGCTTTTTGCAAACTTAGCCGCACCCTTCTCGTGCAGTATCAAAAGTATAGAATATCGGTTAATGTATACTAACTGATATTTATTATATCACAGAAAATATGTTTTGTCAAGCAAACAAAAAAGCCGTGACAGACCTTTTCATCTGCCACGACTTTGTGCATAGCTATTTACTTGAATCTTGCAAAAAATCCTTTTTTCTCATAAGGCTCTCTTTCAGCGGAAATAAAAGTGTAGCCTGTTTTCTCAACTGCTTCTTTAAGCTTTTCATCAGGGATATCCTCATCAACTATAGCCACAGTTTCGCCCTTTGCATGGGAAGAGCTTACCTTTTTCACCTTGAAATTCTGCCTGAAAGTGTCATTCATATGCGATTCACACATTCCGCACATCATTCCGTCTATTTTTACTGTTATCTTTTCCATTTCTGACCCTCCAATGCTTGATAGGTTAGAATTTGCTAACCACGCTTATTGTAACACAGCCTATAGCTTTTTTCAAGTCAATAATGTAAATTTTAATCTGCCGTTTGTCTGTTGTTCTCCGCAAGAAGAAAATTCTTCACTTCCCAAAGCTTCTGAGAAAGGTCAACATAATAAGTGTGCGGATTTTCAAATCTTGTGATCTCGTCCCAAAGAGTGTCTATCTCAGCCGCCGCATACTTTACGATATCCTCATATGCAGGCTTCTTGTATACACACTTGCCGTCCTTGAATATCTGCTGTTGAATAGGCTTTGCCTCAAAGTTTGTGACGACCTTTTTCTTCCATGTAAACTGTGGGTCAAAAAGCGTAAGAGGTCTGCTTTCATCTATCACCTCGTCATGAATACACAGCAGGTCAGCCACAGCCTTGTGGTTATTCTTATCATAAATTCTGTAAAGCTTTTTGAAATGCGGAGTGGTTATCTTCGCCACGTTTTCAGAAATCTTTATCTTAGGCTGAATATTGCCATCATCGTCCTCCACAGCCGCAAGCTTATAAACTCCTCCGAAAACAGGCTCGCTCTTTGCGGTGATAAGTCTTTCGCCCACTCCGAACATATCCACCTTAGCGCCCTGATATATCATATCTCTTATGAGATATTCGTCAAGAGCGTTTGACGCACATATCTTACAGTCAGGATAGCCGGCATCATCGAGCATTTTTCTTGCTTTCTTTGAAAGATATGTTATGTCGCCTGAATCTATCCTTATTCCCACAGGTCGGCAGCCCATAGGCTTCAGCACCTCGTCAAAAGCCTTTATTGCGTTAGGCACACCGCTTTTCATCACATTATAAGTGTCCACAAGCAGAACAGTGCCATTAGGATAGCACTTACAGTAAGTCTTGAAAGCTTCAAGCTCGCTGTCAAACATCTGCACCCATGAATGTGCCATTGTGCCTGTTGCATTGAAGCCGAAAAGCTGGTCTGTGATAGTGCAGGCTGTGCCTGAGCAACCGCCTATGCCTGCGGCTCTTGCACCGAGTATGGCAGCGTCTGCACCATGAGCACGTCTTGAACCAAACTCAGATACCGCCCTGCCCTGAGCCGCCCTTACAATACGGTTAGCCTTTGTTGCAATAAGCGTCTGATGATTTATGCAAAGCAGAAGATAAGTTTCCACAAGCTGAGCCTGCACCGCAGGTGCTCTCACCGTTATGATAGGCTCGTTTGGGAACACAACAGTACCCTCAGGCACAGCAAATATATCTCCTGTGAAGCGGAAATCCTTAAGATATTCAAGGAAGCCTTCGTCAAAAATGCCCTTTGAGCGCAGGAACTCTATGTCCTCTTCGTCAAAATGCAGATTTTCGATATAGTCTATGACCTGCTCCAGACCGCAGGCAATGGCAAATCCGCCGCCGTCAGGTATCTGTCTGAAAAACAGATCAAAATAAGATATCTTTTCCTGCATACCGCTTACAAAGTAGCCGTTTCCCATTGTCAGCTCATAAAAATCGCACAGCATAGTGTAATTGAATTTGTCCATTTTGCTCTCTCCTTTTCAGCTTATAACAAGAGGGACTAATGTCCCTCCTTGCTGTTTTACAATATTATATCACGCCACAGGTGCAAAAACCTGAACTAAAGCGCAAACTTTTCTGAATATTCAGCCAACAGCTTCTCGTAATAGTCAGGACCGTTTCTGTGAAGCTTATCAAGATATTCATGCTTTTTAAGGCTGTTGTATTTCTCTCGGTTTGCGATAAGATAGACCGCAATATTTGAGCAGTGGTCTGATATTCTCTCAACATTTGTGAGTATATCAAGGAAGTTCACACCCACCTCGATGTTGCAAAGACCGTTCTTTGACCTGTCGATATGAACAGCCTTAAGCTCCTCAACAAGTCTGTCTACTACTTCTTCAAGTGGCTCGATCTCCTTGAGAACGTTCATATCCCCTGTCTTTGTGGCTTCGATAGCAAGCCCGATTATCTCCTGAATGGCGTTGCACACAACGTCAAGCTCGTGCTTCGCCTGCTCAGAAAAACCGATCTCCTTTTCATAAAGAACATCCGCAGTTTCATAGATGTTTATAGTATAGTCGCCTATTCTCTCATACTCTGAGATAAGGTGGAAAAGCGCTGTAACAGTTCTCGACTCATCCTCGTTCAGACCGCAGTCGTTGAGCTTAATAAGATATGAACCTACTCTGTCCTCAAGCCTGTCGATAAGCTCCTCACGCTCTTTTATCTTGTCGATAGACTTAAGGTCATACTTGTCATAAAGCTCTCTTACCGATATGAAATTCTTCTGTGCCAGCACGCCCATTTGAACAACTGCCTCTGTAGCCTGTGCGATAGCAACGTTTGGAGTAACAAGAAATCTGTCGTCAAGAAGATCCTCCTTAGTGAAAGTATCATCGTCCTCAGCGTTCTTCTTATCTCTGATAGTCCATTCGGCAAGCTTTTCAAGCACTGTATAGAACGGCAGAAAGATTATAGTTACCACAACATTGAAGATAGTATGGAAGTTTGCGATGCTTCCCGTTGTAAAGCTCTTATTCCAGAACGGAAGTCCTATTGTATACTGAATGATATAAACGCCGATAAGAAAGATTATAGTACCGATAAGGTTGAAATAGAAGTGTATCATAGCGGCTCTCTTAGCGTTCTTTGAAGCACCTATACTTGAAATAAGAGGTGTAGCACAAGTACCGATGTTAGTACCCATTATGATAGGAAATGCAGAAGCAAATGTGATAGCGCCAGACACTGAAAGCGCCTGCAAAATGCCTATAGAAGCGGCTGATGACTGTATGATAGCCGTGAATATCGCACCCACCAATACGCCCAGAACAGGGTTTTTAAGCACTGCAAAAAGCTGCTCGAACTGCGGAAGCTCTGCCAGCGGAGCGATCTTCTCCTGCATAAGTATCATTCCGGTAAAGAGGATACCTATGCCCATCATTATCTCGCCCACGTTCTTTGTCTTGTTCTTCTTTCCCACCATTATAATTATAAGACCGATAACGATAAGTATAGAAGAGAAGTTAGACGGCTTGCAAAGCTGCAATATAGCAGGGCCGCTGCTGTCACCCTCAAGGTTCGTGAGCCTCAGTATCTGAGTTGTCATGGTAGTACCGATATTTGCGCCCATGATTATTCCAACTGCGCCCTTAAGCTTCAAAAGACCTGCGTTTACAAGTCCCACCACTATGACCGTAGTTGCCGATGATGACTGCACCGCTGCTGTTACCAATGCACCGAAAAGTATTCCTGAGAACACATTTCCCGTCATTTTCGCAAGGACCTTCTCCATAAGTCCGCCCGAAGCCTTTTCAAGTCCCGAACTCAATATGGTCATTCCGTACAAAAACAGACCAAGTCCGCCCGCCATTCCGATAATGTTAAAGATACTCAAATCAATTCATTCCTTTTCTTGTTTTTTCCACTGCACAACGTCCGAGCACGCCCCTGCGCACCCCATTACTTACCTTACCTTTACGCCGATTTTACTTAATAAATAAAACAAAGCCAAAGCCTGCACGGATATCCCGCAAGGCTCTGACTTTGATAATTATTTCTTTCCTGCCACCACAAGTCTGTTCATGGCACGTCGCAGTTTCTGCTCCGCCCTTTCAAACTCTTTCTGGCTAGCATTTTCTCTGAGCTTGTTCTCTGCCGCAGACTTTGCCTTTTCGGCTCTTGCAACGTCTATCTCATCAGCCCATTCGATAGCAGATGTCACCACTGTCACACCGTCAGCAGACACCTTTATAAGCCCTCCCGAAATAGCGGCTGTTCTGAACTCACCTTCTATTTTGATACGGAAAGGAGAAGAAACGATATTTGCCACATATGGCGCATGACCTGCAAGTATACCAATATCACCTGATACGGTCCTCACAATGATCTGCTCAGTATTTCCCTCAAAAAAAGTTTTTTCAGGGGTTATTATCTTAAGATCAAAAGGCGTCATAATCTTTCTCCATAAGTTTTTACAAATCAGCGCATGCGGCACAAAATTGCCACATACATTCACTATATACTATAATCCGACTCTTGTCAAGTATTTTTCTTTAAACGTTCTGTTACTACTGTTCACTTTCTGCGATCTGTCTGCCCTTTTCAACAGCCTCGTCGATAGTTCCCACGAACAGAAAAGCAGATTCAGGCAGGTCGTCATGCTTGCCCTCAATTATCTCCTTGAAGCCTCTGATAGTTTCCTTGATAGGCACATATTTGCCCTTCATGCCTGTGAACTGCTCAGCAACGGAGAACGGCTGTGACAGAAAACGCTGTATCTTTCTTGCTCTTGATACAGTGAGCTTATCCTCGTCAGAGAGCTCGTCCATACCCATGATAGCGATGATATCCTGAAGCTCCACATACCTCTGCAAGATAGACTGGACCTGTCTTGCTACCTGATAATGCTCATTTCCCACTATCTCAGGCGAAAGTATCCTGGAGTTTGACTCCAACGGGTCAACCGCAGGATAGATACCAAGTGATGAAATGCTTCTTGAAAGCACAGTTGTTGCGTCAAGGTGAGCAAACGTAGTTGCAGGCGCAGGGTCTGTCAAGTCGTCCGCAGGCACATAAACTGCCTGAACGGAAGTGATAGAGCCTTTTGTTGTTGAAGTGATACGCTCCTGTAGCTGACCCATTTCAGTTGCAAGGGTAGGCTGATAACCAACGGCTGACGGCATTCTGCCAAGGAGCGCCGAAACCTCAGAGCCTGCCTGAGTAAACCTGAATATGTTGTCGATAAAAAGAAGCACGTCCTGATGCTCAACATCTCTGAAATACTCCGCCATTGTCAGACCTGAAAGTGCAACTCTCATTCTCGCTCCAGGCGGCTCGTTCATCTGACCATACACAAGCACAGTCTTGTCGATAACTCCCGACTCTTTCATCTCATAATAAAGGTCGTTGCCCTCACGGGTACGCTCTCCAACACCTGTGAATACCGAGATACCGCCATGCTGATTGGCAACGTTATTTATAAGCTCCTGAATAAGCACCGTTTTGCCTACTCCTGCACCACCGAAAAGACCTATCTTTCCGCCTTTCAGATATGGTGCGATAAGGTCGATTACCTTGATACCGGTTTCCAGGATCTCGTTTGAAGCAGACTGCTCTTCATATGTCGGAGGCTCTCTGTGTATCTCCCAGCGCTCCTTAGTTTCAGGGGCAGGCAGATTGTCAACAGGCTCGCCCAGAAGATTGAACATTCTCGAAAGAGTTTCCTTGCCCACCGGAACGGAAATAGCTTTGCCGGTATCAACAGCGTCGATACCTCTCACAAGTCCGTCTGTAGAGCCCATGGCGATACATCTTACTATATCGTCGCCTATATGCTGAGCCACCTCAACAACGAGCTTTTCGCCCTTGTTGTCTATCTCAATGGCATTGAGCAGGTCAGGCAAGCTGTCCTTTTCAAAGCGTATATCAACTACCGCACCAACTATCTGGACTACCTTGCCTATGTTTTTGCTTTCCATTTATTTACCACCTTTCAAAAAGGGATATCATAGCTTGATATGTTTAAAAGCCTGCAAAATGCAGACGAACGCTGTTCGCCCCTGCAAGACTTCTCCAACAATATCCACAACATTTACTTTTGAACGCCCACATTCGGGGCATAATTATTATTTCTATCTTCCGATAGTTGCCGAGCTTATCTCTGTAAGCTCCTGAGTTATCTGCGCCTGTCTTGCTCTGTTGTAAAGAAGCGACAGATTGTCTATCATTTCTCCTGCGTTGTCCGTTGCAGACTCCATTGCAGTACGTCTTGCCGCCTGCTCAGAAGCGTAAGAATCCACTATCGCAGAATAAAGCATACCGCCTATATACTGCGGTATCATGCCGTCAAAGACCTCCTCAGGGGACGGGTCATAGATAGTTGACGGGTGCTTTCTTCCCCCCAGCTTGTCAAGATCCTCCACAGGAAGTATCTGCAAACTGCAAGGCTCCTGTGTCAGTGCCGACACGAATGTGGTATACACAAGCTCTACCTTGTCATAATCCCCATTTCTGAAGCCTGCGACAATATCTTCCACAATGTCTATAACAGTGTCAGCGTCAATGCTCTCCGCTATCTGCGGATATTTCCATACAAGGTCATAGTCACGCTTCTCAAAGAACTCAACAGCCTTTTTGCCCACAGCCATAACACAAAGCTGACCGCCTGATGACAGCACATCGTCAGCCTCTGCCTTAGCCATTTTCAGCACGTTGGAGTTAAATCCTCCTGCAAGTCCCCTGTCGCCTGCCACCACTATAAGCAGTGTGGAATTAAGAAACTTCTTTTTTGTATACACCGACTTGAAAGCTCTGTCGCAGGATATATCGCACATTGTCTTAAAAAGCGTTTCAAAGAACGGCTGAACTGCCACCGCCTTGTCTTTGGCACGTCTGAGCTTAGAAGCCGCCACAAGCTGCATGGCTTTTGTTATCTGCATGGTGCTTTCAACGCTTTTGATACGTCTTTTGACGTCTTTCATATTAGCTGTTGCCATCGCTCAGCGCTCCTTATCTACTTTGAAGAAACTTCTGTGAATACTCCGCAAGCACGTCCTTTATTGCCTGTTCATTCTCTTTTGTAAGCTCTCCTGTTTCTCTTATTGAAGAGAAAATATCAGGGTGGGTTTCATCTATATACACAAAAAGATCTTTCTCAAATTCAGCGATATCCTCAACTCTGATATTTTTCAGATAGTTGTTTACCACCGCATAGATTATAACCACCTGCTTCTCAACGTCCAGCGGTGAGGTCTTGCCCTGTTTGAGCACTTCCACTATACGTTCGCCCTGTGCAAGTCTTTCCTTAGTGTCCTTGTCAAGGTCAGATCCGAACTGCGAGAACGACTGCAATTCTCTATACTGCGAATACAGCAGTTTCAGCGAGCCTGAAACCTTTTTCATAGCCTTTATCTGTGCCGAACCGCCTACACGGGATACTGATATACCAGGGTTTACCGCAGGTCTGACGCCTGAGAAGAACAGCTCAGATTCAAGGAATATCTGTCCGTCAGTGATAGATATAACGTTTGTCGGGATATAAGCCGAAACATCGCCTGCCTGAGTTTCGATAATAGGCAGAGCGGTTATAGAGCCTCCGCCGTAGTCCTTGTTAAGACAGCAGGCTCTCTCCAAAAGTCTTGAATGAAGATAGAATACATCTCCCGGATAAGCCTCACGTCCTGTCGGTCTTTGGAGCAGCAGTGACATTGTTCTGTACGCCACAGCGTGCTTTGAAAGGTCGTCATAAACGCACAGCACGTCCTTGCCCTGCAACATGAAATACTCAGCCATTGCAACTCCTGCATATGGTGCTATATACTGCAAAGGCGCCATTTCAGAAGCCGTTGCCGATACAACTATAGAATAATCCATAGCCCCATGCTTAGAAAGGGTATCCACCACGTTTGCCACAGTAGACTGCTTCTGACCTATCGCCACATAGATACAGATAACGTCCTTGCCTTTCTGATTTATGATAGTGTCAAGTGCTATAGAAGTTTTACCTGTCTGTCTGTCGCCTATAATAAGTTCACGCTGACCCCTGCCTATCGGTATCATAGAGTCGATAGCCTTGATACCGGTCTGCAATGGTCTGTTTACTGATTGTCTTGTAATTATTCCGAAAGCAGGGCTTTCCACAGGTCTTGTTTCTGTTGTAAGCACAGCGCCCCTACCGTCGATAGGTGCACCGAGAGCGTTCACGACTCTGCCAAGCAGTGCGTCGCCAACAGGCACAGAAACTATCCTGCCTGTTCTCTTTACTCCAGACCCCTCTTTTATTCCGTCCTCAGAGCCGAGAAGTACACAGCCTACAAAATCCTGCTCCAAGTTCATTGCCATGCCGTATGTTCCGTTAGAAAATTCAAGAAGTTCGCCCGACATACACTTGTCAAGTCCATGAACTCTTGAAATTCCGTCGCCAACAGTGCAGACCATCCCCACATCGTCAAGCTCAAGCTTGCTGCGGTAGTCCTTGATCTGCTGTTTTATCAAGCCTGTTATTTCATCAGGACGTAATTTCATGTTAAAATACCGTTCCTTTCCTATGCAATGACCCCGTCGATCTGAGCCTTGATATCATCAAGCTTAGTTCTGACGCTGCCGTCTATTTCTGTGTCTGAATATCTCAGCACGATACCGCCCATAAGGCTTTTGTCCACCTTTTCCACAAGCACTATCTTTGCCCCCGAAACAGCCTCCAGCTTAGCCACAAGCTTGTCCCTGAGCCTTTCAGACAGAGGCATAGCCGTCACCGCAGTGACCTCTATGATATTATTATGCTTTTCATAAAGCTCCTTGAACTTTGCGCATATCTCAGGCAGAAAGCTTATCCTGCCCTTTTCGCTCACAAGGCAAAGAAAATTAAGCGTAACAGGCTGTATCCTGCCCATAAACACCTTTTCTAGCGCCGCCCTTTTCTCGTTCTCCGTTACCAGCGGTGACGCAAGCAGCTCCACATATTCCTCCTGACCCTGAGAGAAAAGTATATCCCTTATGCTCCCAAGCTCACCATAGACTTCATCAAGGCAGTTTTCCTCGCAGCACACCTCAAAAAGTGCATTGCCGTAAATATTCCCGATACTGTCTGCCATTACATCTCACCCACATTGTCAATGAACTTCTCGATAAGACGTTCGTTGTCCTCGCCTGTCAT
>OHAF01002531.1_pt1 | contig 13603 bp, 9 predicted proteins | sample 1577041 | NCBI WGS metagenome assembly OHAF01 (sample SAMEA3541495, study PRJEB24748) | human gut metagenome | biome: human gut; feature: human-associated habitat; material: faeces | place: China | collected 2012
AATGCGTTGTATCAGCAGGCAGAAGTGATCATCAACCAACAGGCACCGCTGATTCCTATCTACTATCAGCCGTTAATCAAACTGCTTAAACCCTACGTTGGCGGTTTTCCGCTGCATAATCCCCAGGATTATGTCTACAGCAAAGAGTTGTATATCAAGGCACATTGATGCCTTTATCGCCGGCGGAGCACGTCCGGCGGCGCTATTCACGCTGATCTCCTGTGACTCGACGCGGCAGATAATGTAGTATCTCCGGCAATATTGCCCCTTTGAAGGCTGGCGAATAAGTTGAGGAATCAGAATTAATGAGCGATATGGCAGAGCGCCTTGCGCTACATGAATTTACGGAAAACGCCTACTTAAACTACTCCATGTACGTGATCATGGACCGTGCGTTGCCGTTTATTGGTGATGGTCTGAAACCTGTTCAGCGCCGCATTGTGTATGCGATGTCTGAACTGGGCCTGAATGCCAGCGCCAAATTTAAAAAATCGGCCCGTACCGTCGGTGACGTACTGGGTAAATACCATCCGCACGGCGATAGCGCCTGTTATGAAGCGATGGTCCTGATGGCGCAGCCGTTCTCTTACCGTTATCCGCTGGTTGATGGTCAGGGGAACTGGGGCGCGCCGGACGATCCGAAATCGTTCGCGGCAATGCGTTACACCGAATCCCGGTTGTCGAAATATTCCGAGCTGCTATTGAGCGAGCTGGGGCAGGGGACGGCTGACTGGGTGCCAAACTTCGACGGCACTTTGCAGGAGCCGAAAATGCTACCTGCCCGTCTGCCAAACATTTTGCTTAACGGCACCACCGGTATTGCCGTCGGCATGGCGACCGATATTCCACCGCATAACCTGCGTGAAGTGGCTCAGGCGGCAATCGCATTAATCGACCAGCCGAAAACCACGCTCGATCAGCTGCTGGATATCGTGCAGGGGCCGGATTATCCGACTGAAGCGGAAATTATCACTTCGCGCGCCGAGATCCGTAAAATCTACGAGAACGGACGTGGTTCAGTGCGTATGCGCGCGGTGTGGAAGAAAGAAGATGGCGCGGTGGTTATCAGCGCATTGCCGCATCAGGTTTCAGGTGCGCGCGTACTGGAGCAAATTGCTGCGCAAATGCGCAACAAAAAGCTGCCGATGGTTGACGATCTGCGCGATGAATCTGACCACGAGAACCCGACCCGCCTGGTGATTGTGCCGCGTTCCAACCGCGTGGATATGGATCAGGTGATGAACCACCTCTTCGCTACCACCGATCTGGAAAAGAGCTATCGCATTAACCTCAATATGATCGGTCTGGATGGTCGTCCGGCGGTGAAAAACCTGCTGGAAATCCTCTCCGAATGGCTGGTGTTCCGCCGCGATACCGTGCGCCGCCGACTGAACTATCGTCTGGAGAAAGTCCTCAAGCGCCTGCATATCCTCGAAGGTTTGCTGGTGGCGTTTCTCAATATCGACGAAGTGATTGAGATCATTCGTAATGAAGATGAACCGAAACCGGCGCTGATGTCGCGGTTTGGCCTTACGGAAACCCAGGCGGAAGCGATCCTCGAACTGAAACTGCGTCATCTTGCCAAACTGGAAGAGATGAAGATTCGCGGTGAGCAGAGTGAACTGGAAAAAGAGCGCGACCAGTTGCAGGGCATTTTGGCTTCCGAGCGTAAAATGAATAACCTGCTGAAGAAAGAACTGCAGGCAGACGCGCAAGCCTACGGTGACGATCGTCGTTCGCCGTTGCAGGAACGCGAAGAAGCGAAAGCGATGAGCGAGCACGACATGCTGCCGTCTGAACCTGTCACCATTGTGCTGTCGCAGATGGGCTGGGTACGCAGCGCTAAAGGCCATGATATCGACGCGCCGGGCCTGAATTATAAAGCGGGTGATAGCTTCAAAGCGGCGGTGAAAGGTAAGAGCAACCAACCGGTAGTGTTTGTTGATTCCACCGGTCGTAGCTATGCCATTGACCCGATTACGCTGCCGTCGGCGCGTGGTCAGGGCGAACCACTCACCGGCAAATTAACGTTGCCGCCTGGGGCGACCGTTGACCATATGCTGATGGAAAGCGACGATCAGAAACTGCTGATGGCTTCCGATGCGGGTTACGGTTTCGTCTGCACCTTTAACGATCTGGTGGCGCGTAACCGTGCAGGTAAGGCTTTGATCACCTTACCGGAAAATGCCCATGTTATGCCGCCGGTGGTGATTGAAGATGCTTCCGATATGCTGCTGGCAATCACTCAGGCAGGCCGTATGTTGATGTTCCCGGTAAGCGATCTGCCGCAGCTGTCGAAGGGCAAAGGCAACAAGATTATCAACATTCCATCGGCAGAAGCCGCACGTGGAGAAGATGGTCTGGCGCAACTGTACGTTCTGCCGCCGCAAAGCACGCTGACCATTCATGTTGGGAAACGCAAAATTAAACTGCGCCCGGAAGAGTTACAGAAAGTCACTGGCGAACGTGGACGCCGCGGTACGTTGATGCGCGGTTTGCAGCGTATCGATCGTGTTGAGATCGACTCTCCTCGCCGTGCCAGCAGCGGTGATAGCGAAGAGTAATATGCCGGGGAGGGCGCTGTTTCCTCCCGCTTGCAAGGAACGCCGGATGAAACGTTAAGTCGTCATCCGGCAGCGTATTCAACCCCCGGAAACGATAAAAATTCCCTTGAAACCGTTGTTTATTCATGCGTTGCGATTAACAATACGCTTTTCCAGAGAGCGGCTTTTAACAATGCCCTAACCTGATTTCAGGTGACGTACAATGCCAGTCTCTCAGACCTTCAGAGGGTGTTATGCTATATATCTTTCGTCTTATTATTACCGTGATTTACAGCATCTTAGTCTGTGTATTCGGCTCCATTTACTGCCTTTTCAGCCCGCGTAACCCGAAACATGTGGCCACCTTTGGGCATATGTTTGGCCGTCTTGCGCCGCTGTTTGGCCTGAAAGTTGAGTGCCGTAAACCTACAGACGCTGAAAGCTACGGCAATGCTATCTATATCGCTAACCACCAGAACAACTATGACATGGTGACAGCATCGAACATTGTGCAACCGCCGACGGTGACGGTAGGTAAAAAGAGCTTGCTGTGGATCCCCTTCTTCGGGCAGTTGTACTGGTTAACCGGCAACTTATTGATCGACAGAAACAATCGCACTAAAGCTCACGGCACCATTGCGGAAGTAGTGAATCACTTCAAAAAACGCCGTATTTCCATCTGGATGTTCCCGGAAGGAACCCGCAGCCGTGGTCGCGGCCTGCTGCCGTTCAAGACCGGGGCATTTCACGCGGCAATTGCGGCGGGCGTCCCGATTATTCCCGTGTGCGTCTCTACAACTTCGAATAAGATTAATCTTAATCGACTGCACAACGGTCTGGTGATTGTCGAAATGCTGCCGCCAATTGACGTCAGTCAGTATGGCAAAGATCAGGTTCGTGAGCTGGCTGCCCATTGTCGTTCGATAATGGAACAAAAAATCGCCGAGCTCGATAAAGAAGTCGCAGAACGCGAAGCCGCCGGAAAAGTTTAAGTCGGCAATCTGTATTTTTGCGGGGAACACTTTCCTGCACGGTATTACTTTAGCCAGTTTTACATGGAGCAAATATGTCACTCAGTCGGCGTCAGTTCATTCAGGCATCGTCTTCAGGTCAGACAAAGTGTATTTCGTTTACTAATTACAGCAATCTGGCAGGGAATTGGAACAATTTCCTTGTAGTTCTCCGTAAGAATAATGGTACCCACTACGCAGTGGTCCGTGCCGATAACTTTGGCTGGGGCGATGGATATGATGCCTGCGTTCATAACGGAACACAAGGTGACTGGAGCACTTGGCTTGCCGGAATGAATGGATCCAAAGTTACAGTCTACGTGACTAATTGCGGTGATGGTACCGCCGATGTTCAAGCAGTGATGCAAGGAACCGATGATGCAATCTCCACCCAATGCTATTGGGGTATCAACACCATAGATGCAAATGACTTGAACTTCGCACTAACCGTTGACGGTTGCCATCTCGTCTTCAATAATTAAGAATAACTATTAAATTCTTTATCATCCATATCGTTTCTTTTTATCAACGGAACGATATGGATCTTAAAAACTTACCCAAATGAAAAAAACAACATTTTTCTTACTATCCCTACTGACTGTATTCGTTTTCACTGCTTGTTCTGACGGGCTTGACAACATCGAATACAACAGAAACAGTGATGTAGTTTTAACCACTCCCGAAGCAACCGCAACGGGTACCTCACTGAACGTTAAATCATCAATCACCGGCAATCTAAGCAGCGTAGTCAAGAGAGGATTTTGCTATAGTGTAAATGTCTCAAATCCTACTATCAAAGACAAGGTGATAGAAGCAGATGAAAATTTCAGTGCCACCCTCTCTGGATTGAAAATCAATACTCCTTACTATATACGTGCATACGTTTATGGTAACAGCCGGTACACTTACTCGGAAACATTCACGTCGACCATAGAAATCACAGACCTTAATGAACAATTAAAGAATTATGTGGCTCCGGAATACGAAGATAATTATGCGGGCATTGCAAGCTGGTCCAACCGTACTCAATGGAACTTGGCAAACGTGCACGATCCCAGCGTAGTGCTTGCCGAAGACGGATACTACTATATGTATCAGACAGATGCCTCCTACGGCAATGCACATACAGGACACGGACACTTCCACGCCAGACGTTCCAAAGACCTCGTGAATTGGGAATATCGAGGCGGGACTATGCCGAAGCTTCCCGACTGGGTGATGCCGAAGCTGAATGAGATACGCAAAGCGATGGGATTGACAGCAAGCACTGCCGCAGAAAGCGACTTCGGTTACTGGGCCCCAAGTGTGCAGAAAGTTAGAAACGGACTGTATCGCATGTACTACTCCATCGTAGTACCCGGCTATCTGGACGGCGGAACCGGAGCGACCGCCTGGAGTGAACGTGCTTTTATCGGCCTGATGGAGAATAGCAATCCTGCCAACAACAGCGATTGGGTGGACAAAGGATATGTAGTGACCAATGCATCGGACAAGGGACTGAACTTCAACATCCCCAGCACCCAATATGCCAATTGCTATTACAAATGGAATGCTATCGACCCTTCTTACATCATTACTCCTGAAAATACCCACTGGCTGATATACGGTTCATGGCATAGCGGCATTGTTGCTATGGAATTGAATGCCGAAACCGGAATGCCGAAACAAGACTTAGGTATCCCCTGGGCAGAAGGAAATGCTCCGGCAGAATACGGGCAGTTGATAGCCACCCGTAATATCAACAACCGTTGGCAAGCCAGTGAAGGTCCTGAAATCATTTACAACACAGAGACAGGCTACTACTATCTATTCGTGGCATACGATGCATTGGACATACCTTACAATACACGCGTATGCCGTTCTAAAAGTATCACCGGTCCTTATCTCGGCATCGATGGCGCCAATGTTACCGAAGGAGCAGAAATGTTGCCGGTAGTGACACACCCGTACAAATTCAGCAAGAGCAATGGCTGGGTAGGCTTCTCACATTGCACCATCTTCAACGATGGCAATGGTAATTGGTATTACTCTTCGCAAGCACGTCTCCCCAAAAGCGTGGACAACGCTATTATGTTAGGACATGTACGCAACATCCGTTGGACTAAAGACGGTTGGCCCTTGGTTATGCCCGAACGCTACGGAGCCGTACCCCAAGTAGCCATTACCGAAGAAGAACTCATCGGAAATTGGGAACATATTGACTTGTCCTACGCTTATGGGGTTCAAAAAGAATCTGCAATCATGACGCTGGCCGCCGACCACACCATTACTGAAGGAACATGGAAAGGCGGCAGATGGAGCTATGATGCAGAACAGCAAATTCTGACAGCAAATGGAACAGATCTTTACCTGCAACGGGAAGTTGACTGGGAAGCCAGTCCCAGAACACCGACCATCGTCTATGCCGCTTACGGAAGTAACCATAAGACATATTGGGGTAAAAAAGTAAAATAAGTATTCTTTCAGACATTGAAACAGCTTTGGGATATACAAATTTCAAAGCTGTTTTTTTTCTTTTATGTTACATAACATACAAAAGTGTATATATTACACCAAACAAAAGTGTTACTTTTACACCCGAAATAAGATAATAATCTAATTTTCAAATTAAATAACACCATGAAGAATCACATTCTTATTGCCGGAATAGCTACATTAATGTTAGCTTCCTGCGCTCAGAAAAATCAAACGGAACTTACTCTTTCCGGCCTTAACCCGACAAAATTTCAAACTGTAGTGAACGATGCCCAGACAGGTCTTTACACATTAAAGAATAAAGCGGGCATGGAAGTATGCATCACCAACTTCGGTGGACGTATCGTATCTATTATGGTACCTGACAAAAACGGGGAAATGAAAGATGTTGTCCTTGGCTTCGACAGTATAGCCGACTACATAAACGTCCCAAGCGATTTCGGTGCGTCTATCGGACGTTACGCCAACAGAATCAACCAGGGCAAAATGGTATTGGACGGCGATACGATCCAATTGCCGAAGAATAATTTCGGGCATTGCCTGCATGGCGGTCCTAAAGGATGGCAATATCAGGTGTATGAAGCCAACCCCATTGATGAAACCACTTTGGAGCTGACCCGCTTCTCTCCAGACGGAGACGCAAATTTTCCGGGCAACTTAACTGCCAAAGTTCTTTTCAAGCTGACAGACGATAACGCCATAGATATCAAATATAGCGCAACTACTGATAAAAAAACAGTTATCAACATGACCAACCATTCCTACTTCAATCTATCCGGCAATCCGTCTAAAGCAGCCACAGACCACATATTATATGTCAATGCCGATAATTACACTCCCGTAGACCGGACTTATATGACTACTGGAGAAATTGTACCGGTAAAAGATACTCCCATGGATTTTACTACTCCCAAAGCCGTAGGCCAGGATATTACCAATTTTGATTTCATACAATTGAAATATGGTAACGGATACGACCATAATTGGGTATTGAACACCAATGGCGATATTAAAAAACTTGCCGCCAAACTCACTTCTCCCGAAAGCGGCATCAGCTTAGAAGTATACACTGACGAACCGGGTATCCAAGTATATACAGGTAATTTCCTGGACGGAACTGTAAAAGGAAAGAAAGGGATCGTCTACAACCAACGCGCTTCCGTATGTCTGGAAACTCAACATTATCCAGATAGCCCCAATAAGCCACAATGGCCTTCTGTTATTCTGGAACCGGGACAGACTTACAACAGCAAATGTATTTTCAAATTCTCAGTAGAAAAATAAATAATAACTTTTAAATCATTATTATCGTGGGAACATTAGATTGGGTAGTCATTGGAATTTTCTTCCTGGCTCTGATAGGTATTATTGTTTGGGTAGTCAAACAAAAGCAGAATGATTCGGCTGACTATTTTTTAGGTGGACGTGATGCCACATGGCTCGCCATAGGTGCATCCATATTTGCATCCAACATCGGTTCGGAACACTTAATCGGATTGGCCGGTGCCGGAGCATCCAGTGGTATGGCAATGGCGCACTGGGAAATACAAGGTTGGATGATCTTGATTCTCGGATGGGTATTCGTACCATTCTATTCACGAAGCATGGTATACACAATGCCCGAATTTCTGGAACGCCGTTACAATCCGCAGTCGCGTACTATTCTTTCTGTCATTTCATTAATTAGCTACGTGCTGACCAAAGTAGCTGTAACTGTATACGCCGGTGGACTTGTATTTCAGCAGGTATTCGGTATCAAAGAACTGTGGGGAATAGATTTCTTTTGGATTGCAGCAATCGGCTTAGTTGTATTGACAGCACTTTACACAATATTTGGCGGAATGAAATCCGTACTTTATACCTCGGTACTGCAAACTCCTATCCTTCTTTTGGGTTCACTTATCATCCTCGTTCTCGGTTTTAAAGAATTGGGCGGTTGGGATGAAATGATGAGCATATGCGGTGCAGTTACAGTCAATGAGTATGGAGACACCATGACCCAACTTATCCGCAATAACAATGATCCCAATTTCCCATGGCTGGGTGCATTGGTTGGTTCGGCCATTATTGGCTTCTGGTATTGGTGTACTGACCAATTTATTGTACAACGCGTACTTTCCGGTAAAAACGAAAAAGAAGCCCGTCGTGGTACTATTTTCGGTGCATACCTGAAACTATTGCCTGTATTCCTGTTCTTGATTCCGGGTATGATTGCTTTTGCCCTGCATCAGAAATATATCGGAGCCGGTGGCGAAGGTTTCCTTCCTCTGCTTGCCAATGGTACTGCAAACGCAGATGCCGCTTTCCCTACACTGGTAGCCAAGCTTCTTCCTGCTGGAGTAAAAGGCCTTGTTGTTTGCGGTATTCTTGCTGCATTGATGAGTTCACTGGCTTCCCTGTTCAACTCTTCAGCCATGCTTTTTACAATCGACTTCTACAAACGTTTCAAACCGGAAACTCCGGAAAAGAAACTGGTAGGTATCGGACAGATTGCAACAGTGGTTATTGTAATTCTGGGTATCCTGTGGATTCCTATCATGCGTAGTGTGGGTGATGTTCTTTATACTTACCTGCAAGATGTCCAATCTGTATTGGCTCCCGGTATCGCAGCTGCATTTCTGTTGGGAATCTGTTGGAAACGCACTTCTGCCAAAGGTGGTATGTGGGGATTGATTGCCGGTATGATCATCGGTCTCACCCGTCTGGGCGCAAAAGTATATTATAGCAATGCAGCGGTTACAGACAGCTCAATGTTTAAATATCTGTTTTATGATCTGAACTGGTTATTCTTCTGCGGCTGGATGTTCCTATTCTGTATTATAGTGGTAATAGCAGTCAGTCTGATGACCGAAGCCCCAAGTGCTGAAAAAATACAAGGTTTGGTATTCGGCACATCTACGCCTGAGCAAAAAGCTGCCACACGTGCCAGCTGGAATCACTGGGATATTATCCATACGGTAATCATTCTGGCTATTACCGCGGCTTTCTACTGGTATTTCTGGTAAAAACAGATATAGTGAAAAAAAACTTTTTTTGATGTACATGAAAAATAATCTTTATACGCATGAAAAATAGTTTTTATGTACATCAAACTAAGATATTCTAATTATAAAAACAAAAAACATGGGTAGTTACTACAGTTCCAATCCTAAATTCTATGTAGGTATCGACTGCATCATTTTCGGTTTTAACGAGGGTGAATTAAATCTGTTGTTGCTGAAAAGAAACTTCGAACCTGCAATGGGCAACTGGTCACTGATGGGCGGATTTGTTCAAGAAAGCGAAAGCGTAGACGATGCAGCCAAGCGGGTTCTCGCAGAACTGACCGGACTGGACAACGTGTATATGGAACAGGTCGGCTCTTTCGGAGCTATCGACCGCGACCCGGGCGAACGGGTTATCTCCATTGCCTACTATGCACTAGTCAACATCAATGAATACGACAAGGCTCTGGTACAGCAACACAATGCTTTTTGGGTAAATATTAATGAGTTGCCCCCGCTTATCTTCGATCATTCTGCAATGGTAGAGAAAGCACGTGCATTGATGCAGCAAAAAACGACTACTGAGCCTATCGGTTTTAACCTGTTACCCCAGCTGTTTACGCTCTCACAACTGCAGAGCCTATACGAGGCCATTTACGGTGAAAACATCGATAAACGGAACTTCCGCAAAAGGATAGCCGAAATGGATTACATAGAAAAAACGGATAAAATCGATAAAACAAGTTCCAAACGCGGTGCCGCCCTCTACAAATTCAATGAAAAGGCGTATCGCAAAGCACCTAAATTTAAAATTTAATAACATGCTAATGTGCCCATATTAGCACATTAATCCATTAAACATTATGTTAGAAGAACTGAGAAAAAAGGTATTCCGTGCCAACCTTGATTTGGTGAAGCATGGACTCGTCATCTTCACATGGGGAAATGTATCGGCCATTGACCGGACAACGGGATTGGTTGTTATCAAGCCCAGTGGAGTTAGCTATGATGATATGAAAGCGGAAGACATGGTTGTGGTCGACCTTGACGGCAATGTTGTAGAAGGCAGCCTGAAGCCCTCTTCCGACACTCCGACCCACTTAGTGCTTTACAAAGCGTTTCCGGAAATCGGCGGTGTGGTTCATACACACTCTACGTATGCCACTGCATGGGCGCAAGCCGGTTGTGACATCCCCAATATAGGAACTACCCATGCCGACTATTTCCATGATGCCATTCCCTGCACTACAGATATGACAGAAGAAGAGGTAAAGGGAGCGTATGAGCTGGAGACAGGCAATGTCATCGTGAAGCGTTTCGAAGGATTGAACCCGGTTCATACGCCCGGAGTATTGGTTAAGAATCATGGTCCTTTCTCTTGGGGAAAAGATGCACACGATGCAGTGCACAATGCCGTAGTAATGGAGCAGGTAGCCAAAATGGCTTCAATAGCCTATGCGGTTAATCCGCAACTGACGATGAACCCGCTGCTTATAGAAAAGCACTTCAGCCGTAAACATGGTCCGAACGCTTATTATGGGCAGAAGTGAAATCAAGCATAAAGTATAAGATTATAAAATATAAACAATCAAAATAAAGAACAGTATGAACGCATTTGATCAATATGAAGTATGGTTCGTAACAGGAGCACAGCTTCTGTACGGAGGTGACGCAGTTGTCGCAGTAGACGCACACAGCAACGAAATGGTAAAGGGTCTGAATGACTCCGGCCGTCTGCCTGTAAAAGTTGTATATAAAGGCACTGTCAACTCTTCCAAAGAAGTAACTGCCGCTTTCAAAGCTGCCAACAACGATGAAAAATGTATCGGTGTCATCACTTGGATGCACACTTTCTCTCCTGCCAAAATGTGGATTCATGGTCTGCAAGAGCTGAAAAAGCCGTTGCTGCATTTCCACACACAATTCAACAAAGAGATTCCCTGGGAAACAATGGACATGGACTTCATGAACCTGAACCAGTCTGCTCATGGCGATCGCGAGTTCGGACACATCGTTACCCGCATGCGCAAGAACCGCAAAGTAGTTGTAGGACACTGGCAAGATGAAAAAGCACAAAAGCAGATTGCTTCATGGATGCGTGTAGCTGCCGCATGGGCCGACGCACAAGATATGCTCATCATCCGTTTCGGCGACCAAATGAACAACGTAGCCGTAACAGATGGTGACAAGGTCAGCGCCGAACAAGTATTGGGCTACCATGTGGACTACTACCCCATCAACGACGTCATGACTTACTATAACGCAGTTGACGATGCTGATGTGAAAGCTCTCGTAGCCGAATACTTCAAACTCTACGACCATGATGCCGCACTCGAAAAAGAAGGAACGGAAGCTTATACCAAAGTATGGAACTCTGCAAAAGCAGAAATTGCTATCCGTCGCGTGCTAAAAGACACCGGTGCTAAAGGCTTCACTACCAATTTCAACGACTTGGGCGACTTCGACCAAATCCCCGGTCTGGCATCTCAGCGACTGATGGCAGAAGGCTATGGCTTCGGAGCAGAAGGCGACTGGAAAACTGCCGCACTCTACCGCACTACTTGGTTCATGAGCCAGGGCATGCCCAACGGATGTTCTTTCCTTGAGGATTACACGCTGAACTTCGACGGTGAAAAGAGCGCCATTCTGCAAGCTCACATGCTGGAAGTCTGTCCGTTGATAGCTGAACAGAAGCCCAAACTGGAAGTACACCGTTTGAGCATTGGTATCGACAGTGAAACAGCACGCCTCGTATTCACCAGCAAACAAGGCAAAGGCGTAGCCGCAACTATCGTAGACTTGGGCAACCGCTTCCGCCTCATCGTAAACAAAGTGGAATGCATCAAGAGCAAACCGCTTCCGAAACTTCCTGTTGCAAGTGCATTATGGATTCCGATGCCTAACCTCGAAGTAGGTGCAGCCGCATGGATTTTGGCAGGTGGTACACACCACACCAGCTTCTCCTACGACCTTACAGTAGAAGACTGGGGAGACTTTGCGGAAATGGCCGGCATCGAAATGATTGTTATCGATGAAAATACCACCATCAGCGAGTTCAAAAAGGAACTGCGCATGAATGAGGTATATTATATGCTGAACAAAGCGCTTTGCTAAGAATAACTGCGAATTACTAATTACGGATTACTTTTACGGTATGCGTAATTAGTAATTCGTGATTTATAATTAACCTCTCCTTTACCTTTATAATTACTTAAATCACATGAAATCAGATCCAAAATCAACAATTGAAGCCGGGGAAGCCATTCTTGGTATAGAATTCGGTTCGACACGAATTAAAGCTGTTTTGATTGATCCTGAAAATAAACCCATTGCTCAGGGAAGCCACACTTGGGAAAACCAACTGGTCAACGGGCTTTGGACCTATAGTGTCGACGCTGTCTGGTACGGGCTGCAGGATTGCTATGCAGACCTTCGTGCAAACGTAAAAAACTTATACGATACAGAAATAGAGTCTCTGGCTGCAATAGGTGTCAGTGCCATGATGCATGGCTATATGGCATTCAATAAAAAAGAAGAAATCCTCGTTCCGTTCCGTACTTGGAGAAACACCAATACCGCTCAGGCAGCAGCGGCTTTATCCGAACTGTTTGTCTACAACATTCCGTTGAGATGGAGTATTTCCCACTTATACCAAGCTATTCTGGACAATGAGGAACATGTTAAAGACATTGACTACCTGACAACCCTTGCCGGATTTGTACATTGGCAAATAACAGGTCAAAAGGTATTGGGTATAGGTGATGCATCAGGTATGCTTCCCATAGATCCTGCCACCAAGAACTATTCGGCTGAAATGGTAGCCAAGTTTGATGATCTGGTTGCCCCGAAAGGCTATGACTGGAAACTTCTGGATATTCTTCCCAAAGTATTGCCGGCAGGTAAGAATGCAGGCTTCCTCACGCCGGAAGGAGCCAAAAGACTTGACGTATCAGGCCACCTGAAAGCAGGAATACCGGTATGCCCGCCCGAAGGCGACGCAGGCACAGGCATGGTTGCAACCAATGCCGTAAAGCAACGTACAGGAAACGTATCGGCAGGCACATCCTCCTTCTCCATGATTGTTTTGGAGAAAGACCTGTCAAAACCATACGAAATGATCGATATGGTGACTACTCCTGACGGAAGCCTCGTAGCTATGGTACATTGCAACAACTGCACTTCCGACCTCAACGCATGGGTCAACCTATTCAAAGAATATCAGGAATTACTGGGTATTCCTGTGGATATGGATGAGATATATGGTAAGCTCTATAACCATGCACTCACCGGCAATACAGATTGCGGTGGCCTTATTTCATACAACTATATTTCCGGCGAACCCGTAACAGGGCTTGCAGAAGGACGTCCACTATTTGTACGTTCGGCTAATGACAAGTTCAACCTTGCCAACTTTATGAGGGCTCATCTGCACGCTTCGGTCGGAGTTCTCAAAATCGGTAATGACATTCTGTTCAAGGAAGAAAAAATCAAAGTTGACAGAATCACAGGACATGGAGGATTATTCAAGACTAAAGGTGTGGGCCAGAGAATTCTCGCTGCGGCCATAAACTCGCCTATTTCCGTTATGGAA
>OHAF01002551.1_pt1 | contig 13497 bp, 13 predicted proteins | sample 1577041 | NCBI WGS metagenome assembly OHAF01 (sample SAMEA3541495, study PRJEB24748) | human gut metagenome | biome: human gut; feature: human-associated habitat; material: faeces | place: China | collected 2012
GCATGAATGAAAAAGAGGCTGTTACACCGGTTTTATCCTTGTGCAACAGCCCCTTTCCTTTACTTCAGCAGCTTGTCCAGTTCATCATAAACGGATTTGACGTTCGTGTCGACAATGACCTGACAGGCGTTCTTCCCCGGACGGATGATGCCTGTTGCGCCTGCCGCTTTTACAGCCTGCTCATTGACCTGACGGTAGTCCTTGACCTCAAAGCGCAGGCGGGTAGTGCAGTAGCTGGCGCTTACTATATCACGCCGCCAGCTTGTGCTGCATTTGCAGTGGAACAGACCAATGAACTGCTGCTTCATTTTACGTCCGCAGTTCGGACAGATCCGCTTGCTGGCTCCCATAAAAGTTTACTGGAGCTTGGCGATAATTTCATCAGCGGACATACCGCTGGCAAGTAGCTTTTTCAATACGGATTCCGCTTCGGCCTTTTTGGATTCTTCTGCGGCCTTTTTTTCGGCTGCAACCTTTTTTGCCTCTGCTTTAGAAAGTTCCTTTACTGCAACCTTCAGCGCAGATTTTTTGCTTTTCAACTGCTCTTTCAGTACGCTGATGTTGTCAGACAGCGCAGCGATCTCAGTTTCAATTTGTTCCTTGGCAGTAGTCTTTTCAGCAACAATAGCCGCATAGTCAACATTTGTTTTCTTGGTACGCACTGCGTTCTTGCTTCCTTTTGGTCTAACCATAATAGTCCCTCCACCTAGTATTGGAATTTACTAATATAAGTATATTCTTTCTGCCTCGAAATGGCAATACTTTCTTAGACAACAAGAGCAGAGCTTTTGCAAGGTCCCGCTCTTATTGTTGCCGTTAAGCAGAAAATGAAAATGAAGGAGATTTATCTGACAATTTGGGCTTTTTTCCACGGAGATTCGTTTGAGTTTCGTAGCTGCCTGTTTCGTTCCGACGCTTCAGCAAACGATATATCGCGAACAGGTGTTTACAGAAAAGCACTTTGCCAGTTCTTTTACGCTAACGCCTTTGTCGTATGCTTCCAGAATCAATTTTTGAGCTTCATTGTGCAGCATAGTTCTCACTTTCTTTGCCTCTGTTATACCTCTTTTTGCTCAAAAGTTAAAGTACTGTGCTGTATTATTGAAAATTGCTATAATGTGATGGTGCTGTCGATTTCTTTAATAAGCTTTTCCGTGTTCAGACTTCTTCCGATTTACAACCGGTAGCACCTACGCAAATAGCCACGCTCAATGCAATTGCCGCAATATGCTTTTTCTTTAATCGCATAAAAATCTTCCAAGCTTCTATTCCCTAGGCCGAACGTATTAGTTACGCAGTGCTTTTTCACGCACTTCCGGCGACGCTGCGACAAGTAGATCGTAGAGGTTGACCATATCGGTGACGGCCTTGTTCGCGTAGGCCGTCGTCAGCGGCAGATGCTTGATGACCTGCTGCCAGCCCACCGCGTAGACGACCAGCGCCAGCAGCATCAGGCCGTACAGCACGATAAACGCCGCGCTCAAAAACGGCTGCTGCGCGGCCAGCTTGCTGCACACGCTGCTGCCCGCATAGATGCCCAGGATCACATGCAGCAGCAGGAACCATTTCGCCTGCTTCATGCGTCGTTCTCCTCATGCCGGATGACCTCGCGCTCGACGTACTGGGGCGCGGCGTTGGCGCACATATAGATGCGGCCCACGTACTCGCCCATAATGCCCAGTACGACCAGGATCATGCCGCCGAGCAGCAGCAGCAGCGCCGTGGTGGACGCCCACCCGATGGGGGCCGCCGCGCGGGTAAAGTGGTCGATGATGATATAGATAAAGTAGAGAAAGCCCGCCACGGCAAACAGCGTGCCGATGTAGGTCGCAATGCGCAGCGGCTTGACGGAAAACGACGTAAAGCCATTCATCCAGAGATTCAGCAGCTTGCTCAGCGTGTAGCCGCTGCGGCCCTCCTCACGGGCGCGGTGGTGCACCGGCACGTTGCAGATGCGCTTGGTGGAGCGCAGCACCAGCCCGATGACGTAGGGGTAGCAGTGCTCATAGCGCAGCATCTCGTCCACAATGAAGCGGCGCGCCGCAAAGTAGCTGTTGACGACGAGCTCCGGCGGCTTGCCCAGCATGATCTCGGTCATTTTGCTGTTGACCCAGCTGCCCAGGTTGCGCCAGCCGGCCTGACGCTTCGTGTCATAACTGGCGTAGACGACGTCATAGCCCTCGTCAATTTTTGCCAGCAGCTTGCCGACCTCGTCCGCCGGGGTCTGGCCGTCGTCGTCGAGGCAGACGACGATGTCACCGCTGCACTTGTGAAAGCCCGCCATCAGCGCCGCATGCTGGCCGAAGTTTTTCGCCAGATCGACGCCCACGACATGGCTGTCCGCCGCCACAAGGCTGCGGATCGTGCCGAAGGTATCATCCGGCGAGCAGTCGTTCACCAGAATGACCTCGTAGTCATACTGCGGCAGGGTCTGCATGGTGGCGGCGATCTCCGCCACCACGCCGCCCACCGTATGCTGGGAGCGGTAGCACGGGATCACGTAAGATATTTTCTGCATAGCTGTGTACTTCCTTCTGCGCTCACGGGCGCTTATAGATCACCAGATCCTCGGTGGAGACGACCTGCTGCCAGTTTTCGGCCAGCAGACGGGCGGCAACGCGGGTGTCGTGGCCGCACATGACATAGCGGGAGGAAATCGGGTTTTCCTCGTCCCAGAGGTAGCTGTTTTTATCAAACTCAATGCCCATACCCGCGGGCACTGCGTAGAGGTAGCCGTGGAACACCCCGTCGTCATAGGCGTAGGCCAGCGTGTGGTCCCAGGGGTCGGCCCCGGCATCCTGCACGCTGGCGGTCAGGGTGGCCTCGACGGTCTGCATCTGGGCAGCCATTTCGGCGTTTTTCTCGGGCAGGCTGCCGCGCTGGAAGTTCATCGGCAGCAGCATGACGACGAGCACCGGCAGCCAGACAGCGGCGGGCGCGGCGTCCTCGATGACGACAGCCCCCAGCAGCAGGATGGCCAGCAGCATCATGTGGCGCGGGTCGATGTTGTACATGAACAGCAGCACCAGAGCAATGACCGCGCTGCAAAACAGCGCACAGCCCTTGAGCACCAGCGGGCGGTCTTTATGCTTATCCCAGACAAGGCAGACCACCGCGACGAGCACAACGGCCAAAAACGTCACACAGCCGCCGCCGATGTAGGTCGTCTCACCGTGGAGTGTGGGCAGAATATCGTCCCGCCAGGCCGCGTGCAGCAGGGCCGCGGCGCGGGCGCACTCATAGCGGACCGCCGCCACGGGATGGAGCTGCAATAACAGACGGATGCCGTCAAAGTCCATGCCGCCGTCGCTGAAATAGGGCGCAGCGAGCTTGGCCATGGCGAACAGCGAAACCGCGAACCCGCCCGCTGCCGTGCCCAAACAGGCCGCGCGGCGGCGCTTATTCTGCCAGACCGCCGTGAGCGGGAACACCCAGAACAGCAGCGCGTAGGGGCGGAAGATCGTTTCCACCGCGCAGGCCGCGGCACAGGCAATCAGCCAGCCAGTCTTGCCGCTGCGGTGCAGGGCCGCCGCCGTGCCGACGATGAGGAGCGCCAGCATGTAGTGCATGGCCTCCGACGCGCCGCTGACGCAGGAGCGAAGCGGCAGCATGATGCTGAACAGTGCGCCGCACAGCGCGATGCACTGCCAGTAATTCAGCCGCGCGCAGCGGGCAAACACCGCGATGCCCACGGCAATCAGCAGCAAATTGCACCACAGCACGACGTTTACGCTGGCACCGAACAGCAGGCCCGGCAGCGCGTAGGCCCAAATCAGCAGCGGGCCCCAGGTACCGTAGCGGCCAATATCCGCGGTGGATTCCTGATAGCCGAAGTACCCCTGCGGCCCGCCGTGGGTCAGCACGCTGACGACCTGGCGGTTATACAGCGCCTCGTCGTTGTTCATCGTGGTGGGCAGCCAGACCTCGTTCAGCGGCGTGCGGTAGCACAAAAAGTAAAAGCCCGCAAGGAACACGACTGCCCCCAACACGCAGAGCAGCGCATTGGGGGTCTTTTGCAGGCAGGTTCGGATTTTCTGCATCGGTTTTTTCACGTCAGTTCTCCGCCAGCTTGGCCATAAAGACGACGTCGCGGTAGGCCCCGTCCAGCAGCTCCATATCGCGGAAAACACCCTCCTGCACAAAGCCGGCCTTTTCATAGCTGCGGCGGGCGGCGGTGTTTTCGGCCAGCACGCGCAGGCTGATGCGGTGCAGGTGCAGCCCCGCAAAGCCAAAATCGGTGAACAGGCGGGCCGTCTCGGTGCCAAGGCCCTTGCCGCGGGCGCTTTCCTCACCGATGAAGATGCCGTACTCGGCGCTGCGATTGTGGTTGTCAATATCGCGGTAATAGACCGACCCGACGGGCTTGCCGTCGGCGTTGTCGAGGATGATATACTGCACGACCTGGCCGGTGGCGACCTTCGTCGCCAGCCAGCTGCGGTGCATCTCCGGCGTGAAGGTCTGGCGGAAGATGAAGTTCTGCACGACAGACGGCGTGTTGCGCCACTTGACGATAAGGTCCGTGTCGGCGTCGGTGATGGGGCGCAGCGTGACCGCTGTGCCGGTCAGGACGGGGAGGGTGGGTGTGTTCATGGGTTTACCTCGTTGTTTTGGGCAGACGGCCCGGGCGGATATGGAATCCGCCCCTACGGTGCGGGGGTCGATACTTGCATCGGCCCACGGCTATAGGACGGACGCCTGTGGGAAGGCCGCGGGCCGGGCATGCCCGGCCCCTACATTGTGCCGTGCTCGTACAGCACGCCCCTGTCGCTCTCGTACAGCATCGTCCAGCCGTCGGCTTGTAAGCGGGCGGCGGTGGGGGTGTCGGCGGCGGTCAGGACGTAGCGGGAATGAATCTCATGGGCCGGTTCGGTCAGGTAGGCGGCCTCGTCAAACTGGATGCCCATGCCGTCCGGCACGCCGTAGAGCAGGCCGCAGTGTACGGGGTCGCCAAAGGCGTAGGCTACGGTGCTGTCCCAGGGGTCGGCGCTCGTCACAGCGGACCGGCTCTCGGTCAGCACGGCCTCGATTTGCTGCACCGCGGCGTCCCATTCGGCGCTGTAGCGCGGCATGGTGAAGCCGTCCGCCAGATTCAGTACGCCGAGCGCAGCCAGCACCAGCGCGGCGGCTGCCGTGCCCGCGGCGGGGCGGGCGTCCTCCACAAGGAGCGCCGCCAGCAGCAGCACATCCAGTACAAGCGTATGGCGGGAGCCCTCAACGGGGCGGTACATCAGCAGCAGCGCCAGAAAGACGATGACCGCAGTCACGGCGGCGCAGCCCTTCCAGAACACGGGCCGCCCGGCGCGGGCATCCACGATCAGGCAGACCAGCGTCACGCCCAGCAGCAGGAAAAACAGCAGGTACTGTCCCCCGCTGCGGTTTGCCAGCTGGTCGGCCAGCATTTCGGCCACAGTGCGCAGGGCGTCCAGCAGCTTGTGCGCCACGTCCCTGACGGCGGAGACCACCTGCCCGCGGGCCAGCTCCTGCAGCGGGCTTAAATCGACATTGGTAAAGAAGTAGGGCGCGTAGAATTTGGACATCAGCACGAGCGTGCCGCCCAAGGAAACCGCCCCGCCCGCCACGCAGACAGCGATGCGGCGGCGGTCCTGCCGGCACAGCGCCAGCGGGAACAGCCAGAGCACGGCCTCATAGGGGCGCACGAGCGTGGCCACGGCGCACAGCACACACAGCCCCGCCCACGCGGCGCGGCTTTTGTCCCGCCGCGCCAGAATGCCGCAGCCCAGCACCGCCAGCATGAGCGCATAGTGCAGCGGCTCCTGCATGGCGGAGAACACATAGCGGATCGGCGCGTTCATGGCGGCCAGCGCCGCAGCAAAGGCCAGCTGGCGCTTCCAGCCAAGCCGCGCGGCCCGGGCGAAAAACGTCCAGCCCAGCACGACGAACAGCAGGTTGCACCACAAAAAGGCATTCTGCCCGCGCAAAAGCAGCCCCGGCAGCGCATAGACCAGAAAAACCGCCGGCCCCCACGCGGCGTAGGTGCCGACGGCGGCGTGCGACTCATTGAAGCCGAAGTACCCCTGCGGTGCGCCGTACTGCACGGCGGCGGCCAGCTGCTTGCTGTAGATGACCTCGTCGCTCCAGGAGCTGACCGGCAGGAAGATCTCCGTCACCGGCACCCTGTAGACGACCAGCTCATACGCCAGCAGGAACACCAGCGCGGCGGCAGCGGTGCAGAGTGTGTGCGCCCAGCCGGGCAGGGCCTTACTGCGCATAAAATTCCAGGACCTTGGCAATGACCTTATTGCGGTCTGCCTCGGTCAGGCCGTAGTACATCGGCAGGCGGACGAGGCGCTCGCTCTCGGCGGTGGTGTAGACGTCCGCGCCGTCAAAGCGGCCAAACTTCTTGCCCGCCGGGGCGGAGTGCAGCGGGATATAATGGAACACGGCCAGAATATCGTTTGCCTTCAGGTGGCGGATCAGCGCGGTGCGCTCCTCCAGATCCCTGCATTTCAGGTAGAACATGTGGGCGTTGTGCACGCAGTCCGCCGGGATGGTGGGCAGCTCGACCTTGCCCGCGTCGGCCAGCGGCCGGAAGGCATCGTGGTAGGCGTTCCAGGTCGCCATGCGGTTGTCGTTGATCTCGTCGGCGTGGAGCAGCTGCGCCCACAGATAGGCGGCGTTCAGCTCACTGGGCAGGTAGCTGTCGCCAAAATCGACCCATGTGTACTTGTCCACCTGACCGCGGAAGAACTTGGCGCGGTTCGTGCCCTTCTCGCGCAGGATCTCCGCGCGCTCATTGTACGCGGGATTGTTGATGACGAGTGCGCCGCCTTCGCCCATCGAGTAGTTCTTTGTCTCGTGGAAGGAGTAGCAGCCGAAATCACCGATGGTGCCCAGTGCCTTGCCCTTGTAGCTGCTCATAACGCCCTGCGCCGCGTCCTCGACGACCTTGAGGTCATGGCGGCGGGCAATGTCCATGATGGTGTCCATCTCACAGGCGACACCGGCGTAGTGCATGGCGATGATGACCCGCGTCTTATCGGTGATGGCCTGCTCGATCTTCGTCTCGTCGATGTTCATCGTGTCGGGGCGGATGTCCACAAAGACGAGCTTTGCCCCGGCCAGCACAGCGGCGGTGGCGGTGCTGGAGAAGGTGTAGCTGGGCAGAATGACCTCGTCACCAGGGTGAATATCGCACAGCAGCATGGCCATGTCCAGCGCCGTAGTGCCGCTGGTGGTCAGCAGGACCTTCTGGGCGTGGAAGCGCTCCTCCAACCAGGCGTTGCACTGCTTGGTAAAGGCACCGTCGCCGCAGATTTTATGAGAGTCGATGGCCTGCTTGACATAGTCGAGCTCGTCGCCCACGCAGGGCGGTACGTTAAAAGGGATCATAGTAAAAGCCTTCCTTCCGGCTGGATTTTTATAATCGTATTTAGTATAACACAGTTTGCGGTATTTGTCACTTTATCGCGGAACGGATTTGCGCAAAATCGCCTTATTTTTTTATGCGCGCGTCGTTGTAGGCGCGGATCATAATGGCCGCAAACCAGAGCATGACGACGCTGAACACCACAAAGCTGACGGCGGCGACGGAGGTCAGCGACGGGATAAAGTGCGTGACGGTGTAGACGGCCAGCGGCACGGCGGCAATGTACGGCATTTTGCTTTGCTGCCGCCCTGCAAGCCGCACCAGCACGAGCGCCGCGCCCCAGAACAGCCACAGGTCTGCCGCGCGCAGTGCCGGGGCCAGCCGTGCCCACGCCCCGCCGGTTTGGCTGCCGCAGAGGATCAGCTCCAGCACAAGCCCCGCCGCGCCGAACACGGTAGGCAGCCTGGTTTTGGAGGCCAGCAACAGATAGCCCACAAGGGCCAGCACGGTGAGCGAGACCTCCTGTATGGCGGCATTTTCCGGCACAGCCAGCAGGGCGCGCCCCGCCGCCGCCACACCGACAAGCAGGTAAGCCAGAGCGGTTTTATTGCGTTTGTCCATAGTGATAATACTCCTGATCGTAATGCACCGGTAGGGGCCGGGCATGCCCGGCCCGCGGCCTTCCCGCAGGCGTTCGCCCGCCATACAGCTGCGGGTCGCATATATGCGGCCCCTACCGTATTTCAATTTAATTTTTATTATACCTCTTTTATAACCCCCTTGCAAGCGCTGGCGCGGCGGCGTATAATGAGGATGTTTATACAAGAAAATGTGCGTTTTTTGTATAAAGCTACATCAATAAGCGAGGTTTTGGGATATGGAGTTTTCTCGTCGTCTGGACCTGTTCGGGCCGGAGATTTTCGCGGCGCTCAACGACAAAAAGGTCGTGTTGGAGGCCGAGGGCCGTCATCTTTACAATTTAAGCGTCGGCACGCCGGATTTTGCACCGGCGGATTACCTGAAGCAGGCGCTCATCGACGCCGCGCAGGACAACGAAAACTGGAAGTACAGCCTGCGCGACCTGCCCGAGATGCTGGAGGCTGTCTGCGGCTACTACAAGCGCCGCTTTAACGTGGACACCATCACCCCCGACGAGGTCATGAGCTTCTCCGGCAGCCAGGACGGCATCGGCCATCTGGGCCTGGCGCTCTGCAACGACGGCGATCTGGTGCTGCTGCCCGACCCCTGCTACCCCGTCTTTATGACCGGCTCCAAGCTGGGCGGTGCCGAGCCGTGGTACTACAAGCTGACGAAGGAGAACCACTTCCTGCCCGACGTCACCTCCATCCCGGAGGACGTGGCCCGCAGGGCCAAGCTCATGCTGGTCAGCCTGCCCGCCAACCCCGTGGGCAGCATCGGCACGCCGGAGCTCTACGCCGAAATCGTCGATTTTTGCCGTAAATACGACATTCTGCTGGTACATGACAACGCCTACAGCGATATTATCTTTGACGGTGCCCACGGCGGCAGCATCTTCAACACGCCGGGTGCCGGGGAATGCGCGGTGGAGTTCTTCTCTTTGAGCAAGAGCTTCAACGTCACGGGCGCGCGCATCAGCTTTTTGGTGGGGCGGCGCGATGTCATCGCCGCCTGCAAAAAGCTGCGCACCCAGATTGATTTCGGTATGTTCCTGCCCATTCAGAAGGTCGCCATTGCTGCCCTGACCGGCCCGCTGGACGGCGTGCAGCGCCAGTGCGGCGAGTACCAGCGCCGCCGCGACGCCCTGTGCGGCGGTCTGCGCGGCATCGGCTGGAATGTGCCCAACAGCCACGGCAGCATGTTTGTCTGGGCCCCGGTGCCCGCCGGGTACAAGACGAGCATGGAATTCTGCCTGGCCCTGATCGACAAGGCCGGCGTCATCTGCACCCCCGGCTCGAGCTTTGGCCCGAGTGGCGAGGGCTACGTCCGTTTTGCCCTGACGATGCCCGTTGAGAAGATCGGCGAGGCCGTACAGGCGATCAAAAACAGCGGCATCCTGGGGTAATTTGCCCGCTTTTTAAGGCGGCTGGGGGGTGCGCTGTGTTTGCCCGCCGGGCACACGCGGCAGCCACAGACCCTCCGAACCGATGCAGGCATCGTCCCCTACAGCGTAGGGGCGGATTCCATATCCGTCTTGGCACCTTGCCCCTACTGCATACGGCCAGCGGGCGAACGAAAAGCTCGCCCCGACAGAGCCATCCCTCCTAATAAAGAACACCGCCGATCCGGGTCACGGGTCGGCGGTGCTTTTTTGAACAAATCATTGATTACTGTGCGTTTTCACGCAGAGCGGCACGCATTTCCTTCTGGATGGCAGGGGTCGTTTCCACCTTCTGCATCAGGGCCGCGATCAGCTCGGGCAGCTGCTTCGCGGGCAGCTGCTCTGCAATGACCGAGGCCAGGTACTCAGCGTGGGACATGGCAGGCTCAAACGTGCGGGCATAGGTCTTACCACTGCGCACGAAGCCAACCTCCCGCAGAACCCCCTTCTCCATCAGGCTGTTCAGCATCGAGAAAATCGAGCGTTCCTTCCATTTACGGTCAACACAGGTTTTCACGACTTCCGTCTGTGCCATCGCGTGATCCGCCTGCCAAAAAATTTCCATGATCTGTTGTTCGCTTTTTGTCAGATGCACGTTGGTATACCTCGCTTTAAAAATTGTCTACATTTCTATAGTATCCGCTTGTCAGCGAAATGTCAATGAGTTTCCGAAAATTTTTCAAGTTTTTTGGGTTATTTTATAACGGCTTTACAAATCTGACACATTTAGCGGGCAGCTTCGTGCATTTCCCGATTTATGTCATAGATTCGACAGTTTACAAAAGTGTGGCATATATGTGGCGCGTTCTGCCGCATCATGCCACACATTTGCCGCAAATGGTATTTGTGTCCCCCCCCCCGTCATTTTTTAGTTGATTGCATTCTCTTTGCGCCGTTCCTGTCATTCCGTCGGCCACCGGCCGCGCAGGTACTCGAGCGCGCGCTTTTCCAGCCGCGAAACATTCCGCCGCGCCTATTGTAAACGATTGGCCCTAAGAAATCGCTTCCAACTCACGGAAGCGGAATTTGATGATGATTTGTTTGTTTTCGGTCAGTTCCACACGCTCGATGAGGCTGACCAGAAGCTCCCGGCTGGTGTAGGCAGAATCCAAAAACTGCTGCACCAGCTCTCTTGCTCGGTCTTCTGTGCTGACCGGGCTTTCTTTTTGTGATTCCAGCTCTTTCAGCTTCTCTTCCAGAGAAGTTCTGTCCATCTTCACTCGCTGATAGATACGCTCGAAGTCCGCTTCGGCAAGAAGTCCGGTCAGCCGATCCATATACATCTTATCCAGGTTGGCAGTCAGACTGTCGATCTTATTCTGAATGGACTGGATTTCTGCTTCATGGTTTTCCGCCTTGCGGGCTTTCTCTACTGCATCGGCAGCAATTGGCTGAAGCTTATTTGGATCAAGATAGGCTTCACAGACTTCTCTTACTTTAGCCAGAACTGCTTCGGTAACGACCTGCTCTTTGATGGAGTGGCAGGAACAGACACCTGCTTTGGTGAAACGCTGGTAGGTTCGACACACGAAAAACAGTCGATCTTCACCGGATACCGGCGGACGATTTAGCACCGCCATTGGATAACCGCACTCATGGCAGAAAATCAAGCCTTTTAATAAGAAGTCATAGGTTCTGCTTCGGGTGTGCCTGCGGCTGTTGACCAGCATCCGCACCTTCTGAAAGGTTTCTTTGTCAATCAGCGGCTCGTGGGTGTTTTCAACTACAACCCAGTTTTCCCGATCTTGTTTCAGACATTTCTTGGACTTGTAGCTGATTTTCACCGTTCGTCCTTGAACCATATTGCCCAGGTAGGTTTCGTTCTGCAGCATTTCAGAAATGCGTTCGCTGGACCAAAGTCCGGCATAAGGACCTTTGCGTCCCATATTCCAGCCACAGTAAGTTGCAGGCGTCGGAACACCTTCTTCGTTGAGAGTCGCCGCAATCTTTCGGCAGCTCATACCATCCAATGCCATGGCGAAGATTCTGCGCACCACAGGCGCCACTTCCTCGTCGATGACAATTTCATTTTTCTCCGTCGGATGCATCTTATAGCCATACATGGGCTTGCCGCCAATGAACTGCCCTTTCCGCTGTTTATCCCGCTTGACGGATTTGATCTTCTTGGAAATGTCTTTGGCATACATATCGTTCATAATGGCACGGAACGGGGTAATGTCATTGGCGGTGGATTCTACACCGGTGTCAATACCGTCCAACAACGAAATGTAGCGCACTCTCTTTTCGGGGAAGTATCTCTCCATATAATGACCGGTCATGATATAGTCACGGCCCAGACGGGATAGGTCTTTGGTGATAACCATGTTGACCTTCTTGGCTTCGATATCCTCAATCATGCGCTGAAAGTCAGGGCGGTCAAAACTGGTACCACTCCAACCATCATCGACATAGGTATCGTAAACGGAAAGGCGATGCTGCTGAACAAATTCATTGAGCAGGGATTTCTGGTTGGTTACACTTTGGGATGGTCCTTCGGTCTCATCCTCCTTTGATAAGCGGATGTACAATGCGACATGGTAATCCATAGGGTTGCTTATTTCTAAGTACATAGTTTCCTCCTTGAAATAAGCGACCACTCATCGCAAACATTGTACAACGGTTTCCTCAGATGTCGCAAGGATGCGGACAAGATAAAGCCGAAAAGACTCCTCCAGCAACTCAGCGAGGCTCTTTTCGGCTTCGGTATATATGCAGTGCACAACAGGCAAGGTTTGTTTCATACGTTCTACCTCCTTTGTTCATCGTATGTAAAGGGGCAAATTTTCTTGCCTGTCCATGTTGTGAAATTGATTCATTCCGTGACAGGAATGGAATTGTCTACGGGAAACTCGAAATTGTCCTTGGATTCCATGTATGATTCCTCTTTCTTTCGTTATTTGAAATATGATTTGATTCCACAAGCATAGCGGCCACCAGCCAAAGCCGGTGGCCGCCATGATCTGAAATCAAAGTTTATATCCTATTCGACACTACTTCCCGGATATAAGGGCGAACCCCCGGCCCGGCTGCTGGAAACAGCTCCCGCTTCCTGTACCACATTGTTGGCAGTACCGCCGACGCCTTGAGAGCATCGCCACGGTGTGTATCATGATTGCTGACCTTTCGCTTGAGGTATGTGTTCCACGCCACCTCTCCCGGACCGTTAAGCGCTCCGCTGCCGATAAGGCGGCATCATGGCGTCAGAACAGCCGGGACGCACCTGCCGTCGCTCCTTGGGTTGCGGCAAGGTCAGTTGTATGTAGCCGGTGATTCGGATATTCGGTTGCCAAGGTACATAAGGGGAAAGAGGGCCTTTTGTCCCTCTATACTATAAAGATGCAGGTTAGCCTTATTTTGTTGATGAGAAAATCAAAAATAGCAAAATGCACAAATATAGCCGCGGTATTTACGCACTTTTGCCAACTTGTATCTGCGTTCCTCATAAAAAATCAGCCATACACTGTAGTGTATGACTGACGTATAATTATTTTAGGAAGTTTACCAATCGTCGCAGCAGCTTAGCGCTTCGGTCTACATTCGGATAAGCCTTCTCTCATAAACCGCAGCCGCTATGCACCAGAGGAGGAACTTTTTCGTTTCTTCTTTTTTCATTACGCTACTGTCCTTTCCTCACACTGTCCCGTTTGCTTTGGTCGCCTCCGGATACTTGATCAAATCATACAGTTTGCCAAATGCACCAAGATCGTGCGTTCCTGCTAGTTCCATGCCCAGATGGACGTATTTTTCGCACTTAGATTTGGCATCCGTTTCCAGAATCACCGGCACGCCCAGCCGATTGCCCTCGGCAAAGGCAATGTCCAGCACCTTTCGCATATATCCCTGCCCCTGATATTTCTCCCGCACACAGACAAGTCCAACGAAAATGTAGGGTTTCTTTTCCTTGTCCATGCGGTCTTGCAGGGAAGCCCCTCCCCGCTTGATAGCGATACCAAACCGCAGAAGGCGCTTCAGGGTGGAGTTGCGCAGCATTCCGCAGGCAATGGGCCACATCGTCTTGAGTCCCATCTTCTCCTTCGGCAGCTTATAGGCGATATAGCCCTCACCCTGCTCGCTGGTAGTGTGCAGAAAG
>OHAF01002556.1_pt1 | contig 13460 bp, 11 predicted proteins | sample 1577041 | NCBI WGS metagenome assembly OHAF01 (sample SAMEA3541495, study PRJEB24748) | human gut metagenome | biome: human gut; feature: human-associated habitat; material: faeces | place: China | collected 2012
CTGTTTTTTGGGCGGCCACGTCGCCGCTGTGTCCTCTGCGGAGCAAAGACAGGATACCGCCCCCTGTTGTGACGGCAGGGATGCGAGGCCGTCGAAAGGCCATGTGTCAGGCTGTTTGCCCTGTCCCGGCGCCCCCGGCCCGCAGGCGGCGCAGATGCAGGAGCGGATACGGCTGCCCCGCCCCGTCCAGCGGGGAGCGCCCCACCACCTCGAAGCCCCGGCGGGCATAAAATATCCGGGCCGCCGTGTTCTGTCCATTGACGTCCAGCAGGATCTCGGGATGTCGGCTGCCGAAATCCTCCAGCAGGGCCGTACCGATGCCCCTGCCCCGCAGGCCCGGCTCCACGAAGAGCATCTCCACCCGCTGCTCCACGCTGCCCAGATACACGCCGCTAATGTATACTGCCTGGTTCAGCTCCAGCCCGTGAGTGTTATCCAATATTGCGTCGGGAAATGGCCTTCTCCTGCCCCCGGCGCATGGTCGCTCCCGTCGCCTTCAGCGGGCGCGACCTCCAGCCAGGCCAGACGTACGCGCTCCATGGCCGGAAGATAGACGCCCGGCAAGGCAGCCCCGATGGCCCGCAGATAGTCCTCCGCCACGAAGCCGTGCGTGGCCCGCACGTTGCGCCACCACAGGCACAGCAGATACGGCCAGTCCGCAGGACCGGCATCGCTGAAGGTCAGTCGTTCCATCCTCTATTCCTTGCAGGGACAGCACCCGCAGGAGCCTCAGGCCCGTACGCCGCAGGTGCCCCCGGATGCGTCCGCAGGCAGTGCCCGACGGCAGGCAAGGCGCATCCGGCCGGGCTTCTGACCGGGACAGCAGTGCCATCGTCTCCGGGCTCCAAGGCGCGATACGGCTGCCCATCGCAAGGGAGCGTCCGCAAGCGCCTCAGACCGTCCCGGTGTCCGTCAGTAATTCATCTTCCACTGGACACCGGCGCTGGTGTTGTCCTGCTCCGTGCGGATGCCCGCCTTGCTGTGCGGGGTCAGTTCCAGTTCCATGATGACGGCGGTGCTGTCCGGCTCCAAGCCCTGTTCCACGCCGAGATAGATCTTCTCGCCGATGAACTTGCCCACTTGCAGACTGCTTTCTTCATCCCCGCTCTCCTTGTCCGTGGCGGAATTGACGCGCAGCACGTCCACGCCCAGCACCGCACGGCCCAGATCCAGAACGCCCAGGCCGCCGGAGCCGAACCCGGCCAGACGTGCCACGGCGGCGGCCAGACGCAGGCTTTCGAAACGGCCCAGTTCGCTGGAGCCGCGACCGAACATGACCCGCGAGATGATCTCTTCCTGCGGCAGGGACGGCGTGCTGGTCAGTTCCAGCTTCATGCGCCGCACGGAGCCGCTGACGCGCACATCGGCCGTGATATCCGGTACTTCGTAGCGCAGGGTCACGTCCAGCAGGGGGTTGGAGACCGCCCCGCCGTTGAAGGAGATGGTGCTGGGCCGCAGGGTGAAGATCTTGGAGAGCAGGTCGAACTGCCCCCGCACCGAGCGCACGCTGCCGATGACCAGCGGATCGTTGAGGGCCCCGCGCACGCGCAGACCGGCCTGCCATTCGCTCTCCAGCCCGTGGCCGTTGACCGCGATATGCCCGGGCGCCCGGACGCTCACGTCCAGGGAGCCGTGTCCTTCCTTCTTTTCCGTGACCGGTTCCGGGGCTTCGCTGGTGCCTTCCACGGGCAGGGTGGTCACGCTGCTGCCGGTAAGGCGGTTGAGATTGACCAGGGCCTCGTCGATGGTGATGTCCGCCGCCACCTGGGGCGCCATGAGCGTGCCCTTGACCGAGGCCGTGCCCGACAGGGTCGCCTGGATGTCCGCGCGCCGCAGGGGGCGCAGACGCTTCATGGCGGCATCCAGATCGAGCCTGCCGCCTTCGGGATGCAGACTGCCCGCGGCCGTCACCAGGCCGCCGCGCCCGTCGCTCATGGAGGCCTCCACACGCACGGGCTCCAGCTTCAGGCCCTTGCCGCTGCCCGCCGTCACCGAGGCCTTGATGTCCGTCAGCAGGATGCCCAGGGCCAGGTCCTCATACCGTCCGCCCGCGACCTCCAGCCGCCCCTTGGCCGTAGGCACGGCAAGGCTGCCGGCCAAGGCCAGATGCATGTCCAGACGTCCGGTCACGCGGCGGTCGGCCACCGGCACCAGACGCCAGAGCGGGGCCAGATCGCCCTGCCAGTCCAGACGCCCGGAAAGCGGGGCCGTCATGTCCGGCAGGGGCAGGCCGTTGGCGGAAAAATGCAGGGGCAGACGGACTTCCAGACCGGCCTGCTCCGCTCCCAGGGCCTGCCGGGTGGGGGGAGGCAGTTCCAGCCGTGTGTCCAGACGTCCTTTGCCGTTGCTGCCGCCCAGCTTGCCCGTCAGGGCCAGATCCAGCGGCGGCAGGGAGCTTTGCGGGACTTCCAGTCGCCGCACGTCCAGCCGGAAGGTCCCGGCAGGGGCCGCGGGACTGCCGTGCAGGCGGCTCTGGAAAGCCAGCGCGGCCGAAGGCAGGCCCGGCACCACCGCCCGCCACGGGGCAAGATCCATGCTGTCCAGCGTCAGGCGCACATCCATGGCCGCGGGTTTCAGGCTGGCCGTGGCCCGTACCCGCCCCGCAGGCGCGATGCGGGCATCCAGACCGCGCAGGGAAAGACCGTCCTTGTCCAGCACCAGGGCCGTCCCTGCCTGCAGGCGCAGGCCCACGCCCTGCTTGAGGTGCAGGTCACACACGGGGATCTCCAGCCTGTCGCCCTGCCAGCGGAGGCGCAGCTTGGCCCGAATGTCTCCGGCGCAGGCCAGTTCCGCTTCCAGCGGGGTCGCCAGTTCGCCCTTCAGGCCCACGAGCACCCGCTCCAGCCGCAGACCGGCCGCATGGAGCTGGCGCACGTCCAGACGCTGTTCCAGCTTTCCCCGGCCGAAAATATCGTCGATGCGCAGATGCTGGTGCAGCTCGCGCAGCAGCAGACGCTCGCCTCCCCTGTCGTGCAGGCGGAGGAAGCCCACGTCGGCATCCAGGCTGAACCACTGTTGCCAGTCCTGGCTGCACAGGAAGGCCGGATCGGCCAGCCCGGCCACAGCCGCCAGCGGAAGTTCTTCGGCTTTGTCCGGGGCACACGGCAGACCGCCCGCACGCAGCATCAGACGGACAGGCCGGTCATCCTTCTTTTCCAGGCGCAGGCCCGGTGACCAGTAGTCCAGCACCCGGCCCAGCGCGGCCCAGTCTTCTATCTCGCCGTACAGCGAGGCCCACAGGCGCGGCCTAGTCCCGGGATCGGGGAACAGCTGTGCCAGCAGCCGCGCAGGGACAAAATCGCTGCCCACGATGGCCGGGGCCGAAGGGACGGGGGCTGCGGCGGCATCCGCAGCAGAGGCAGGAACAGGGGCCGCCGGAAGGGCCGTTGCGGGCTGTCCGGCCGTATCCACAGGAGCCGGGGGCGTCCCGGCCTCTCCCACCGCAGGGACCGGGGCCTGCTTTTCCGCCGAAGCAGCAGGAACGGCAGGCATCTCCTGCGGGGCATCGGGCAGCAGGGCCAGCAGGGCCCCATCCAGACGGGCACCGGCGCCGTGCAGCTCCAGCTGCGGCAGGCCCAGCAGCCAGGCCGCGCCGTCATGCCCGGCCCGCAGGCGCAGTTTCGTGGAAATATGGTCTTTTCCGGTGCGCACCTGCAGGGAGAGCGGCAGTTCCACCTTGCCTTTGGCAGCCAGCTGCGGCCACGGCAAGGCCTCTCCGCCTGCCAGCAGGGAGAGATCGTTGACGGCATGCCCGCCCAAATCCAGCGTGGCGCAGGCCAGTTCCAGACGGGGCTCGGGCGCACCGGGACTGCCCTTCACGCCGATGTCCAGACGCAGGGCGTCGCCCAGGGGCGCCAGCAGGGCCCGCGCCTGGGGCAGCAGGGCCGCCGCATCCGCAGCGGAAGACACGGCAAGCGAGCAATCCAGCGCCAGCGGCGAGGCCAGCACATCCGCAGCGGTCGCAAGCTCCAGCGTCCCCTGACCGCGCAGCCGCACGGCCCCGGCATCCGCCTGCAGGCTCTCCAGCGCCAGCACGGGACGCTCACCGGGCTGCAGGGCCAGTTCCACCCGCAGGGACGACGCCTGCCCGGGCGTCAAAAGCAGAGCCAGCGGCGCGGGCAGCCACTGTCCTGCCGCTTCCGTCAGGAGGGGGGCCGTATCCGTGTTTTTTTCCTGCGCAGAAACAGGACCGGCTTCTTGTGCCGGGGCCGCCGCCGGAGTCATCCCGGGCGCTGTCACACCGGATCCGGGAACGGGCGCAGCGGCGGAAGGCGTCTCCTCAGTGGCCGGAGCAGCGGCTGCCGATGCGGACGCCAGCTGCCACGAGGCCTGGAGACCGGCCCGGGCCGTGGTCCCGCTCAGGGAAAAATCAGCTTCGGCTGTCAGGCACAGCGAGACCTCCAGTCCCTCACCGACGCGGAGGGCGCTTTCCACGGCGGCCACAGCCACGGACAGGGGCGGCGCCGGGAGAGCCCCGGGCGTCATCGCCTCTTGTGCGGGGGCAGGTGCAGCGACGGCAGGGGCCGGAGGCGTCTGGCCATCCGCAGGCACACTCCCCGCTCCGGCCGAAGCAGCCGCGTCCTGCGCTGCCTGCCCGGAGGCATCCGCCAGCGTGCCGGACGGACTGCCGTCCAGCACGGCCGAGCCCAGCCACAGGCCATCCAGCGCCACTTCACGCACATGCAGGGAAGGCAGCCAGCCCGGCAGAGAGGCCGTGATGTCCAGCGCGCTCCTCAGGGCCGTCTCCACTCCGGCCAGCGTCTCGGCCAGCGGCGGGGAGGGCTCGTCGGGGGAAGGAGGCAGCTGGGGCAGGCGATACAAAGAGGGGTGTTCCAGGCGCAGGTCGAGCGAGATGCCGGGCGGGAAGACGGACAGGCCCACGTCCACACGCGCCCGGGGCACATCCAGCCAGAGGCCCCCGGCATCACGCAGGCGCAGGGCGCATTCCATCTCCAGCGGCAAAGCCCCCTCCAGACGGATCAGCTCCAGGGAAAGGCCCTGTTCGGCCAGGGGCGGAGCCAGCAGGGCGTCGGCTTCCTGCCGCAGCCAGTCCTGTCCGCCGGGCGTACGCAGCCACCAGACCGCTCCGGCCCCGGCCAGCAACGTCAGGAGCACGAACAGCAGCAGGCACGGCAGGACACGGCGCCGAAAAAAGCTCCTGCGCACGGGCGCTGCCCCTTCCGAGGGAGCAGGGCCCGACGGACCGCCGTCAGGGACAACAGGGGGAGTTCCGGATTCGCTGGCCATCAGAAGCTCTGTCCTATGCTGATATAGAGTTGCAGGGGGGGATCACCGTCCACGGGATTGAGGGGCGTGGCCACGTCCAGACGCACCGGGCCGATGGGCGTGTAGTAGCGCAGGCCCAGGCCCGCGCCCCATCGCATGTCGCCGAAGATCTGCGGCAGGGCGTCCTCGTAGACCATGCCGCCGTCCAGGAAGGGCACGATGCCGATCTCGTCGGTGATCTTGTAGCGGGCCTCAAGATTGACGATCTGGTAGGAACGGCCGCCGCTGGGGTCGCCCTTGTCGTTGCGCGGGCCGATGGCCTGATAGGAATAGCCGCGCACCGAACCGGCACCACCGGCGTAATAGTGCAGCGTGCTGGGCAGGTTGTTCATCTCGGCCCCGGCCATGCTGCCGCCGCGCACACGGGCCGCCAGCACGAGCTTGTCGTCGATGACGCCCTTGTTCGGGCCCTTGCGGAAGGGCGCGTAGTAGAACATGCCTTCCACTTCCGTGCCCAGGGCCGTGAAGAAGCCGTCGTAATAGCCGAAGATGGGTTTGGAATTGATCTCCAGCACCGAGCCGCGCTTGGGATTGATCTTGTTGTTGCGGCTGTCGCGCACGATACGCAGGTGCGGGCCCACGAAACTGTAGGGCTCGTTGGTACGGTCGTCCTCGGTGAGGGTGCCGCTGTCGGAAGAGGCCCCCACCCCCACCCACCAGTAGGGGCTCAGGCGGCGCTCGATACCGGCGCCCACGCGCAGGCCGCGCCGGTCGTAAGCATCGGTGAATTCCTGCAACAGGGAGGCTTCGCCCACCAGCTTCTGGTCGCGATCCAGAAAGGCCGGTTTTTCGAAGGACGCCTTCAGCCCCTGCTTTTCGGGCGTGATGGGCAGGGAGACCACCAGCTTTTCCCCGTTGCCGAAGAAGTTGCGGTGTTCCCACTCCCCTTCCACGCCGATACCGGAATCGGTCTCATAGCGGGCAGCGGCGCTGACCGAGCGCGGCGGGCCTTCACGCACCACCAGCTGCACGGGCAGGATCACCATACCGTCCTTGCGCGGCGAGGGCACGTCCTTGATGTTGCGCTGGCGTACCATGCTGAACAGACCCAGGCCGCGGAGCTCGTCCACATAGTCCTGCACCCGGCTCTCGTTCCAGGGCTCCGTCCCGGCTTTCCAGGGGGCGCGGTCGCGGATGTAGGTCGTGCTGACGTCCTTGTTGCCCTCCACCACGATCTCGCCCAGCAGGGCCGGAGGACCGGTATCCACCACGATCTCGGCATTGAGGGTACGGGCCGCGCGGTCGAGGAAATAGCGCTGGCTGCTCACCTGGGCCAGCGGATAGCCACGGCGGCGCAGGCGTTCGGGCAATTTTTCCACGGCTTCCAGCATCTGGTCGGCCGTGACGGGTTCACCGGGGGTGACCCCGCGCAGGGTATCGGGAAAACGCGGGGGCGGGGTCGCTTCGCGGGCCTCGTCGCCCCACAGGGCCCCCAGACCGCTGTACGGCGCCCGCCGCTTGCCGTGCTTGAGGGCCGCGGGCACCACGGGGACAGGCTCATAACGCACCGAGGCCCGGCCCAGCACATAGCGGGGACCCGGCGTCAGATGCAGGCGCACCGTGACCGGCTTGGTCGTGCTGTCCATCTGGAAGGTCGCCGTACCGTCATAATAGCCCTGGGAATGCAGCAGCTTGACCGCCGTCTCCACATCGCCCCGGGCCCGGCGCTCCAGGGCCAGCAGGCTGTCCGGCGGGTCGGAGCGCAACTGCTCCAGCTGGCTCAGGTCCCGCATCTTGTCCGACAGGCCGCTGTTCCCCTTAGGGGCAGACGGCGCGGCTCCCGTCCCTTCACGGTGGGGGGCATCCGCCTGCGGGGCTGCCGGTCCTGCCTCGTCGCCCTCCTCCGGGCTGCCGCCCAGGGACACGCCCTCGGATTCCCCGTCAGGATCCGTGGCCGCGGCGCTCCCCGTCCACTTCGATGGACAGCTTGTACGGGATTCGCTCGCCCTGAGCGGCGGGCATCTTGGTCCCGCCGTCATCACGTAGTTCTCCGGCGGCATCGCCGAACAACAGGCCGCAGCCCCCCAGCAAGAGGCAGGCCATGAGCAAAAAAGAAAAAAGGATATATGTTCGGCGCATAATAATCCCATAGCCGCAGAGAGACAGCTTGGCAAGACAAATCCCCTTTGTTACCATGAGCTTATTCAGTTCTTTTTTCAGGAGTCTCCCATGTCGTATGATCTCTGCCTCCATGTGGACGCCAATGATCCCGCTGTGCTGGCCTTTGCTTTCGTCAATGCCCGCAACTATATGAACGGCCTGCCCGGCAAGGAATTCGAGCTGGTTCTGGTGGCCAACGGCCCGGCCGTCAAACTGTTCGTGCCTGCCCAGGCCGAGCTGCAGAAGACCGCCGAGGAGCTCATGGCCCGCGGCCTCAAGCTGCGTCTGTGCAAGAACGCCCTGGATGCCAACAAGATGACCGCCGCCGACCTCTGGCCCGGTTGCGAAGTGGTGCCCGCCGGCCTGGTGGAGATCGTGGAGCTGCAGAACAAGGGCTTCGCCTACATCAGACCGTAATCCCATGTTTGCCCGCTGCCCGCCGTGCTGACGGGCAGCGGGAAGCGCCCGGGGCGTGCCGCCCTGCCGCGGAGCTGGTCACGGGCGGCCTGCCCGGCAGAAAGACCTGCGGCGATGCCGGCCGCTTACGGGCAAACTTTCCGGCAGGAGAGGACTTTCCTCTTCTGCCTTTTCTTTTTTCCAGGCGCCAGGTCCGTCCCGGACATGCCTCCGGCGATCTGCAACAGGCGGTCCGCATCCAGGATCTCCAGCCTGTGCCGGGTGAACGCGCCCAGGATGCCCTGACGACGCAGCCCGGTGACCAGCCGGGAAAAAGAGGCCGGATGCATCCCGATATGCAGGCCGCATTCTTTCTGGCCCATCCCGATGGAAAAAGAGCCCTGACGGCCGCCCGTCAGCTGCACCAGCAGACGGCACAGACGTTCCAGCCCCGAAGATTCCTGCTGTTCGATGGCATAGGACAAAAAGAATTCCATCTTGTGCAGCACGGTGGTCAGCAGGTTCCTGGCCAGATCGGGATAGCTGCGAAAAAAAGACGTATCCCGCAGCAGCCTGCTCTCAAAACGTACCGTGCGGACCTGCCCGCAACAGATGTAGCGCACATGGTTGTCTATCCCGGTGATGGCCGGGATGTCGTTGATCAGGCACAGGGGCCCGGCCTGGAACAGGGTCCATTCCTTGCCGGTACCGCTCAGGCTCACCATGTCGATGTTCCCTTCCAGCAACAGGTGGAAGAAGCGGCAGCCTTCCACACGCAGGGTCTCCTGATCTTCGTAGGTCTCCAGCTTCCCCAGCGGGATGACCGCCTCCCACGCCTGGTTGAGCCGCTCCAGCCAGAACTCCGCTTGCGTCCTCCTGTTCATGCCTCACCATCCCTCCAGGGGATCAACGTCCTCTCCTGACAGCTCAGTTCCCTCATGCGCGGGATGTCCAGCAGCCGGACGTTCCCGCCCCGCACCCTTTCCAGACAGCCGGAACCCTCCAGCCGGGCCAGCAGCCGCGATGCCGTTTCGGGCGTGATGCCTGCCAGCTCGGCCATATCCTTCTGGCGCAGCACGGGACAGTCCTTCGTATCGTGGATGTCCAGCAGGAGCGCACACAGGCGGGACAGGGCCGGGCCGAAGGTCACGGCATGGGCCCTGTACAGGAACAGCAGGTTGATCCCGGCCAGAGCCTGCACCACGTTCACATACAGCTCGGGATACTCGCAGGCCAGACGGCGCTCGTACCATGCGGTGACGTCCCGTACCAGCAGGGTCACCGGCGCCATGGCCCTGACCACATAGCCATGCGAGGTCTGGCCGCCCTCCAGGCACTCCGTATTGACCAGGCAGCCCGGCCCCATCAGCAACAGCAGGCGCGGGGCCTGCCGGGCCATGCCGTAGACCCTGACATGCCCTTCCTCGAGGAAGATCAGTTCATGCGGGGCACCGACGATATCGACAGGAGAACGGGAGGAGGCCATCACCCTCCGGCGCTGCCCCCGGCGCATGAAATCTGCCCAGATCCTGTTCAGCCCCTGGACATAGACAGCGTGCATATGGATGTCGCGCCGCTTCATGGAACCTCCTGAGCGGAAAGAAGTTTTTTAAAAAACAAAAAACTTGATGGATGCTGTTTTTTTCATGTCCTGCCCGATTTAGAAAAAAATCACAAGCTGTGACATCCATCAGGAGGATTGCATATGACAAAACAGCATGTCTCTCGTCGGGCCTTTCTGGCAGGAAGCGCCGCGAGCATGGCGCTGGGTTCCCTCGCAGGGGTGGCCCATGCGGCGACCAAGCCCCAGGAACAATGGGACGAAGTCTTTGACGTCATCGTCATCGGCTCCGGTCTGGCCGGTATGTGTGCGCTCTGGCGGCCAAGAAGAACGGCTGCAAGAAGGTCGTCGTCCTGGAAAAGATGAGCTATCTCGGCGGCAACTCGGCCATCGCCACCGGTGACTTCGGCGCCGTGAACTCCCAGCTGACCCGCAAGCAGGGGATCAAGGACACGCCCGAGGCCTTTGCCGAAGACATCAGCGCCGCCTGCGGCGGCCTGAACCATCCCGACCTGACGCTCACCGTGGCCCGCAACTCCGGCCGGGCCATCGACTTCCTCATCGAGAACGGCGCCAAGTTCAATCCCGAGATCATCATCCTCGGCGGACATTCCGCACCGCGCGTGCACCAGGGCGTCGAGAGCTTCGGCGCCAGCGTCATGGTCCCCATCTGGGACAGCTTCCGCAAAAAGTACAACGGCGAGATCCGCAGCCGCGTCAAGTTCGACAGCTTCATCCAGGATGAAAGCGGCGCCGTCACCGGCGTGAACGTGCGGGAACGCTACGACTTCATCAACGAGTCCAAGAACGAAGACATGGAAAACGCCGGCGGCCTCCCCAAGCGCTATGCGGCCCGCTACGGCGTCGTCCTGGCCACGGGCGGCTATTCCCGTGACCTGGCCTTCCGCATGGCCGAAGCGCCGCTGCAAAGCGAAGAGATGGCCACCCGCTGCCATATCGGCAATACGGCCGGTGCCCTGCGCGCGGCCCTGGCCATCGGTGCCCGCAGCGTGCATACGCCCCTGGGCCGCTACGGCTTCTACATCGCTTCGGAAGACCTGCGCATGGGCATGGTCATCGACCCCAAGACCTGCAAGCGCTTCATCGACGAGAGCATGCCCCGTACGGACCTGGCCGTGAACATGCTGCTCTACATGCAGAAGCACCGCTGCATCCCCCTGGGCATCTACGACAAGAAGACCATGGACGCCTTCTTCGACCACAAGCGCCGCCAGCGCCTGCTCTTCTCCAATGCCCTGCGCCCCTATGACACCCTGGAAGAACTGGCCGCCAAGGAACATCTGGACCTGAAGACCCTGAAGGCCACCCTGGACCGCTACAACAAGGACATCGCTGCCGGACGCGACAGCGAGTTCGGCAAGGACATCGCAGGCTCCCTGTCCGTGCCCCTGACGGAACCGCCGTTTGCGGCCTGCACCATCGAGCCCGACCTCTCCTACACGCAGGGCGGCGTGCTCATCAACACCAGGGCCGAAGCCATCAGCGCCCTGGACGACAAGCCCATCCCCGGCCTCTATGTGGCCGGCGAAGCCTCTGCCGGGGTGTTCGGCGTCACGCGCCTGACCGCCTGCTCCCTGCCCGACTGCGCCGCGTTCGGCATGATCGCCGGGGAAGAGATCGCCAAGCGGGCCCGCAACATCAAGGCCTAGTTACGGAGGAATCCATGAAGATACGCACGTTGAGCATGATCGCCGCCGCCCTTTTGCTGGCAAGCTCTGCCGCTTGGGCCGGGAGCTATGTGAGCCACAAAAGCATGCACCAGGACCTGGCCTGCGTGGACTGCCACCAGGAAGAAGTGGGCCGCACGCCGCCGCCCAGCGAAGCCTGCCTGAACTGCCATGGTCCCATGCAGGATCTCATCAAGAAAACGGAAGGGTTCAAGCGTAACCCGCACTATACGCCGCACTGGGGCGATACGGTGCCCTGCTACACCTGCCACAAGGAGCACAAGAAGTCAGAGCTGCTCTGTGCCAACAGCTACTGCCATGTGAAGAACTTCGAAGGGGTCACGCTCAAGTAGACCGGTCCCGGGGGAAAGCCGCCTGCCAGCGGCCTTCCCTCGGGAGACCGGGAGCAACAGCCGCAGCCGGGGGGACGTACGGGGGGGACCGTACGGCCGTGCTGCGCTGTTCGTGAGGTCTGCGGTAGCCTCAGGCTCCGCTAGCACACCGATAATGACTGCCGCAGGCCTCCTTGGCAAGAGTTCCGGCAAAAAGAGCATGCCCTGCCAGGCATGCCGCCATTGCCCTTGCCTGCTCGCGAGAGCCGCTCCTTCGATCTTCCCCATGCATGGCACCGTAGACGGCAGCGCATGAAAGCCTTTTTCGTGCGCATCTTGCCGCTTGTCCAAGTAAAATCACAACATACTGTTTTTATTAAATAAAATAAGACACTCACGCGTGTCCGAAGACAAGGGAGAGGAAGGATGAAGAAGCTTGCCATTCTCTTTATCGCCGCCACCATGGCGCTGGCTGCCGCCGATGCCCAGGCCATCGACTTCAAGGCCAAAGGTATCTGGCAGGTGGGCATGGGCCTGTCGCAAAGGAACTTCGTCAAATCCGTCGGCGGGAACAAGACCGACAGCAATGATGTCATGAACAGCCGTTCCCGCATCCGCTTCCAGATGGATGCTGTCGCCTCGGAGAGCCTGTCCGGCAGCGTGCATTTCGAGATCGGCCATATCCAGTGGGGCCAGCAGGCCGGCGGCGGCGCCCTGGGGGCCGACAGCACCTCGGCCATCAAGGTCCGCATGGCCTTCATGGACTGGCAGGTGCCCGACACCAGCCTGAAGGTCCGCATGGGCCTGCAGAACCTGACCCTGCCCACCAAGGCAGGCAACTCGTCCGTCGCGGGCAACCTGGATGTGGCCGGGATCGTGGCCTCCTGGCAGTTCTCGGAAACCGTGGGGCTTTCGGCCCTCTGGCTGCGCCCCTTCAACGACAACTACAGCGCCGAGGGCAATACCAACTATCTCGACAACATGGACATCTGGGGCCTGACCCTGCCCGTGCGTCTTGAAGGTTTCGAGATGACCCCCTGGGTGCTGTACGGCATCCGCGGCAAGAACACCTTCAACGGCACCCAGATCTGGAACGACGGCAACCCCATGACCAGCATGGGGGCCTATCCCTTCGGCATGACCGCCGCCGGGGCCCGCGGCTTTACGGACCTCGATACCGACAAGACGTACGGCAGCCTGTTCTGGGCCGGTCTGCCCGTGGCCATCACGGCCTTCGATCCCTGGAACATCGAGTTCGAGCTCAACTACGGCTATGTGGAAGGCATGGGCCGCTACGATGCCCTGGAACGCGGCGTGGACCCGGTACGCGGCAGCACACAGCGGCAGGGCTGGCTGGCCAAGGCCCTTGTGGAATACAAGACGGACTGGGGCAGGCCCGGCATCTTCGGCTGGTACGGCAGCGGTGACGACGGCGACATCAAGAACGGTTCCGAGCGTCTGCCCAGCCTGCGCGCCAACGGCATGTTCTCGTCCGTCATGGGCGATGACGTCCATTACGGCGGCAGCCTGCAGGACCAGAAGATGACCTATGCCGGTACCTGGGGCCTGGGGCTCCAGGTGGCGGACGTCAGCTTCATGGAAGACCTCAAGCATACCTTCCGCGTCCTCTACTGGGGCGGGACCAACAGCCCATCCATGGTCAAATACGCCACCACCCGCACGGACTGGAACTACACCAACGATTACGAAGGGATCTATCTGACCACCAATGACGGGCTGCTGGAGTTCAACATCAACAGCGTCTATCAGGTCTACGACAACTTCAGCATCGGCCTCTGGCTGGGCTACATCGCCAACCTGATGGACTCCGGTACCTGGCAGGACGGCCACGCCTACCTTGGGGACAGCTACAGCAAGCAGGACATCTGGAACGTCGACCTGACCTTTGCCTATACCTTCTAGGCCTGTCCGCCTGAAAAAGAAAAAAGGGCCGGCAGACATGCGAACATGTCCGCCGGCCCTTCCTCTATCCGGGATAAGGAGACCTAGGCCTTCTTCTTGGCCCCGGCCATCTGGTAGCGCTTCTGGGCGGAGAGTTCCACCTTGCGCAGGCGCAGGGACACGGGGGTCACTTCC
>OHAF01002559.1_pt1 | contig 13445 bp, 16 predicted proteins | sample 1577041 | NCBI WGS metagenome assembly OHAF01 (sample SAMEA3541495, study PRJEB24748) | human gut metagenome | biome: human gut; feature: human-associated habitat; material: faeces | place: China | collected 2012
TTATGCAGACTTTTTTCTGGCTTGACGAGGACAACCGCAATACCTTTCATCTGTTCCAGCTTGTCCGCTATCCCGGCAAGTGCAACGCTTCTGATGATAAGTCTGTTCGCTATAATGATAGTGACGAATGGCCTGCTCATGTCCCTGTCGGTATGTGGATTGATTATGGTCTGGTAAATGAATTTCTGCGTGAATGGTGTTTGCGGAAAGAACAGCTAAAAAGCGGAGAGATTTCAGAGGACGAATACTTTGAATGGAAAATCAACTGGCCTGCTTCCAGCAGTAGTGTTGATGAAAAAGGACATGACAAGAAAAATAGCAGCTATCAATGGAGAAAATAAATTTAAATGCAAAGGAGATTTTATTATGGCAAAAACTATTTCGCTCTTTAATAACAAGGGAGGCGTTAGCAAAACTACAACTGCATTCCACCTAGGCTGGAAATTAGCTGAAATGGGACATAAAACTTTAATTGTAGATACTGACCCACAGTGCAATTTAACAGGACTGTGTCTCAATACCGATAAAGAAAACAAACTATCCATCTTTTACGAGAAGAACAATTATAATATCAAAGATTCTTTATCGCCTATCTTTGATAATAAACCAGAACCTTTACAACCTGCTACCTGTTATGAATTCGCGGACAACCCTAATCTATTTTTGCTTCCTGGACACATAGATTTTTCAGAATATGATGCCACATTTAATATAGCCGAAAACTTAACAGGATCAATAGTTATGTTCAGAAATGTCCCTGGTGCTTTAGAAAACCTCTTGCAATTAACAGCTGATAAATACGACCTTGAATATATTTTATTAGATATGAGTCCTAGTATTTCTTCTACGAATGCCAATATTTTAATGGAAAGCGATTACTTTATTATACCTTGTGCACCAGATTACTTTTGCTACATGGCTATTGAATCTTTAACCAAAGTATTTCCTAGGTGGAATACTACCTATCAAAAGTTAAGAGAAAATGATATCTTCAAATCTGCAACATATAAAATGAAAGCGACTTCACCAAAATTTATTGGAACAATTCAGCAACGATATAGACCTCGAAATGGTTCACCTGTAAAAGCATTTTCTGAATGGATTACAGATATAAATCAACTGGTCTCCAACAAGCTAGTTCCTGTTTTACAAAAAAATAATATGATTGCTCCTAATTTAAGTGATTACTGTACAGAAAATTATAATCTTATCAATATTGCTGACTTTAACAGTTTAATAGCTCAATCCCAATTACATAATACTCCTGTATTTCTGTTAACACAGGAACAAATTGAAAAATCAGGAAAAGTATGGACTAACATGAAAAAAAATCGTGATGATTTTAATAATACTTTTACAGATTTTGCAAATCGTATTATTAGAGTTACGAATTAACTTATTTGCCATACAGGTATCAAAAAGGTATCACGACACATACTAAGAGCCGGAAAGTCCGCTGTTTATGCGACTTCCCGGCTCCCTGTTTACTATTCAAACTCTATAATGAGTCCTGTATTTAGTAATCCCGTTTTTCTTTTGGTACTATATGTTGTATAGAAATTCCAATTATTCCATGGATTATTTGGGTTTTTGAGGTTTTTTGCAACCATGGTGCAACCGTTATCCCCTTGGCGGATAGGAGATTAAGCCTCTACAATACACTAATTGCACACTTACGTTTATTCAATCATGATTTACTCATCGTGTCCAATAGTGATTGCCTTAAAATCAGCTTATAGTTAGATTATGTTCTCTCAAATAATTTCGGAGGTTAACCTTATACTATCCTCTTTTTCATTTACCCACAATAATACTCATGTTTTCTAACGCATTACTATCGTCAAACTTGAGCATTATTCTGTGATTTATTTTGCCGTATTGCTCATATTCCGCTATGATTTCTTTATCTCTTATACTTTGCGGCAAATCCATTTGATACAAATATTTTCTATATAGTTCCCTATTAAATACTTCAATATAGTATTTTAGAAATGTATTGCCATAACTCCCTCTATTAGCGCTTATCCCACATATATCATGAATATCAATAATTTGCTTTTTTCCTTCCATATTTTCCGCATGTATATATAGAGAAAAACCTATGCTACCCTTTCTTAATGTATACCACTTAAATCTCCATTCCTTTTCTCCTGTTGGATCCTCTGCAAATAAGCTGGTACGAAACGAGCTGCACCTCTTAAGATCTCCTATCAACCATATAAATTCCTCCCTTAAAAAATCATCATCAATGTAATCAAAATCATGCATGTACCTACTTCTTATATCCATTTCATCATCCAACTTCGATATTTTTGCAGGTTTACTATAAATTGCTTCATATATTTCATTACAGGCATCAATAAGCATATCACCTCTTTGCGGATACCTAACTTCATTTATAAGCTTTAATATTATCTCGTTATATTTCTCAAAAGATGCTATTTTATTAATGAACTCCTCTTTTTGTCTTGGCGCTATGTTGATATCTTTCTTAATTAGATTGTCGTATAAATCTTTTCTCTCGTCTTCGCCACCTAATTCGAAATCAGCAAGCCAAATCGGATAAACTTTTTTATTGCAAGTATAGCTCTTTACAAGTTCATATGTACAAAGAGGTGATCCAAAATAAGAAATATTCAGCAACATCACAACGCAATCACATGTGGCTATTTTATCCATAAATCTCCAGAAAGAATCTTTTTCCTTTGTATCTTTTATTACATTCACTCCATTTTTGTCAAAAAAGGCCTCTACTACTGCAGCATCGCTACTTCTTAAAGATGAATAAGACAAAAAAATCTTGTTCTTCATACCTGTGCACCTCACGACATATTATGCTTTACTTATTGACATTTGATTTCATCCGAAAGCAATAGGTAATATAATGCATCAAGCGCATATTTATACCGTCTACTTTTATACTCTTCCTGCCAACTTAATAAATCTGATGCTCTTATCTTTTTCAAGTGTTCCAACTGTACCTTATAGGAAATATTAATATTTGATTCTGCATGTTCATATAATGCCTCTCCAGAATCACCATGATACAGTGGTTCACCATCACGATATACCCATAATGGTTTCCTTCTAACAATTTCTGTACACATAATTTCTGCATATATCCATGGAGAATATGTACTATTCATCTCTTCTCCACTACTAACTTCGATGGAATTATCAGTATTCAACAGAATTACTGCCTCCACTTTATCTATCATTTTTTGCAATGCTACTGATAGCATCATATTGACATGGGCAGACACTTTATTACAGCTTTTATGACCATATAAATATCCACCATTTCCATCATCCCTTTTATTACTAAATTTCGCATTCATTACTTCAAGCAAATCTGAGGAATATCCCCAGACATTTGAATCAATAAAACATGTTAATCCAAAAGTATCATTAATCCATCCCGCCAATGCACATGCTAATCTTTCATCAACATGAGCATGTGAAATAAATATATCCGCCCCAATTTGCGGAAACCATTCATTTTGGATTTTAGTCCCATCAATTACATTATCTACTACATAAGCTTCCAATTGTTCTCTAAACCTTGCCTTTTGGTCATTTAGGTGTGATTTCCCGATAATTTCGTATACACCATAGTTATATCTATCACCAAACATAGTTGCATTTTTATCAATCTTAAGATTAAATCCAGTATACATAATACTTATCTCCTATTGCACAATCAATGTGTACATAATACAAAGTAGAGCAATTCCCACCGGTAGCCCATATAAAGGCATTAATGTCTTTGAAAAAACAAACTTCATAAAACATTCATTTTTTTCATTTATATCTAACCACATATTTTTATTATGTGGATTCAAGTTATACAAATCTCTCCGTTCTCCTGCAATTCTCTTTTCAATAACCCACTCATATTTCCAACGATATAATGTCTCCATTTTCAAAAAGAACGCATCTAAGCCCCAGAATACAATTGTTACTCCCAATACTATCAAACAAACAATTAACAATTCACACTCCTGACTCATCATCACCGTTAATGCTATTGCAATTAACGAGATAAACAGTTCTTTCAGTCTAAAGGAATTATCCGCCATTCTTGTAACACAAGCTTGAATCAAATCCATTTCCTTATGCAATTCCTCAGTAGATATTTTATCTTCCATACTCACATCACTCATAACGTGCCTCCTTACCTTTCAAACCAACTTATTTTCCGTGCTTTTCTTATTCGCCCATCTGTTCCACATTGCTGTATAAGCCTCATTCTCACATTTACATACCAATTCATCTACCAAATCGTTGTGATGTAGCTTTTTTGCCACATATGCTGCAATTATCAACATGATATTGTTATAAGCAATATACTCAGACTTTAGTTGTGCCAAAGAAAATATCTCTTTATCAGAAATACTCCTATTTGTTAAGGCTGTCATTCTATTGTAAATTTCTCTAAAAATTCTCTCCGACTCATTCCTACCCACTGAAAGAGAATCCAAATTTTCCAATTCCGGTTCTTTCCCTATCCCGATATTGTCAAGATCACGGCAATACAAATGCAAGCTGTCACTGTAGTGAATATATGACCCCACCTCCAATCCAAGCCATCCTGCCAAGATTTCCTGTAAACTTGTAAATTGTACAAAGTTATATGGCATACCTAATAGTATGTCGTTACTTCGCATAATTTGTGACCACTCTAATTTCCCATCTCGTACTTTTAAAAGCGAGCAAATATTACATGGTATGTCCTTACTCCTAGGCATCCCATTATCTACGGGAAAATCTTTTTCAACATCATAAATCTGAATAACTACTTGCCTACTCTCAGGGGTATTTTGCAAAGCATAATATGCCTTCTCCAACTGGTCAAAACCAAAATGAGAACGGATTCTCTTTCCATAAGCGCCATAATAGGTATCTCCATCACCTGCAAATTCAGCTAACTTTGGATTCCAATAATTAATCACTTCTGAACGTTCTTCACCGTTCATTATCCACACCACTTCTGCTAATGCGAAACCTATACTTATTGGTGGCATTCGATCATATACCCATTTTTGCCTTGGATTTTCAATAGAAATAAATGCATGCAACAATTCAAGTACATCTCCGGTTCTACCGCTTAATGCTGTCTCTTGTGCCAAAAGCATGTTAGCTGCCTTTCTCCAAACTTCATTTGCTGTTTTTCCATCAATAAACTCTACCATTTTATCCCCTTTCTTGATATTAGGTGTTTAGCTTATGATTCAATCCCCACTTAGGTGGATAGAAAAAATCAATCCTTTCCAGATTACGATTCGTATATTGTTGTTTTATCCTTTTTCTATCATCCACTCCACAAATATCCGGATGTGCTACACGAGCATACTTATCTGTTTCACAAAATAGATTTTGACAATCAATTAACTGCAACTCCCTACCAAATAAAGATTTGAAGCGCAAGCCTCGTTTTTCAAATTCCTCGCCTTGCCTTTCTGCCACGTATCTGATTACATCCTCGTAATCATATCCTTTTATATCACCAAAACATTTTCTTATTCCATTCTTTGCTCCCGGGCCGGCAACCACAAATGACATTTCACTGAAATCACATAGTTCACTGTAATTAATATCAATTGCAAATTGAAATGCCAAGAAGGTTCCGAGCGTTGGATAAGCCAATAATACCTCATATAATTCTTCCAAACTTTTTGCCTTTGCAACCTGTTGTGGCAAACCAGACTCCATCATATATTCTAAAAGCTTAAGATTATTTTGATGTTTCTTTTCATAGCCAAACCGACTCTTCCCCGATGGCATAATATAAGCTGCGGAATATATTCTTTCATTCGCCCCCATTCTTTCCATCAACAATTGGTTATATCTCTCATAGTTATAAGAAGAATACGTAATCTCTCCCAATGCATTTTTGATATACTCCCAAGTCTCGATTTTATTAAAAAGTTTAAAAAACAGTATTCTAAAGCACTGATCTTCTGGCGAATAGTAATTATCTTCATAAATAACATTTCTGATTAAATATTGACTTACACGGTCTGATGCCCTATAGGCATTCGTAAATTTGTACTTTTTTATAATCTTATCATCCGTCCAGGGGTAATCCCCTCCGCCTAAACGGTTAAAAAAGACTTCCTGGCGTTTTGCTGCGAACTTCCAATATGTATCATATACCGGTGTAGGCTTTAATTCCTCAAATCCCATAAACTATGCTCCTACTATGCTATTATATATTTTATTTACCGCTTCCTCTATACTTCCGTCATTATCGATTATTATGCTCTTGGCGTCTTTACTTGCAAGTTCTCTATACAGACCTACAATTATTTTGTCTTTTTCTTCATCATAATCCCGCTCACGAGTTTCTCGCTCCAACAAAAATATTTTCTTAACATTAACATTTTTCCAGTGGATTAACTCTGGCTCAAGAATCGCTTGAACTATATTGCTATTCAATTCACCCGCTAATCCATATACATACGTAGACCACCAGTAACGATCCAACAGCACAATACATCGTTCAGCGTTCAATTTCACCAGTTTACGCTGGAGCAAGTCAATATGGGAAGCAATATGCAACAGTTGTAAACTGGTTTCATTCAAGAACACATCAAAATATTGGGATTGATTATGGTGGATGTCATATACTAAGCTACCTAATGTTCTTGGCTCATTTCCAGGAAAAGCAACGATGGTACACTCACATTCCATGGATAGAGATATCTTTTCTTTCAATCTCTGAACAATTGTGGTTTTTCCAACATTATCTATGCCTTCAAAAACATATATTCCGAAATAATTTTCATTTTGATGCTCCATCGTGCTTGTCCTCCCTATTCTAGGATATTCAACAATCTCTTTATCATCAGGCGATGATTCATATTATAAAATAAAGCTTCGTTTAACGATTCCTCCCATGGATTTAGGTCTAGCCAATCTCCTTCTGTAAGTTTTTCAAATGCGTACTCACTGGAACGTCCGCCCACAGTACCAACTAATGCCACAGGAATATTAACCTTTTTTGCCAAATTCACTTCGATATCTACACCTTGTTGCGATTTATCAGGCTTAATTTTCCCCCCTAGGCAAATCAGCATCTCACCCTTTTCTTTGCAAATCATATTTTCCCGCATTTCCTGTAGACCATCTGCCAAAATAAGAGTACAATTCTCTTGCAACTCTTCAATATCGTACTGATCTATATAAGCCTTATCCATATGCATTTCAATAGAGTACTTCACATCCGAAGCATATAAACTACCAATATCAAATATTAATTTCTGAAATGTAGGATGTGCACCAAAAACAAGTGTGTAACCATCCTTAATTATTTCCCTGGAATACACTACTAACGCCTCCAGCAAAGATGCCTCATAAATCTCATCACAATCAGGGAACGCCCCAGAGAAAATAATTCGCTTATTGCGCTGTTGTCTCTTGATGCCGGATATATTTTCTAGATTCATTAAATAGTCATCATAATTTTCTTCTATAACCTTTAAATCTTGACCACTTCTATCACGACGGCCATGACTAGATAACAAAAACAATTTATCATGCTTGTCATAACTATTATCTCTTTTTACTTTATCGATAAAATTCTGAATATCATCTTCCCTTGGATTTCGTCCAAAACACTGTATATAATGCTTACGTATACCAGAATCATACAAATCTCTCGTCTTCTCGCGATATTCTATCCCATATGCTAAGACTGAATTACTATCGTTTATCAATTTTATTTTCCCAGCATTACGCATTTCACTCAAATATTCAATATATGAATATACCTGATTAGAAGAATTCATAATAAGCTGAAAACACTTATCTTCTACTTCATCTACAATTTCTTCTAGTCTATCCTGTGATTCAAATTCTTCACTCCGATAACTAAGAACCGGACCTTGTCCAGGACGTATTTCCATCCGGTCATACGTAGCGTTATCAATCTGAATCCATAGAACCGGTATATCATTCACAAGAGCATAGCATAATTCTTTTATAATATATGATGAATACTGCGCCTCTTCTGTCTGCAAAAAAATAACGACATCACTCACTGCCAAATGTTTGTCAATATCCTTTTGCGCGTCATCTCCCACTTTTACATTAACAACATCTCTATATACATTTCTTTCTCTGGTTAATAAACGTAATCCATCCGCTAATTTTGCAGCTACACGCTCACCATCTTTTCTCCTATGACTAATAAAATAAAGCACTTCATCCCGATAAAGCGGCGATAATGTTTGCGCTACTATCTTTCTTGCAAATAATTGCGCAATTGCCTTTATGTTATTCTTCAACGGATTTCTATTCTCTTTTCGACTAGCAACATCAAAACTCTGCTTATCAGTAACCGGCTCCGGAGGTCGTCTGCACTCAGGATTACCTTCCATCGCAATGGCCCATATTCTACTCTGGGCATCATTGTATTTTCTAATCAACTTCAATATGGTATCCGTATATTCTCCCTTTTCAGATGTGAAGAACACAAAAATATCATTTTTACTTGCTTCTTGTGCAAGTAATTGATTCATTTGAAACACCGTCGAAATATACTGTACATTAGGAACATATGAACTTAACAACTCTGAGCATTCCTGCAAAAACACTGTAGCTACTTTCAATTCTGTCATTGTAAGTTCTGGTTTACAGAAAATAACATTCATTATCATTCTCCTTTATAATGTATAAAATTGCCTGTTTTTCTACTGTAAGGAATACCATATATCCTTCTATCGCAAGTTTCTCGTATGTAACTGATAAAATTATTAATTACAGCTTCGTCCTTACATACAATATGATTACGACCTTTTCTGATTAATGTCTCGAATCTTTGAGGCATATCAATTGCATTATTGCCAAAATAGTAGTAGTCTTGTGATATTAATACTCTGTCAGTCTGCGTATCCCTGTCTAAATTTACATAGTTAATACTTCCATCCGGCATACTATGATGTGAAAACTCCTGCATCCATTCCTCTCCAACGTGATGATATATATTATCTCCATACATATGCATCACGCCTTTATTAAACACAGGGCGTTTACATCTAAAACGTTCATCTTCCCAGTACTCATCGAATGATAAGGTTTCTTCTACCCGCATAAGCACTACTAATTTCTCATGTACTGGGCTACCTGCCGCCCCGAATGCAGCTACCCAATCTCCTAATTGAGCACATCTTCTTATTACCGGTTTGCAAGTTGCCAACGTACAATAATTAAAATATGGATTTGGTGCAAACCCATAATCTCTCGGTATAACATATGAATACAATTTCATACTTCTTCTCCTAACATGTTGTATGAGTCATGCCTGTAGGATTACTATCTCTAGGGACTCCGCTAGGTCTTTCCCAATCCATATCTTCTCCTTCAATTGCTCTTACAATTTTATCTCCGTTCCATCCAACCAACGCATGTCCATATTCATTTAATTCTGAAGGAATGTCTTCTTCTTTGGCGCCTTGGAGATAAACACCTACTATTCTCTTCCCCATCTCCGCTGCTATTTTAATCTCCCAATTCACATAATCACTTTTTGCCGTATCTTTTCCAATAAGCACAACAACAGTTCCTGCCCATGTCATCTGAGGCTTAATAAGTTCATGCTTGATATACTGCTCATTCGTCGCATTATTTTTTAGTTTATTCTCATATATGGAACTATCTCGCATATTAATTCCATGCCTACCTATGAGACTTTTAAAAGCCTCTATCTTATCTGCATCATTATGTTGATGGGATACAAAAATATTTCTCATTTCGTCTGCCATAAGCACCTCCATAAATATCCATTTAACAAATTTTCTTTCATTATATTATAATACGAATTGTTTGACGACGCTTTCACAGCAGTATATAGCATTATTCTCCTGAACATTAATCTAATGTATCGTTTATCCGCTGTATCCACCCTGTATCATCACCTTCAAATAACTCCATATAGTTGGCAAAATTACTACTTCCAGGAACTGTATCTATTGTTTCCAGACTCGCAACCCTGCGCCGCATATCCTGATAATTATCCACAGTAATATGTTGCATTACAATTTCTATTTGATCCGCTCTTCCTTTGTAATTCTCCACACCGGTATATTTCTTAATTAATGGCGCATTTACTGGTTTTGCCGCAGTTTTCAAATTCTCATCAGTCCAATGCTTTGTTATAATCTGCATTGTGCATGGATTTCCAAACATAATCACTTCATCGTATCACAAAATACAAGTACCAATTCATAGGAACCATTCTGATAACTGTCCTGATATCTCGCCGGAATATTTCCATTCCCACCAGCGTTATCAAGAATGATTTCATATTGTGCATCTCATACCCTCAATGCTTTTAATCGCTCAAGATATTCATACTCTTCATTTCCTTCACAGATAACGCATATCTTATGCTTATCAATAGCCTAGGGAGTTTATTCTGCATCAGCAATCATTCCCTTCGCATTTCCTTTGATACTTAAGAGCGACTTTATCAATTCAGGATCTAGAAGCGCACCAAGTGCCCCCTTCCTATATTTTTCCATAACATCAGTAGTATCGCGTACTCCCGCTTGCGCTGTAAAGTCAGCAAGCGAATACACATATACTCCTTCCTCATCCTTGTGCACAAACCAGATTTGTTCTTTTCTAAACATTCTCTTACAATCCATCAAATTAATATCGTGAACCGTGAATATCATCTGCGCACTTGTATTAAGCTCATTGTTGAACAATGCAACGATAGCTCTTGTCAATTTGAAGTGAATACTGCTATCCAGCTCATCTACAACCAAGAATCTACCTTCTTCTATTGCCTCAATCACATAGCTTGCTATTGCAGCTATCTTCTTAGTTCCTGTGGAATCAAACAGCATACTAGGAACATGAACACCCTTATATGTTGACACCAATCGTATTTGGTCCATAATGTTTTCAGGAATATCCAATGCTTTTTCTTCAGGTCTTTCTTCCTCGTCGCTTGCCTTTACTTGAATCTTGTCTATATCGACATATTTAAAATCATCCATATATAAATCTGCATTTTTAATAAAATCAACAATCTTTTCTTGCAGGTTATTTCTATTCTTCATTAGTTCGATGGTATGCTTCATTGGAATATTATTCATATTGATAATATCAATTTTTTCCGCAAAGCTGACTAAAATGTCTTTCATCTCTTTCAAGCATTCGAACTTACTTATGTCTACCAGATAGTAAAACAGATTATTTTTAGAAATGATTGGCATCATCGCCTGAACATCTTCGTCAGTGCAGTAATATACTTCATTTATTGTATCTCGCTTTAACCAATTCACTTCTTTCTCGTTACCATACTGGTCTTTTAACATTTCAGAAAAAGATCCATATGCGTACTCATTAGTCTTTGCATTATACTGAAAATCATATGAAAACTTTCTTCCATACGCCAAAAATGTCACACCTAATTGGCACACTTCATTGTCTGAAAAAATATTAGGAACCAGACCGCTCTTCTTATCTAATAAAACATGCTTAATTGCTCTAATACATTTCACAAGACATGTTTTTCCCACATTATTAGGTCCATAAACTCCAACCGTCTTAAGTACATTAAAATTATTTTCTCTATAATCATTGCATCTACCTCCTACTGAGTCCTATGTAATATTATTATATCACAGAATATTTTTTATACAAGTTTTTTTACATAAAAGATGGGGTAAATTTACTGTCGGAAAGTATTAGATAGACTACACCTGTGACCTGTTTCAGATTTGATAACTGTTTTTACTATATCCGATTTCTTCTTTTCTTACAATCCCCATATATGATTTTTTAGTGCCGCTATCTTTTTTATCTGTGGATAAGGAATACTGTATACCGGCATATCTGCCAGTTTTCCAAGCCTGTTTTTGTTGCGCCTTTCGGCAGCCAGCATCTGCGTTGCTGAATATATCACCTCTTCTGCACCTGCAGCCAGTGGCAGTTCTTTTTTCTGGTATCGAACCAGTTCCAGTATCACAAAAATGTTATTGCAGTCAGCCTGTGCCTTTTCAAGTCTCGGCTTTACAGTATCAGCCAAGCCATCTTCTGCCGTCTGGTAAATAATATGCAGTGGCTGTTCCGGTTTCATATGTTCGTCCAGCCCCTGTCCTTTGGAAAGAACTGCCGCAATGTTCAATACGAGTGTAGTTTTTCCCTCTCCGGGATCACCCTGAATAATTGTTATTTTGCCATATGGGATAAATGGATACCAGAGCCACGATATTTCTTTCGACTCAACATCCGACATATTGATTATTTTCAAGTTTGTCTCATCCATATCAACCTTCACCTTCCTTCTTTCGAGCAGTTTTCGTAAGCATTTCAAGTATTGTTTTCAAAGCAATTATATCTTCTCCAGATAACACGCCGGAAAAATCCTCTGCTTCGGATTCTTTCAATGCATCTGCGATTTTCGCTAGCTGTTCTTTCATCTTATCCGAAGTACGAATGTTACCCTTTACCAGAATTTTCTGATACAGACAGCTTTCTATAAAGTAATCTGATTTCTTTAGTCCGGACAGTTCTATCCTTTTTTCAATCAAACCCTTTTCCTGTTCTGTTACACGAAAATTCAAGATAACATTCCGTTTTCGCGCCTTTTTCCCAGCATCACTTTTCAATATAGGTGATGACTGCGTTGTTCTCCTGTATATTTTATCTGCCATGATTTTCACTTCCTTTTCGCATCACACTCAGTTTATCTGCCATATCTTTTTGTTTCCTTTCTAAACGTAAATGTCCGTCTCTCGCAGACATTTAAAATTCCTTTTTAAACGCAGATAATTACCCTTTTCTTATCACTGTAATTATTATAGCGCAAAAGGGCAGCTTTTGCAAGCATTTTTAGAAAGTATTTATGCCTTTTAAAGCATAAATAGGCTCTGTAATTTTCACACCGCCTTTGAGGGTTATTACTATTTTCATATCCTCTGTAACCGTGATACTGCTCACCAAATACCGTATAATTTCATCGTTATATTCCGTAAACCCTATTTCTTCATCGGAAATACAGGCATTGATTTTTTCAAGCTCGGTTTTGTATTCCGGGCTTTTGTCAATTTGTGCTTTGAGCTCGGTCATTTGGTTTCTGACATCGGCAATCAAGGCATAGCACTTCTTTATTTCTTCAATATAAAGACCCTTATTTCCGCCAGTTGCAAGGCACATCTTTTCGGCGGTTTCCGCCTTGGCTTTAAGCTCGTTTATCATATTTTCAAGCGACCGGTATTCAAGCAGCAGCCGATTATCCGACAGGGAATAGGCAAGCAGCGTTTTAACCGTGTTTCGCACGTCGTTTTCACACGGAATGCTTTTTGTAAGCCCTCGGCATATAGCATCGTGTAATATGTGTTCTTCAATTCCTTTTGACTGCGGGCAGGCGTCGTTGTTGTTAATTCGTCCAATTTATTTTTTTGTTCTATATATTGTAAACTCTTCTTATC
>OHAF01002569.1_pt1 | contig 13405 bp, 4 predicted proteins | sample 1577041 | NCBI WGS metagenome assembly OHAF01 (sample SAMEA3541495, study PRJEB24748) | human gut metagenome | biome: human gut; feature: human-associated habitat; material: faeces | place: China | collected 2012
GGCGGGTCTGGTTGCCGTACACGCCGTCGATGTCGCCCTCGTAATAGCCGTACCGGGCCAGCTCCTCCTGGAGCCGGCGCACCTCGTCGCCCCTGTCGCCCACCTGCAGCGTGCCGTATTCGGGGTTGGGGGTGATGTCGATGGTGGGCACGGGGGTGGGCCTGGGCGTGGCGGTCGCGGTGGGGGTCGCGGTGGGCGCCGCCTGCACGTAGGGCGTGGGCGTGGGCTCGTCATAGGCGGGCATCGCGCCGGGGTCCGGCGCGTTCTGCACCGAGGCGGCCACGACCATCGACATATACACCAGAATCGTTTTCAGCAGATCCATTGCAGGTTCCTCCTTGGTCAGCCCGGTCAGGCGGGCGCATCAAAGCGGGTGCGGCGCGCCATGGTGAACACCACACCCTTGAGCAGGCGGACGTCCTCGGCCAGGTTGGTCATCACGGCGTTGAGCTCGGCGGCGGTAAAAGCGCCGTCTCTGGCGGCCAGCACCGTGAGGCCCTCCAGCGTGCCCAGCATGCCCGCGTCGGCACAGAACCCCGCCGGGGCGGCGTTCAAAATCACAAAATCGAACCGGCTTTTCGCGCTCTTGAGGAAGGAGCGGAATGCCGCGGTGGCGGCTATATCCGCCACCGCGCCTTCGGGGGGCAGGCCCTCGATGAAGGCCAGGCCCCGCTCCGGGGTTTTGACGATCACATCCAGCAGCGACACCCCTCCGGCCAGATATTCCGAAAGGCAGGCCTGCGGCCTCACCCCCAGCAGCCCGGAAAGGCGCGCGTGGCCTGCGTCCATATCGACGGCCAGCACGCTGAAGCCCTGCCGCGCCAGCTCGCCGCACAAAAGCGCCGTGAGCACCGCCTGGTCGCCCTCCCGGTCCATCCCGGCGATCACCGCGACGCTCTGGCCGCTGGCGCACAGGCCGTTGCGCAGCTTGAGCGCGATCTCGCGCACGTTTTCCCTGATGAAACGATCCACCCGGTCCAAAAGCATGCCGCCGCGCTGTTTTTTCCCATCGGCCATCAGCCTGCGGACCTCCCGGCGGCAGTCCGCCAGCGCGCCCATGCGCGGCGCGGCGAGGCAGCGGGCCTCCGGGTCGTTCACGTGCAGGGGACGGCGGTCCGAGCCCAGCAGGCATCCGGCCAGCGAGTCGTTGCCGGTCTTGAATGAGTTGTCAAAGTCAGCCATATAATTATCTTTAAGTGTGAAACCGCTGTTTGAAAGAGTTTCACTGCTTATGCTTTCGTCTGATTTTGTAAGCTTGTAGCTTTTACCGGAGGTATCTTTATCGTTCTCTTTGATTGTATAATCAAAAGCTTCATTAGCTTTGAGGTCATCTGAAATTTCAGAAACAACATCGCCTGTATCAAGTGCCTTTGTAACCTTGAGGTCATTGTTGGCAGGTGTCATTGTGAAGTTTACTGAGAAGTTAGACTCAGCCTCACCACGCTCCATATAGAATACTACCATATGGTATGTCTTGTTAGGATCAAGCTGAACACCATTGTTGATTGTCTTTGTAACGGTGCCAAGGTTTGTAGGATGTGACGAACCGTCTGCAGAATACTGAGTGCCGTTACCGTTCCACATTTTACCGTAAAGATTTGAAAGTGTAAGGTCACCTGAAAGTTTATCGTTACTTACATTCTTCTGCTTACAGAAAATAGCACCTGTGTTGCTTCCAAACTGTGACTGCTTAAACTTGTAGAAACCGTCTGATACTTTATACGGTTGAACATACTTAGTTTCCGAACCCCATGTATAAACGCAGAAGTCTTTATAAGCGGAATCTGTTCCAACCCAAAACTCATCACTCGGAACTGTAACTGTTGTCGATGATGATGAAGTCGATGACGGAGTTGAGTAATCGGCAAATACATTTTTGGCAGTTGCGGTCATTGAATTAAAGTCAATTGAACCGCTTGCCTCTTTATGGTCACCGCCGAGGTCGAGAGCAAGCTCTGCGTTAGCACCTGTTGAATCCTCACCGATATAAACCCAAAGGTCATCGTCACCGCTGAAGTTAAAGGTTGCAGGTTTGTTGTCTGCAAGTAAACCGTCCTTCGGAACTCTGAAGTCTATATCAAGTCTGATACCGAAACCATAGTTATGGTTGTAACTTGTACCCTTGCCGGCTGAAGTATCAATAGTATTGAGTGTATCGTTCTTTTGTGCGTCACTGCCTTTACCCGTTGTGTTATTAAATGGGAAAATACCATAACCGTTACCTTGTGTACCGCCGAAATTTGTCAATGCATCTTGTACACCATACTGTTTGCCCGTACCGTAGTTAATTTTGGTAGGTGTGAGGCCGTTCCATGTAAAGTAGATGTTATCTTTTGCATTTTTTGAAGTGAATTCATAAGTAGTAACACCTGCATCGTCAGTAGTTGTACGGAACGGGAAAGATGACTTATAAACATTGGCAACTTTTGCATCATTAACTTTTGCATCATTATATTTAGCGGTTGAAAGTGCCTCAGCATCAAAGTAAGGAGCCTTGACACCATTTGCAACCTGAAGATTGCCCTTACTGTCAAGCCTGTTGTACATAAGACCCTGTAAGGACTGGTTATAATCACCGCCACCCCATTTCATACCGTTGGAGTTGTTTACTGCATAGTAATAGTTATCTTTATAATTGTTGATGTTTGTAAGTCCTTTTGCGTGGGTCTCAAATATACTGTACCAATTACCACCATTATACATATTGCCGAAGTAGAGAGGATACTTCCAGTCAGACTTACAGTTTGAAGCAATGTCGCTTATGTACTTGTTGAAGTTATCAAACTGATACCAGTAATTTTCAATATCACCATCGTTGTTCTTACCCTGACACTGAAGATACCCTTTCTCCTGCTCCATATCAGACCAGTAGTCAAAGTATGTTGCGTCAACGCCTACGATGTCAGGATTATTTGAGAATGAATTTTCAACGACAGCACCATAGTTTACATTGTCTATTTCCGAGAATTTTGTCCAGCCTTCGCCTCTGGCTGTCTTAACATATGTAGCCGTGTTCTTGCTGTAGCCCGAATCATCATATCCCGAACCTGTCGGATATGAAGTTGCGGAAGATGCACCGTTGAGGTTATGTTCGTTCGGATGGAATCTTAAAAGCGCACCCGCCGGAATTTCACCTTTGAACACCACAGAACCGCTTACCTTGGTGTCTATGGTGTCTTTTGTAAGCTCAACTGTTCCTTCATAGGCATCGTTGTAGTCAAAAGTTGCATAAATCTTTGAAAGCGACTTCCAGTCATCGTTTGAAACATAAACTGTTTTATATGTTGCCTTTGACTGTTTGTCGGGAGCTTGAACAGAAAGGTATTTACTTTCTTTGAACGAGCCGTCGGTAGAAAGATAAAATTCTGTGTCGCCCGTAGCACCCGAAATGTCGATGGTCTTGATGAACGGGTTAGTCCACTGACTTTTTGAGGCATCATAAAGAGCATTATCTTTACTGTATGAGTCGTTAATACCGAGGTCGCTTGTTTGTGTTTCGCCCTTGTTGCTGAAGATTACATTTTTATGGGATGACTTAACATCTACATAGTAGTAACCGCTGTCTGAAGATGTCTTAGTCATTGCAGCACCCGGCCACTCTGCGTTGAAGTCAGTATCGCTTACCCAAGAATATGCATAAGCTTCATTATAGGTATTATTGCTGTTATAAAGATAGATACGGCGAAAATCTTTTGCAACAGTCGTTTTGGGAAGAGTAAAATTAACCCCGGAAGAAAGCTCAATTTTTGTTGCACCGGATGGTGCAGTGGCTTCAAAAACTCCCGAAGAATTTTTTCTTACAGTACCCGTATCGAGAACCGTGCCGTCATCATCAGCAAAACGACATGTAACAGAAGAAAAATCTTTCCATTCCTTATTCTTGGTCAGGTTAATGTAAATCTTCTGTCCCGAAGATGTTGCCGCAAATACATTAAGCGACATACCCGACACGGCACATACCGAAAGCATGATGGTAAGTGCAAGCACAAGGGAAAAGCTTTTCTTTACAGTTCTGCAAAGCTTTTTACCTAATTTCATAATTTTTTCTTCTCCTTCATTGCCGATTACTTTGTTTTGGCAGTCAAAGTACAATTAAACAGAACTGCACAGGACAGTCCAATATATCTGCCAACTAATTATGAAACGCAAATTTTTGAATTTGTTCTTCTTTTTGACTTATATACAATTATATGATATTTTATTGCATATTTGTAGAGGCAATACAGCCAAACTTTTGGTAATATTTTTGGCTATTTTGCATATCTGCAAGCACGATTTAATATTTTTGACCATAATGTGATTTTATTACTTATTTATCGCCATTTTTTGTGTTTAAGATAAATTATACCCATTATACAACCTTAACAGGCAGTTAAAAAGTCAATTTCAGAACTAAATTTGTTGATTTTTAATTCTTTTTTCAAAAATATCAAAAATTTTATGCAGGTTTACTCCATGCTGTGCGTGCGAAAATATGTATTATTTTGCGATTGCTGCTTTTAAAATGCCCCAAAACCGGCATTTTGCAGAATTTTTCAGATATATTTTTATAATCAATATCTATATCTCATCAAATTAATCACCGAATACCTTGAAAATTCGGCACAAATAAAGGGCAGAGTATTGCTCTCTGCCCCTCAAAATGTAATTCACTTAAACTGCAATTATACAAACCACTTTATGCAAACATATTAAAGATCTCTGCCGCAGCACTTCTTGTACTTTTTACCGCTGCCGCACGGACAGGGATCGTTTCTGCCGATTTTCTTGCCCTTACGGATAGTCTTGTTGACAGAATCCGTACCGTCTGCAGAAGTTTCTGTAGGCTGAGCAACCTGCTCACGGTGAAGCGCCTGCTTTACGGCGTCCGACTGTTCAACAGCTTCTTCATCATCGGATGCAGACTTTGCCGCTGCGGCAGCCCTCTGAGCTGCTCTCTTTGCCGCTGCAATTGCATCCTGTCTTTTCTGAATCTCATAAACACGCTTTGGCATAATGAGCATCATCTTGACAGTATCTTCACGAATGCTTTCAATCATCTCATCAAACATATCGAAGCCTTCAACTCTGTACTCAACAACAGGATCGTGCTGACCGTATGAACGAAGTCTGATACCGCTCTTGAGCTGATCCATATTGTCGATGTGATCCATCCAATGTGTATCAACATTCTTGAGGAGGTAAACACGCTCCATCTCACGGATTGTTTCCTCGGGAAGAAGCTCTTCGTTTTCCTTGTAGATTTCGAGAGCATCATCAACGAGCATCTTCTGAATCTCTTCGGGTTCCATATTTTCAAGATCTTCAAGGCTGAAATCATACTTTGATTCATCTCTTATAAGCCAGCCTGCGTAGTAATCCTTAAGGCTCTGGAAGTTCCAATGTTCTGCAGGGCCTTCGGGGAGATACTGCTTGATTGAAGTTGCGATTGTATCCTCAACCATTTTGAGGATTGTTTCGTGGAGATCCTCACCGTTAAGAACCTGATCACGCTGACCGTAGATGATTTCACGCTGTTTGTTCATAACATCGTCGTACTGGAGGACATCCTTACGAATGCCGAAGTTACGAAGCTCAACCTTTTCCTGTGAGCCCTCGATAATACTTGTGAGCATTTTATTCTCAATAGGCATATCTTCGGCAACATTCATACGCTCCATCATCATTTTCATTCTGTCACCGCCGAACAGACGCATAAGGTCATCCTCGGTTGAGAGGAAGAAACGGCTGACACCCGGATCGCCCTGACGGCCTGCACGGCCACGGAGCTGGTTATCAATACGGCGTGACTCGTGTCTCTCCGTACCCATAATGTAAAGACCGCCGGCCTCTCTTACCTTTTCAGCCTCGCCCTTAATTTCTTCCTTATACTTGTCATTCAGTTCTCTGAATGTATTTCTTGCATTGATGATTTCTTCATCATCGGTTTCCGCATAACCTGTAGCTTCTTCAATAAGCTCCTCTGTAAAGCCCTGCTTACGCATTGCGGCTTTTGCCATATACTCTGCGTTACCGCCGAGGATGATATCGGTACCACGACCTGCCATGTTGGTTGCGATTGTTACCGCACCGAGTTTACCTGCCTGAGCAACAATTTCAGCCTCTTTTTCATGCTGTTTTGCATTGAGGACATTGTGCTTGATGCCTCTCTTTTTGAGCATTTTTGAAAGAAGCTCCGACTTCTCAATTGAAATTGTACCGACAAGGACAGGCTGTCCCTTTTCGTGAGCCTCAACAATTGCATCAATAACAGCGTGGAACTTGCCGTTTTCTGTCTTATAAACCGAATCGGGGAGGTCTTTTCTTAAAACAGGCTTGTTTGTAGGAATTTCAACAACATCAAGCTTGTAGATTTCCTGGAATTCTTCCGACTCTGTCTGAGCAGTACCTGTCATACCCGAAAGCTTTTTGTAAAGACGGAAGTAGTTCTGGAATGTGATTGTAGCAAGAGTCTTGCTTTCGCTCTGAACCTTTACGCCCTCTTTAGCCTCAATAGCCTGGTGAAGACCTTCGTTAAAACGACGGCCGTACATAAGACGACCTGTAAATTCGTCAACGATGATAACTTCGCCGTCCTTAACAACATAGTCAACATCAAGCTTCATAACACCGTTGGCCTTGATAGCCTGATTTACATGGTGCTGAATTGTAAGGTTGTCAGGGTCTGTAAGGTTTTCGATACCGAAAAATTCTTCGGCTTTCTTAACACCGCTCTGTGTGAGGGTTGCTGTTTTCTGCTTTTCATCAACAACATAATCAATGTCGTGTTCCTTGTAATATTCCTCCATATCCTCTTTTGCGTCAAGTTCTGCAAAACGCTGAACTTTAAGAGTTTTTGCAAAAGCGTCAGCCTTTGCGTAAAGGTCTGTTGACTTGTCGCCCTTACCCGAAATAATAAGAGGAGTTCTCGCCTCATCAATGAGAATTGAGTCAACCTCATCGACAATTGCAAATGCGTGCGGACGCTGAACCTTGTTTTCCTTGTAAACTACCATGTTGTCACGGAGGTAGTCAAAACCGAGTTCATTGTTTGTTCCGTATGTAATGTCTGCGGCATAAGCCTTTTTTCTGCCGTCATTGTCAAGGTCATGACAGATAAGACCAACCGAAAGACCGAGGTATCTGTAAAGCTTACCCATCCACTCTGAGTCACGGCGGGCAAGGTAATCGTTGACTGTTACAATGTGAACACCTTCGCCTGTAAGAGCGTTGAGGTATGCAGGGAGGGTAGCAACCAAGGTTTTACCTTCACCGGTTTTCATCTCGGCGATTCTGCCCTGGTGAAGAACGATACCGCCGATAATCTGAACGGGGAAGTGCTTCATACCAAGCACTCTCCAGCCTGCCTCACGACAGGTTGCAAATGCTTCGGGGAGAATATCGTCTGTTGTTTCGCCGTTGGCAAGTCTTTCTTTAAGAATTGTTGTCTGGTTCTTGAGTTCACTTTCGCTCATAGCCGCATATTTATCTTCGAGTGCAAGCACCTTGTCACAGATTGGTTGCACACGCTTAACTTCACGCTTGCTGTAGTTGCCGAACATAGCCTTTAAAAAATTCATCAGGGTTCTTCCTTTCAATGTACCGAAAAAATCGGTCAAACTGTATTTTCAATAATATAATTTTAATTTACTGCACCGCAGACGCTCCAAGGCTTTTTGCAGCCTGAATCATTGCGGCCTCAACCACGGGACCGGCATATTGGAAACCGAAACCCGAATCCTGTACAACACAGGCAAAAGCGAGAGGGCAGTCCTCATCTTTTGAGTAGCCGACCATCCAGCCGTTAGGGTTCTTATCATCGCCGACTTCACCCGTACCTGTTTTGGCACAGACTGTAAGTCCGCCGAAAAGGTTGTCGCCGTAGTAATCCGAAACGGTGTATCTCATAACATCATCAAGCTTTGTCGCCGTATCGGATGAAAAAAGCTCCTGTCCGCTGCTCTTGTAGTTTATGCCGAGTGCGGAGAGTATGGACTCATCTTTGATAAGGGTAGGGTTTGTAGCCTTACCGCCGTTTGCGATTGCACCGCAGATAATTGCCATCTGCATCGGGTTTACCTTGTCATTATACTGACCTACGCCCGACCAGCCAAGCTGGTTTTCATTGGCATCGCTGACATCATATGAACCCTTTGCGGTTTTAATTCCGTCAACATCAAAGGAGCTGTTAATGCCGATTTTCTCGGCAGTTTTTGTCATTGTGTCACTTCCGAGTTCAACGGCAAGCTTTGCAAAAACAATATTGCAGGAGTGTGCCATTGCCTCTTTATATGTCAGCGTTCCGTGAGTTTCCGTACAGGTAACTTCACTTCCGCCTATGTTCTCACTTCCGTTACAAACCCAAGTGCGGTCATAAAGGTCGGGAATATTCTCGATTGCCGCCGCAGATGTAACGATTTTGAAGATTGAACCCGGGGTAAAGGTTGACGAAAGCACATTATCAAGGTAAACGCCCTCATATTCGCTTTCGTTGTCCTCGGTAATTTCGGGGGGAGCCTGCGGATCGTAAGCCATGGTGCTTATGGAACAGATAACCTCGCCTGTTTTGTAGTTATATATTACACATGCACCTTTTTTGTTATAAGCTGCAAGAACATCATAAGCAGCCGCACAGGTTGCGGAATCGACTGTCAGCTTTATATCGTGAGAGGCACGCAATGATTCCGGCATATTAAGTCCGAAAACAAGGTTATAGCCTATCAGCTGAGAACGATACATACTTTGAACAGCCGTTGAAATGTTAAGGCTGTCATCACCGACAACATGAAGCAGAGATTTTCTTACGCTCTCGCTTTCGTTATAAACTCTTTTACCGTCAACCGTCTGTGCAAGAGCCGTGCCGTTGCGGTCATAAATCGCTCCTGCCTGTGCAAGGCCGCCGTCACCTGCTATATGAGCATTATATGCCTGATCAACCCAATCGTCTGCCCCTGTTACAAGCTCAAAGGCAAGATAGCCGAGTCCGCCGATAAACGCAAGCGCAACTATATATATAAGTGTACTTCTGCGAAGTATTTTTTTCAAACCTTACACCACCCTGTGTATCAAGTGAACAATCGAAAAATTAAAGAAAATGCGGCTTTGCTTGCAAAGCACTATGAATACGGTCGGGAGATAGAGCATTTTATTTTGCTGTTTTTCCTCTCGACAACAATTTTCCATTTTCAATTTTTCATTTTCAATTTACTAAACTTATCTTTTCACCGAATAAGTTCTCTCGTCTGCGGCTTTGATGAATGCAACAAGTCCCCAACAAGACATAATACTTGAACCGCCGGCAGACACAAACGGAAATGTTACGCCTGTAAGCGGAAGGACATCGGTTGCACCGAAAACATTGAGAGAAAGCTGAACGACAAAAAGTCCTGCCGCACAGCACGCTGAAATTGAATAAAAGGTACTTCTGCTTCGGGTTGTAATTGCCCTTGCATAAATAAACATTGCACCTACTGCCACGGCAAGTGTGAACGCAACGATAACTCCCATTTCTTCCGAAACAAGTCCGAAAACAAGGTCACTTTCGGATGCGGCAACCTGCTTTAAAAAACCGTTGCCGATACCTACGCCGAAAAGTCCGCCGCTTGCCATATATGTGAGAACTCTTGCCTGCTGATAACCGAGGTTGTCCTGAGTATGTTCCCACACATGACGCCAGCCCGAAAAACGGTCGGCAACATACGGTTTAAACTTGAGGACAAAGGTTACGCCGAAAATTGCGGCGGCAACAGCAAGAATAATCGTCTTGAAATCGCCCGAGCGCATAAACGCTGTGAGCAAAAATGTTACAAAGAAGATGAGCGCAGTACCGAAGTCACCCATAAGAGCCAAAAGACCGACGCAGACTGCCGAGAAGATAATGTACTCAAGCAGGTTCTTCTTTGTCATCAACACATCAAGCGAACTTGCGCCGATAAAGATGAAAATAATCTTTGCAAGCTCTGACGGCTGAAATGAAAACGAGCCGATATAAATCCAGTTGGCGGCGCCGTTTGTAATCTTACCGAATACAATTGTTACGCCCAAAAGACCGACCGCACAAATCATTGCCGGAAGTCTAAGTTTATTTACCTTATCGGGATCTTCAATCAGCTTGATGATTACGCAGAAGAAAATCATACCTATTGCGGCGGCAACAAGCTGAACATAAGCCGAGCGTTCCGACTGTCTGATAAGCATCATTACGCCTATGCCCGTCAAAAACAGGGCAAGCGATTCAAGCTCGAAATTTACTCTGCGGATTACAAAATAGGAGATAAAGAAGAATCCCCATTCAACAGCCGCAAGAGCGCCGAACAGCACGAGCGGAGCCATTGTATTTGTGCCGTCATTCCAGAACATGGCCTGAACGCACATAAAGAAGTGAAAAAACGTAATAAGAAGCATAAGCTTCCACGATTTCATTGCAGGCTTATCGCTGACCTTTGAGAAAAACCAGCTCGACTGCAACGGCTGTTGGAACTCCTCGCCTCTTTTTACTATAAGGCTTGTACCGCCTATTGTTATTGTATCGTCAATAAGCACCTTTGCTCTGCCTCTTGTTCTTTTGCCGTTGAGCATTGTGCCGCTCTTTGAATCGGTATCGCTTACATACCAACCGTCTTTACGGCGAAGGAGTACGCAATGATTTCTTGAAACCGTCGGGTCATCAACGGTTACATCACTGCTTTTACTTCTGCCGATTGAATTTTCCCAAAAAAGCACGGGGAGTATCTCGCCCGTTGCAGGGTTCAAAAGTGAAATCAAAGGAGTTTCGGGACGGCGGCGACGGCGCATTGCGGCAAAGCACTGGTACACAATTATTATTGCATAAACAGGCATAAGAAAACGCAGTGCAACAACACCCATATCGAAAATTATCGAAAGATCCGGCACTTTTTTCAACTCCTTTGCAAATCATATATCTTAAAAATAAGCATACTTAAAGTTATACAGTTTAAATAATAATCCAATTTCCTCCAAAAGTCAATAGCCGTGTGTCACGGCAGCCAATTCGTGAAGACAGTTTGTACAATAAAAAGACTTATGACGCCCGAGCGTTACTATCTAATTATAAGTGAAGTAACTTTGTAGCCGAGTGCCTCGGCAGTTAATTCGTGAAGATAGTTTGTACAATAGAAAACTAAAAATGCCCGAGCGTAAAATTGTTATTGTCTGTACCAACCTGTAGGGGCATTCATCGGACGCCCGCAGGTAACGGCAGAATTTTCATAACAGATTAAATTTTATAAATGCCGCAAAACAATTGTTATATTGTAGGGGCAAACCGTGTGCATTGCACACGGTTCGCACGCAATGCGTGCAAATTCGATACACAACATTTATCACATCAAAACATATGTGACTAAACAAAATGTTTCATCAAGGCGGGCGTCCAATGAACGCCCCTACAACACAAATTGCAAAGACAATTACAAATATTTGCTCTGGCAAAATATGTTTTAAAATATACAAACTGTCTGCACAAACAGGGAACGGTGGCTCGCCGTAAACAAAAGACCTCACGAAATTCGTGAGGTCTTTTATCATGATATATCTATGAGGATTAATGAAGACTTTTCATTTTATCGGCTTTATCACGGCATATATGCGACCATTTGCAGTCGCCGCACACCTGCGAATACCCTAACTCCACTTAATATTATCATCATTGCGACAAAAATGCAAGGGGAAATGTGAAAATTTTTGGTGGCTGGAAAGCGTTGCGTTGGTACCGCCGCACGGCGGTAAATAGATAAAGGAGTGATTGAGCCTATGGTGAACGTCAAACCGGTGCACTTGGGAGAAACGGTGCGAATGAGTTTTTCCCGCATTGATGAGGTTCTGGAAATGCCGAACCTGATCGAGGTACAAAAGGATTCCTACCAGTGGTTTCTGGACGAAGGACTGAAGGAAGTCTTTAAGGATGTTTCCGGGATTACGGATTACACTGGCAACCTGGTTCTGGACTTTGTAGACTACAAGCTGGATGTAGACAAGCCAAACTACACGGTGGAAGAGTGCAAGGAAAGAGACACCACCTACGCGGCCGCCCTTCGGGTGACGGCCCGGCTTCTCAATAAGGAAAGCGGCGAGATCAAAGAATCCGAAGTGTTCATGGGCGATTTTCCTCTGATGACCGACAGCGGCACCTTTGTGATTAACGGTGCCGAGCGCGTAATTGTTTCCCAATTGGTTCGTTCTCCTGGCGTTTACTATAAAATGGAATACGATAAAACCGGTAAAGAGCTGTTCAGCTCTACCGTGATCCCCAACCGGGGCGCCTGGCTGGAGTATGAAAACGACGCCAACGACGTGTTCTATGTCCGTATTGATAAAAACCGCAAGATCCCGATTACCGTGTTTATCCGCGCTTTAGGCTTGGGCACCGACGGGGAGCTTTTAGATTATTTCGGCAACGACCAGAGAATCAAGGCTACCATCGAAAAGGATCCGTGCAAAACCACCGAGGAGGCCCTGCTGGAGGTTTACCGGAAGCTCCGCCCCAGCGAGCCCCCTACTATTGAAAGCGCCCAGTCCCATATAAACGCCCTGTTTTTTGACGCACGGCGTTACGACCTGTCCCGGGTGGGACGCTATAAATACAATAAAAAGCTTGGAATCTCCAACCGTCTCCAGGGTCAGAAGCTGGCCGCGCCTATCGCAAACCCGCTCACCGGCGAGGTGATGTTCGACGAGGGCAAGGTGCTGAGCCGTGAGGAAGCGGTGCAGGTGGAAAACGCCGGCGTGACCGTGGCCTATGTCATGGCAGAGGGACAGGAGGAGCCGGTCAAGATCATCTCTAACGGTATGGTGGATATTTCCTGCTACGTGGATTTCGACGCGAAAAAGGAATGCGGCATTAACGAAAAGGTCCGCTTCAGCGTGCTGGCTGAGATCCTGGAAGCCGCCCGCACCCCCGAAGAGCTGAAAGACGCCCTGCGGGAGCGGGAGGACGAGCTGATCCCCAAGCACATTATCGTGGATGATATTTTCGCCTCCATCAACTATATGAACTGCCTGGCCTGCGGCATCGGCTCTACCGATGATATCGACCACCTGGGCAACCGCAGAATCCGCTCTGTCGGCGAGCTGCTGCAAAACCAGTTCCGTATCGGCTTTTCCCGCTTGGAACGGGTCATCCGGGAAAGAATGACCCTTCAGGCTCAGGATCTGGAGGTGCTGACTCCTCACGCTTTGATCAACATCCGCCCGGTTGTGGCGGCGATCAAGGAGTTTTTCGGCTCCTCTCCACTGTCTCAGTTTATGGATCAGAACAACCCGCTGGCTGAGCTGACCCACAAGCGCCGCCTGTCTGCTCTGGGCCCCGGCGGTCTGAGCCGTGACCGCGCAGGTTTCGAGGTCCGCGACGTTCACTACAGCCACTACGGCCGTATGTGCCCCATCGAGACGCCTGAAGGCCCCAACA
>OHAF01002595.1_pt1 | contig 13258 bp, 8 predicted proteins | sample 1577041 | NCBI WGS metagenome assembly OHAF01 (sample SAMEA3541495, study PRJEB24748) | human gut metagenome | biome: human gut; feature: human-associated habitat; material: faeces | place: China | collected 2012
CACAATGTCTCCGTGATTCATAACTAAGATCACGTCGGCATCTTTGATCGTTGATAAGCGATGGGCGATCACAAAACTTGTTCTTCCTTGCATCAGATTATCCATTGCCATCTGAATTCGTTCTTCTGTTCTTGTATCGACCGAACTTGTTGCTTCATCAAGAATCAAAATCTTTGGATCTGCTAAGATTGCTCTTGCGATCGTTAATAACTGTTTCTGTCCTTGGGAGATATTATTGCTTTCTTCGTTGATCTCCATATCATATCCACCTGGCTGTGTTTCAATGAAATGATGTGCGTATGCAGCTCTTGCTGCTCCTTGGATTTCTTCTTCGCTTGCATCTAATTTACCATAGCGGATATTGTCACGGATACTTGCATTGTAAAGCCATGTATCCTGAAGCACCATACCAAACATTTCTCTTAGGTCACTTCTCTTGAATTCTCTGATATCATGGCCATCTACTTTAATGCAGCCTCCATTCACATCATAGAAACGCATCAGAAGTTTGATCAACGTTGTCTTTCCAGCTCCAGTTGGTCCTACGATCGCAACTTTCTGACCTTCTTTGACATCGACGGAGAAGTCATTGATGATCGTTTGATCTTTGTTATATCCGAAGTTTACATGTTCAAATGTTACATTTCCAGCAAGTGTATCAACAGGTACCGCGTCTTTTTCAACTTCGATTTCTTCCTCTTCTTCCAGGAATTCAAAGACACGTTCTGCAGATGCTGCGGTTGTCTGCATCATGTTACCTACCTGTGCTAACTGTGTGATCGGCTGGCTGAAGTTTCTTACATACTGTAAGAATGACTGGATCTGACCTACCTCGATCGTCTTCTTGATTGCTAAATATCCACCTAATATTGTTACTGCTACATAACCTAAATTCCCAACAAACTGCATCAGCGGCATCATTGCTCCTGAGAAGAATTGTGATCTCCATGCAGAATTGTAAAGTTTTCCATTTACTTCTTTAAATTCTTCGATCACGCTTTCTTCTTTGTTAAATGCTTTGACAATGTTATGTCCACTATAGATTTCTTCTACCTGGCCATTTAACTCTCCAAGGTGTTTCTGCTGTGCCTTGAAATATGGCTGAGATTTTGACATGATCAATCCGATCAATCCCATAGATAATGGAAGTGTCAATAAAACTGCGATCGTCATCGGAATACTGATACGGATCATCATAATAAATACACCGACGATCTGTGTCGCTGATGTGATGATCTGTGTCATACTCTGGTTTAAGCTCTGCCCTAATGTATCAACATCATTTGTAACTCTTGACAATACTTCACCATAGGTTCTGCTTTCAAAATATTTCATTGGCATACGATGAATCTTCTCTGAAATATCTTTTCTCATCTGGTAACTGACATTATTTGATACATGTGTCATGATCAGTCCCTGAATAAATGAGAAAATCGCACTTGCTACATATAAGCTTAACAACATCAATAAAATATGTTTAACTTTATCAAAATCAATTCCACTTCCACCAGATACTTTGCGAACCAGTCCTTTGAAGATCTCAGTTGTTGCATCTCCTAAGATCGTTGGTCCAACAATGTTAAACACGGTACTTGCAATGGCAAAAATGATTACCATAACGATCGGAACATAGAAACGTCTCATATATTTGATCAGTTTGACCATTGTTCCTTTTAAATCTTTGGCTTTCTCGCCTGGTGCCATTCCTCTGCCTGGTCCACCCATCGGACCTCTTCTTCGATTATTACTCATGGTCAGACACCTCCCTTGCTTTCTTAAGGTCATCTTCTGATAATTGCGATTTGGCAATCTGCTGATAAACCGGACAAGTATTTAATAACTCTTCATGAGTTCCTTTTCCTACGATATTTCCTTCATCTAAGACGATGATCTGGTCTGCATGAAGGATCGTACTGATCCTCTGTGCTACGATCAGTGTTGTACTTCCATTTGTTTCTTTCTGAAGTTCAGAACGAAGTTTCACATCTGTCTTATAATCAAGTGCTGAGAAACTGTCATCAAAAATATAGATTTCAGGATCTTTTGCAATAGCTCTTGCAATTGATAATCTCTGTTTCTGTCCACCAGATACGTTGGAACCGCCCTGTGCGATCGGTGAATCATACTTTTCCTCTTTCTCCTCAATGAAATCTGTTGCCTGTGCGATTCTTGCTGCACGTTTCACTTCATCGATCGTTGCATCTTCTTTTCCATATTTTAAGTTGGATTCGATTGTTCCTGAGAACAATACTCCTTTCTGTGGTACGTATCCGATCTTTTCACATAAATCATGTTGTTTTACATCACGGATATCCACCCCATCAACCAAAATACTTCCACGGCTGACATCAAAGAATCTAGGAATCAGGTTGATCAATGTTGATTTACCACTACCTGTACTTCCAATAAATGCTGTTGTTTTACCAGCTGGTGCTGTAAAACTGATATTATGAAGCACTGCTTCATCTGCATCAGGATAGCAGAAATATACATTTTTAAATTCAACTTCACCTTTTTTCTCTGGTAAAAATTCTTTTGGTTCTTCTGGATCTTTGATCATGACTTCCATATCTAAGATCTCATTGACACGTTCTGCTGCAACCTGTGCACGAGGCATCATAATAGATACCATGGAGATAAATAAGAATGCCATAATGATCTGCATTGCATACTGGATAAATGCCATAACATTACCAACCTGCATGGTTCCGTTGTCTACTGCATGGGCACCACTGTAAATAATAAGTACAGATACTCCGTTCATGATCAACATCATAATGGGCATCATAAAAGTCATACATCTGTTGACAAACAGGTTTGTTTTTGTCAGATCCAGGTTTGCCTTCTCGAAGCGCTCTTCTTCATGTTTCTCACGGCTGAATGCACGGATAACAGGAATACCTGTCAGAATCTCACGGGACACCAGATTCAGTCTGTCGATCAGGGTCTGCAGGATAGTGAATTTGGGCATTGCCACCTGGAACAGCACAAAGATCACAATCAGGATCAGGCCAACTGCCACACCAAGGATCCATGTCATGGAAGAATCTGTGTTCAATACCTTAATCACACCACCAATACCAAGGATCGGCGCGTACAGAACAATACGGAACATCATTGCCATAACCTGCTGTACCTGCTGCACATCATTGGTGCTTCGTGTGATCAGGGATGCTGTGGAGAATTTGTGATATTCTCTGCTGGAGAAGCTCATAACCTTACGGTAAATGCTGTTTCTCAGGTCATGACCAAGTCTGCCTGCCACTCTGGCCGAAATAAATGTGACGCTGATTGCTGCCAGCATGATCACCAGAGCCATGGCAAGCATTCTGATACCTGACATCAGGATGTAACGCATCTGGATGGCATCCACATCTGTTCCCAGTGCTTCATATTCTGAAGCAACAAAGGAAACACCAGCCTGTGTCACAATAGACTCCGGCATATCTTTCAGCTTCTCATCCACCTGACTCATAATCTGCTGTACTGCTTCTTCCGGCATCTGCGCCAGTGCTGTCAGTGGATCTGTTCCTTCTGGAAGACCCATCTGTGCAACCATTGCCTGCCCCTGCTCACTGTCTTCGGAAAAGGCAGATACCATCATCATTGCCTTGGAGAAATCCTCATTTAAATTCTCTCTGGTTTCTTTGGAAATATCATCGTTTAATACCCAGGTATCCTCTTCCTGTGTATAATTCTGTGAAACTTCCTTTTTCTGATCCTCATCCATAAAAATCTGAAGATTCTGCAAGGTTGAATCCCGAAGCTTATCCGGCACACTGTCTTCAATACCTTTCTGCTGGATACCTACATTAATGATCTTGGAGGTATAATCCGGCAGGGAAAGATCACAGTACGCCTGCAGAAACAGAAGCGCTATGATCAGGACAATGTATCCCGCTGATTTCTTCAGATATTTCATCAGTTTAATCATTGCTTGATTCCCTCTTTTCCTATTTTTAATGTATGTCTGTGTCAAACTCATAGGTCAGTTCTTTCACAGACAATATTTTTATCTGAACATGCTGATACAGTTTTCTCAATCTGCTCCATCATGTATTTTTCAGTTTCTACCTGTTGACAGGTATCTCCGAAATATTATCCAGAATCTGCCCAAAAAACCTTCGTAAAAGACATAGCTCCGCTTCGCTGAAATTGTTGAACATCACTTTCTCCACAGCTTTACTTTCCTGTTGGAGCTCCTCCACGATTTTTCTCCCGTTTTCTGTCAGATACACACGCATGATGCGTTGGTCTTTATCATCACGTCTCCTGCAGACAATGTCTGCTTTCTCCAGACGCTGGATACTTACATTTACAGTGGGCGGCGTTACACCCATACATTCTGCGATTTTCTTCTGGCTGCAGCCGTTATTTCTGTATACGATCATAATGATCGGCATCTGTCCCTGCTGGATACCGATTTCCCGTATACGCTGCATACATCTCATACCATATTGGCGGTTGATCTCCATAAAAAGCGCAGGCATGCTCTTCTCTTCTCGTTTCTCTTTCTCATTCTTCTCCTCTTCCGGGCACCACATAACTTCACTCCTTTCCGGCCTCTGTCCTCTTTCAGGTCTGATATTATTCTTTAATTAGCCTGACTAATCATATATAATATACTTTTAGACAAAAAATGCAAGTGTTTTTTTACTTTTCAGGTGAAAAAATACCGGCAAAAATTCCCGGCCGCTTATTTTTCCGCAGCCGGGCGCCTTTTCTGTTTTTCAGTTCACTTTTTCTTCTGAGTTTTTACTTTTTCACAGGCCATCAGATAGGCATCCTCTCCGCCCGCCCAGGGGATTTCCATGCCCACAGCCGTTACTTCCATGTCCAGAACCTCGCTGTACAGCCTCGCGGTGACGCGGTCCGGGCCTTCGGGGGCCAGCTTTACCAGCGGGCAATGCACGCACGGCTTGTCCGCCCGGTAAAACACACGGTAACAAGGCTCGCCGGGCATTGCGCCGGGTACATCCTGCATTGTTTTTTTATTGGCGTAAAGCAGCTCATACGTTCCTTTTCGGATGACATACAGCCATGCGTCCTGCGAGTCCAAAATCGCCTGCGCGCCCTGCAGCGCATGGGTGAGCCTTGTGCGTGCCCGCGCCTTCAGCAGGTATACGCTCACGATTTCCGCTACAATGCACAGCAGGTCCGTCTGCTCCTGCGTCCAGAATCGGCTTTCCCGGCATTCATCAAAGCCGATGTAGCCCCTGGGCTTGCCGTCGTCGCGGATCACACACTGCAGCATGGACTTGATGCCTTGCGCCTCCAGAACCTGCACCTGATTCGGGGGCAGTGCATGGATGTCGCGGCAGTAAAAAATACCGTCTTCGTTAAAATTCTTATAATAATCCGCCAGTTCGCCCTCCAGCATATGCTGAAGCTGGTCTATCTGCGGCACAATGCCGTCGTTGCACCATTCAAAGGTGTTATCGCAGTATGTTCCGTCCTCGGAATCTTCAAAAATATAAACGCGGCTCACACCTACATGCCGCCCTACGATCTCCAGCACGCTGGGAATCGCTTTCTCCACATCGTCGGACTGGTAGAGAATGTGAAATACATACTCCGCCAGCGAGCTGCGCATCACGCCTGTGCCCAGCTCGGAATCAATCGTCTGTCCCACGGTGCTCTGTGTAGGCGCTCCCAGCCCTTCCAACGGCAACTGGGTATAAAACGCATAGGTATTTTTCCCCTGCATTTTGGCTCGGTACAACGCCGCGTCTGCCTTCTTATAAAGCGTGAGATAATCGGTACCATCCTGCGGCGCTTGAGCGATGCCAACACTGCAGGAAAAAACTGGCCCGCCGCCCTGTGCCGGCAGGAGCCGCGCAAAAGCGTCCAACACCTCCTGCGCCTTGCGGCCCGCTATGGCCTGCGCCCCGGAACCACGCAGCAGTACGGTGAATTCGTCCCCGCCGATGCGTCCCAGAATATCGCTTGCGCGGAACATATCCTGCAGCATACGTGCGGCCTCCGTCAACATCACGTCACCGCTCAGATGCCCGTAAAAATCATTTACCTGCTTGAAATTGTCAATGTCGATCATCAAAAGCACGGCGTTTTCCCCGGGCATCAGTGCACCCAACGCGTGGTCTGCCTTGGCTTCCATGGTCCCTTTGTTATACAGCCCCGTCAAGGTGTCGCGCTCTGCACGCTCCCGCATGCGCTGGGCCTCCCGCTTTTCCGCGTCGATGTCCAAAATCACGCCCACCGCTTTGGCCGGTTCACCCGCGCGGTCTTTCTGCAGCGTCGCACGCACACGGCACCACAAATAACCCCCGTCCCGCTTCTGAATGCGAAGTTCCGCCTCCTGATAGGGTTCTCTTTCCAGAATATCCGACATCTTGCGCCGCAGCAGTGGTACATCATCAGGATGCAGATGCGGGTTGTCCAGCAGGCGCGCATGAACATTTTCCCGCACCGGCTCATAGCCGAATTTCTTTTCCCAGTTGGGCGAGAAAGTAAGTGTATCCTGTTTGACCTGCCACTCAAAAATAATGTCGTTGGTCTGATCCATAATGATTTGGTGGCGTTCCAGCGAAAGGCGCAGATCCTCCTGCGCCTTTTTTGTTTCAGTAATATCCAACAGAATGCAGTAGAATACCTCTCGCCCATCCTCCCGGCGCATGAGCTGGCCTCTGTCCTGCACCCAAATCAAACCACCATCCTTGCGGGCCATCCGGTACTCAATGAGCTTCGTATTGCCTTTTTCCAGCTGCGCATGCACAGCCTCCCATGTAGGTGCAATATCCGGCTCGTAAATCATCTCGGAGAATCGGTTATGGAAAACAGTCCCCAGCTCCTCGCGTGTATAACCCAACATTGACAGAAGTCCGTCGCTGAACTGCAGAAGGTTCAGTTCGTCCGTGGCGTCGCAGCACATGACGCCGCCGGGGATATTGTTCATCAGGGCATCGAGGTCACGGTTGCGCTCCCGCAGCTCTGCGGAGCGCTCGTCTGCAAGCCTGCGCAGTGTGGAGATGTTCTCCCCCACCAACAGCCGCGGAAAAAATTCCGCGTCATCCTGGTCGGGACTGGGCAGCGACAAATGCAGCTGCGAAAGCAGCAGACATCCCTGCTCCGCGCGCAAAATGATCGTAACGCGGACAGGAAGATCCAGCATTTCACAGGATTCATTGTTTTCGCGCACGACAAGCTCACCGCACACGGAAAACACCTCCGGTGTGAGCGTTCGGACGCTGTAATGGGCACTTAGCACCAGAAACGTATCATGAAATCCACTTTGCTCCTGCTGCAGCAGGAACCTCATCTGCGGCATGTCATAGCAGACCTCCCGCCGTCCGGTTCCCACCATCATAAATTCCGGTGCCAGAAGCTTTTCAATCCTTCCCAGAGCCCGTTCTACAAAATACGACTTTTCGAGCCATTTTACAAAATCCAGCACATTTTCTTCAGAAAACGGCATATACATGCCTCCTTGCCGGGGCCGGTTTGTGAAAAATGGCCCATCCTTTTTATCCATTGTAGTGTATCCAAGCATAAAAAACAAGCCGAACAATCAATTCCGGGAGCATTCTGCGTAAAATCCTGACTATACGGCGTGAAAAAAGCGATATTGGCGCTTTCCGACAGAATAGACGTGTGGTTTTGGGATACAAGAAAAACACCCCTCGGTATTTCGAGGGATGTTGATTTGTACTTTTTAGGGATCTATCGATACCCACGTATTGATTCCCTGTAAATAAGGCATGCTACAAATTACGCCCTATGGCCCAAGCAATTCATCAAAAGCCGGAGCAGCTCTTGCACAAGTGGGAATGTTCAGACGGAAATCAATAGGTAAAATCGCACACATAGGAATCACCCTGCCAGTAGATGTCCACATAGCTCACTGTCCAGGGGTTGAAGGAATCAAAGGAAGCGCTGGTATCGCCGTCTACATCCTCAACATACAGCGTCCACTCTGTCTGCGACCAGTCTCCCATTGTAGCCTGGCCCACAATAGTGGTGCTGCTGTTAGCTGGAAGAATTTGAGGCAGTACATCGATGTCATGATCGCTGCTGGCATTGATGACGCCAATATACAGCGCATAAATGTCATAAGCAGAATTATTGTATACCTCGAATACGAATTGACCGTTCGTGTCATATCCAGTTCCGGTCACAGTCTGTTGCTGTTCCTGAACGACAACTGTTTCGCCGCCTCCAGTCGCTCCACTGCTGCCATTCAAGGTGCCGGACACATAGTTCTCCGTGCCGTCTGCGCCTACGACAACCACACCCGGGACACCGTTTTCATCGAAGCCGATCTGCATCTCGCAGCCGTCGACAAGGGGCACATACTTAAACTCGTATTCGTCGCCGTCTTCGTCGATGATCAGCACATCGTAGTTTTCGAAATCATACCGGGCAAGGGTAATGTCGTAAGAGCCGTTATTTTTCAAAATGCTGGTGCTTCCCAAATGGTCCTCACCCCAGTTGTTTGTACCGGTGGGCGAAACATACAGCTCTTGGAAATTGTAGCCCGAAACGTTTGCAACAGTCACCGCAAGTGTTGTAGATCGCACCGGAGCCGTTACAGCACTGCTTACAGATGTTGGTACATTGTTTCCTCTGCCTTTTGGTGCATCGTCATTGCCACCGCATGCAGAAAGTATCGTCAGCAACAGCGCGCTACAAAGTAGCCAGACGATTTTCTTTTTCATGTCTTTCCTCCATGGTCTCCAAATTTTTCGGTAAAAAATACTGTTTTCACCGTTATTTTTATTATAAACTTGATGACCAACAACGTGTAGAGCCCAATGGTATTGCGCTGGTATCGCACAGGTATTGTTTTAAAATAGCACCGACTTGCACAGCTGTCTTCCTTCATCCGATGGCGGAAACCATTCTAGCCCCACACAAAAAACGCGAGGATGTATGCCTTCTAAATAACGCTCACCATATCTTTTCCCGAATGGCAGTGCCGTCTGCAGGTTGCCGGACATCGCGCTCTTTTCTTCTGCTTTTCACCCCAGCAAGTGTTTCAAAGCACTGCGCTTGTTTCGCTTTTCCGTGATTCCCATTTTTTGAAATGCACTGCCAAGGCACGCCTTCACACGACTTTCAGAGAGGAACATTTGCGCAGCAATTTCCTTATTTGTGTGCCCTTCGGCGGCAAGACGCGCAATAGAGCGCTCCTTTTCTGTAAGCCCGAAGGAAGGCGCTTGACCAAACGCTGTGTGTTGGATTTGCAAATTGGCCGCGCGCCATTGCGCACATTGCTCCAGAATAGTGCCGATTTCTTTTTCCCACGGCCCGCTTTTCAGCTCGCACAAAAGTGCGGCAATATACTCTTGATTTTCCACAAACGGGAGGTAAAGCCTGTCCGGCATCGCAACATTTAACGCTTGAGACAAGTGAATGATTGCCGCGCGGTGTTTACCCACCCGCTCCAGCGCACCGGCAAGCTGAATATCCAAGTATATCTCGCACAGAAGCATTGGGTACACACGATAAAGCCGCCGCTCGTTCTCCTCTCGGGCGATAAGCCGGGTAAATTGTTCCTGTGCAAGAAGAAGTTGTCCGTAAACAGTGTTCAGAAAAGGCACACTGGGGAACAGAAGACGCGTATCCTCCAGCCGCCCCTCGTCCAGCCAGTCCGCCGCTGAATGCGGCTGTCCCAAAAGTGCATACAACCATGCCTCGCACATGTCTATCGAATGCAGCAACACATATTCTTGCTGTGCCAGCACCTTGTCACGCAAAGTACGAAGCGTAGGCTCTACCCCGCTGAATTCTCCCTGAAGCACCTCTGCGCGCAGCCGCAAAAAATGGGCAGCCAGCACCATGCACAGTTGACCGTCACGCTCTGCGTCATGTAGTGCACGGTACTGGCAAATCTCCGCGTCCACAAAGCTGCCGCGCATCAAAAAGGCTTCTCCCTCCATCACATGTTCCGCACCGCTGCCTTGATTGGGATTGAGGCGATACCAAAACGGCATGGACTCCTTCATCACCGCTACTTCCCTATCCAGTGTATCCGGCAGACGGTAATAGGATATAAGCACGCTGGGCGAACCATAGCCCCATACCGCTGTGGGCGAAACCGCGGTAGTCGGGCGATCCATCAGTACACAGGCCCGACGGTGATGGGCGCTCATCGCTTTGATATTATTGAAATCAAGAAAGCTTTTGACGATCTCCACTTCGCCCAGCAGATTGTTTTTTTCAGCCTCTGACAGTGTAGTATTGGTATTTAAGCTCTGTAAAAGGCCATCGAGCGTGGCAGTGCACTCGGCGCGCATATTGAAAGTAAACAGGCGCCGCGCATATACCAGCATGGCCACCGGATATGCATTGCACACGGCGCGGGGGCATTCTCTGAACCAAGCCAGCATCTCATTTTTGTGTTCTGCCGAAAGATCAGCGCCTTGGCCACACTCCACTGCACGCATCAGCCCGTGAAAATCCCGTGCTTTGTAGAACAGCCGCGCTGCTGAAGCAGCATATCCGTGCTCCAGTTGCCACATAGCCGCGCGGGACAGATATTTCGCCTGTTGCTCCTCCGGCAGGCGAGCAAAGGCTTGTTGTACGCTCTCCTGCATCAAATGATGCAGTTTGTAGGTACCGTCCTGCGAGATATAGGTAATGAAACCATTACTCCGCGCGAGCCGCCTCAGCAGTATTTCTGCGTCCGCGCGGCCGCTGATCCATTCAGCCTGTGAAGCACTAAACACCAACATCATTGACATTACCGTCAACAGCTCTTTTTCATCGGGCGGCAATGGCTCAAACAAAATCGTCCCCATCATGGTGTGGATATCCCCAAAGTCCGAGAATTTCCCCGTATCCGCATAGGAAACAAGATTTAGGTACAGTGCCGCCGCCCAGCCCTCACTAATATATATGAGATGGGAGATGTCCTCTGAAGAGATTGGATACCCGCATTGCGCAAAGTAATTACCGATATCCTGCGCATCAAACCGCAAATCACCCTCCTCGATCTCATTGACGCGCCCTGAGAGCAGCAATCTGTCTCTGATGCTCAAAACCGCGATACGGGATATGAGCACCACATGAATATGCTTCGGCAGATTACGGCTAATGAACAGCACAAAGCCGGTCATCATTTCGCCCTCCACAAGGTGGTAATCATCGACAAAGAGGTAGGTTTCCCTTGCGGGCGCAAGCTCGTGTATCTTGCGCAGGAATTCTCGCTGTGTCGTAGTGTCCAGTGGCGGCCCCATTTTCAACAGAGTTTCAGAAAATGAAGCTCCCGCTTCCCTGCCGATCAATTCGGCAAAATCACGCCAAAATTCATTCAGCCCTCCGCCCAACACATTCAGTCTCAGCACCATGCATGCTTTTGAAAGACCTTCGCGAAACCATCGCACAGCCGTTGTTTTCCCATATCCTGCAGGTGCAACTACTGTGGTCAGCGGATACATCGGTATTCTGTCCAGCTTTTTCTGCAGTCTGGCGGAAATATAGACATTGTCGAGTGATAACTGCATGGTTCTCTCCTCTTGCGACCGAACATTTCTATCGGTTATTCCATCTTACTGTCATCTTGATCTGTTACTGACAAAGCCTTATTGACGTACATTAGATTTTTACCTTTATTTTATCACAAAAAAAGAAACGTTGTATAGACACACTTTTTCTCTTCCTGCCTCCCGTCCTGTCCATATTTCTTCAAAAGCAACAACATTTGTATGTTGCGCCAGAGTCGTGACTTTCACCTAATCCTAAGACAAGAACCGCACCCACGATAATCTTCGCGCCGCCAATACCCACACACTTTAATCGCTTGCTCTCTAACGGGTTCGGCACTGTATACACGATTCCCACGCCGAATCCGATCAAGCAGCCAAACATTGTGCCCAGCACCGCGAGATATAGGGCTGTCCATGCGCCCGAAAGGAACATCGAGAACTTTGGATTCTCCTGCAGTTCCATAGCTGACACGGAACTGTCCCTAAATCGCTGCCGCTGCGCGTTGGCCTGCCTGTTTCACCTTGAACAGCCGTGCCCGGCCCGGTATGCCGCAAGACTTCAAGGAGGGAGAGATGGCAAGGCAGATTGTCTTTTCCGTGCAGCCAGCGTCCGCTACCACAAGGTTTGTCGTCATGGGGTCAAGTCCATGTTCCAGGCATTCCACAGATGCGTAAAACGACTTTAAGTCAATGGAAAGATACATCCGTTTATCCAATCTGCTTCCTCCCTTCTGTATAGTTTTTTTATTGTACATGACCCTTCCCAGCAAAACAAAAGGCCCAATGCTGTTTCGAAAAAAGCAGCGGGCCATCTGATCTGAACTGCGGGCGGTTAAATATTTTTGGATATAAAAAAGTACCGTTCATTTTTACATGAACGGTGGCTGTGTGGTGCACCATATTCAGCTAAGGACGAACTTTTTACCTCTTGCAGAGATACCAGTTTATCCCCGTCTCTGTAATTGAAATTGACAACGAATCGGTCATCAAAAATATATACCGAGTTTACAAAACAATCTATGATGTTTCGCTGATATGCCGAGACACTCGGGTCGCCCTGCCGGAACCGCTCAAACCGGAACAGAATCTGCTCCCTTGTAAGAAGCGGCTTTGCAATCTGCTCCTGCAGGATGTTTGTCTTCAGCGCCTTACGCTGCTCCTCTAAATCCTCCAACCGCTGTTTGGTAGCTGGTATAATGATTCCCTGTTCGATTGCAGATACGATATTTTCGATTGGTTTATTAACATCTTTCAGCGCGGCCGGCAGTACCGGCAAACGTGTATTTTCTCTGCTTTGATAAGCTAAAAGCTTTTGCGTCAAACGTTCAATCGTGTCCTTATTGAGAGCCTTTTTTATCGCAGCCTTTACTACAAAACGTTCCAAAGATTCCTTTCGCACTGATTTTAAATCGCATCCCGCGCGGCCATTGCGTTTACGGTTCCCACATTTATAATAATCGTGCCATGTGCCTATATGACTTTTCCGCTTTCACCTGCCATTATAGAGCCACAGTTTCTGCAAAACAGTTTTGTTGTCAGCATATAATTGACATTCGTTCTCGTATGCGCCGGAGCTTTTTGGTTCTGTTCACAGCGTTTTTGTACTCGGTCAAAAACCTCCGGTGTAATGATAGCCGGAATCGCATCCGGCACAACGATATCCCGGAAAGACAATTCACCAATGTAACGACGGTTCTTCAACATGGTGTTCACGCTGCTGTGGGTCATTTTGCCGTCCTGCATATTGCGGACACCCTTGTCGTTGAGGAAGTTTACGATTTCCACCATCCTCTCGCCGTTGTCATACTTCT
>OHAF01002596.1_pt1 | contig 13257 bp, 15 predicted proteins | sample 1577041 | NCBI WGS metagenome assembly OHAF01 (sample SAMEA3541495, study PRJEB24748) | human gut metagenome | biome: human gut; feature: human-associated habitat; material: faeces | place: China | collected 2012
TTTCAAGGTAGGGCAGCAGGAAAAACTGGCACAGAGTGTCGCTGGCGCCTATCATAAGGCCGCCTGACTGCAATGTGCGCATGCGGTTCAGCTTGTCCTCGGCCGCTGATATGAGACTTATTGCCTTATCGGCATAGCTGTAAAGCATACGTCCCTCGCTTGTCAGGGTTATGCCACGGCTGGTGCGGGTAAAGAGAGTGCAGCCCAGCATGTACTCTAACCTGTGCATGGACTGGCTGATGGCAGGCTGGCTCACGTAAAGCTCCCTTGCAGCATGTGAGAGACTGCCGCAGCGGGCGACGGTACAGAATATGCTGTAAAGATCCAGATCGGCCGGCATTGTTGTTGTTTGTTCCTCCTGGTTGTATTGTATCCGCAAAAGCCAACGGGGAATTATTTGTTCCCGTATTGCCTGTTTACGGTTAAAGTGCTAAGATGATTAAAACTAATATCCATTCCACCTATAATTTTTAATTATATAGTATTTCATCTGCCTTTGCAATTGAAATTATAGGTGGATTTCAAAAATCGGGCAGTTTTATTTGTGTTATTGTTGCTCAATGGTGTAAAATGAACTGTAAGCCATTACTCTGCTTCAAAAGATATAAATATTCCTAAAATATAATGCGGTATCCCTTTAAGATAGTTAAAACTCACTTTTATAATAAGAGGGCTGGATATGACAAAGTACTATTGGAAAGAGCTTTATTCCGAAATTAACGGCTGTCAAAAATGCAGACTTTGCGAGCAGCGCACCAATATAGTGATAGGTGAAGGCGACCCTAAAGCCACTATAATGTTCATAGGCGAGGGGCCCGGGCGGGACGAGGATTTGTCCGGCCGCCCTTTCGTTGGCAGGGCGGGGCAGTTGTTAGATAAGATGATAGGCGCAATAGGGTTCAGGCGGGAGGAAGTATACATCGCCAACGTAGTCAAGTGCCGCCCGCCAAACAACCGTACCCCGGAGGAGAGCGAGGCCGACGCATGCCTGCCCTATTTAAGAGCGCAGTTCGCCCTTATACGGCCTAAGATAATCGTATGTCTTGGCGCTACTGCGGCGAAGTACATTTACGATCCGAATGTAAGGATAACGAGAGACAGGGGAGTGTGGAAAGACAAGAAGGGAGTGTGGATACTGCCTACATATCATCCTGCCGCGTTGCTGAGGGACGAATCCAAGAAGCGGGAGGCATGGGAGGATATGCAAAAGTTAAAGCAAAAATACGATGAGATAGCGCAGAATGCTTGAATAATCCCCATATATGGTGCTATAATGAGACGTTGATTTATTTAGGAGGAGAAACCTACTATGTCAGGACATTCCAAATGGGCCAATATCAAAAATAAAAAAGAAAAAGCAGATAACGCGCGCGGCAAGATCTTTACAAAGATAGGCCGAGAGATCGCCATAGCCGTTAAAGAGGGCGGAAGCGACCCCAACAACAACTCCAAGCTGAGGGACGTCATAGCCAAGGCGAAGGCTAACAATATGCCTAACGACAACATTTCCCGCTCCATAAAGAAGGCCGCGGGCGAAATGGGCAGCGTAAACTACGAGGAGATCACCTACGAGGGATACGGCCCCGGAGGCACTGCGATAATCGTAGAAGTCGTTACCGACAACCGTAACCGCACCGCCTCCGAGATACGCCATATATTCGACAAGAGCGGCGGCAGCATGGGCGCCACCGGCTGCGTGAGCTGGATGTTCGACAAGAAGGGTCTCATAGTGGTAGAGCGCAGCGCTTCCATAGATGAGGACGAGCTCATGATGGAAGCTCTTGACGCCGGCGCTGAAGATTTCAACGCTTTGGACGATGTGTATGAGATATACACCGCGCCCACCGACTTCTCAGTGGTAAGAGAAGCGCTTGAGGCAAAGGGCCTCAGCTTCCTCTCCGCCGAGATAGGCATGTTCCCTCAGAATACCGTGGACGCCACTAAGGACGAAGAACTTGTGGAGAAGATCGAGAAGATGCTGGAACGCTTCGACGACGATGACGACGTTCAGGACGTATACCATAACGCAACTCTGCCCGAGGAAGAGGAAGAGGAATAATATAAGGACGTCAGAACGGCCTCAGGCATAGACGCATACGCAAAAAGCAAGCGTCCTGTATGCTGCAATATGCAGCATACAGGACGCTTTATAATTATCGGTTATTCTTCAACGCTGGCCTTGGCCTCCGAACGTTCTTTTTCCCGCTGGGCACGCCGCCTGGCAAGGCGCTCCCTGCGCTGCTTTTCCTCGTTGGAATGCTTTACTATCACCGCTATGAGGGCGATAAGCAGCAGTACGGCAGCGCCGCAGGCCGCGTAGAAAATGATGGGGTCTATGCCGGTGCTACTGCCGTTTTCGGGCTGCTCCGCAGGCTCCTCCACGCCGGGAGTAGGCGCGGCCTCCGCGGGCAGCTGGGGGCTTACGGGCCTTGCGGGCATTACGGCGTAGCGCTGTATGGATTTGTCAGCCTCGCTGTATACATAGTAGCCCACCTCGCCGTCGGGATTGCGGCCGTATATGAGGTATACGGTACCCTGTGCGTCCTGTCCCGCCCATGCCTTGACCTGCTTGTCGTCAATGGTTATGGTGGTCTCGGTAAAGCCATCGGGCAGCGGCACGGAGCCGTCCGGCTCCAGCATAATGTAGGAGCGGGAGGTGGAGCTTATCGTCTGATACCTGTAAAGGGAGCCCTTGGCGGCGTCGTATATGTAGTAGCCGCCGTTTTCGCCGGAGGCGTTGGAGAGGTAGAGGAGGGTGGGCGCGTCGGAATCCTGAACGGATACGGCGGGCACGGTTTGCCCCTTGTAATCCACCGTTGTCTCAGAATACTTGGATGGTATGGTCACGTTTTCGAGATTGGTCCAGATGTACATCTGCTGGCCCTTATCATCGGTTATGCCCTCTGCGGGTATGCCCTCGGTGGCGTAATCAGGCGCGGCGGCCTGGACCGTCTCAGGCGCGGCGGCTATGGATACCGTGACGGAGGTCGTGGCTGCGCCCTGATCCTCGCCGCTGTAATTGAGAGCCTTGGTTATGTTGAAATCCACCTTGGCCTCGCCCGCGCCGGCAGCTGTAAAGGTTATGCGGGCGGAAAGGGAGGAAGCGCCGTCCTTCTCGGCGGAGACCAGCGCTATGCGCCCGTCTGACGCGCCGCCGTCTCCCTCGGTGAAGGTGAGGAGGGAGGGGTCGTAGGAGAATTCGCCCTCGGCGGCGGAAAGCTTTTTGCCGGCAAGGGTGACAGTCACCACGACGGTGTCGCCGGCGGTGACGGAGGTCTTGTCCGCCGTAGCGGTAAGCTCGGGAGCGGCGAACGCCATGGCGGGGAGCGCTACTAAAAGCAGCATGGCAACAAGAGACAGGACCCGCTTATATGTAATGGAAGTCTTCATTTTTTAATCCTCCTGAGTTATCTTTGCATCGTCGGATACGTACTGTATCAGTCGTATCATATCCATAATATCCACCGTTTCGTCGTGGTTTACGTCTGCCGCCCTGAGGTACGGGCCGCCAAGTATTGAGGACCTTATGAGGTGCTTTTGCAGGGCGGTTATGTCGTCCTTGTCTATTTTGCCGTTGCCGTCTATATCGCCGTAGATTATTATGGGAAGGTCGAACATTGCAAAGCCGTCACTATAGGTATTGCGTACGGAATCGCCGGTACATAACGCGTCGGTCTTCTGTGCGCCCTTCTTGTCTATGACGGTAAGGGTGCCTTCGGACTCCAGCTTGCCCAGCAGCTTTTCCGCAGTGGTGCTGGGCTTTATCTCACTTATGCCCCATGAATGGACCTTGCAGCCGCTGGCCTTTATCCTGGGGGCGGTGTCGTAGGTGCCCACGGTGTACAGCGCCGTGTCTTTATAATAGAAGGCAAGTATGTCCTCGTACTTCTGACCGGCACGGGCGCGCTCCTGCGCGCTGCGCTGTGAGAGACCTACTCCGTGGCCGTAGCGGCGCTGGGTGAGAAACCAGCCTGAATATTCCTTTTCTGCGGTGCGGTATTCGCCGCGCTCCGCGCCGTACATGCGGAGGTTGCGTTTCTTCGCGCCTATCTGGCCCCGCGTGTTCTCATAGCTGCCGAAGCTGAGCTCCTCAAATGGCAGCGTGAATGTAACCTGGCCTGCCTGCTCCGGGTTGTTCCTGGGCGCTACCATCAGGGTTAACTCGACGTTAGTGTAGCAGCGCTGCTCCGGGTCGTTTTCGGCGCTGGGATCCTTGGCCAGAACCTTTACGGTGGAGAGCAGCTCAACCTCCTGCCCGGCGGCCGCATAGGCGGCCTTTTTTATAGCCGTGAGGACAGAGCTGTCCATGAGCTTTTCTGTCGTCTCGTCGTATGCATCGGGAATAAAGGACTTCTCTTCAAGGCTGGACTTGTTGAGCAGGTCATACACGTCGTCGGCATGGGTGTAGTAGGGGAGGTCGTTTTCCCATACGTTGCCGGTGCGCTCGGTCTGCCCGCCGTTGGAGGCGGAGTAGAAGGCCTCGATTATGTCGCCGTCGTATACCAGCACCTGGCCCCTGGTGGCGTCAACGGCTGCTATGGCGCGGGTATTTTTGCTGGCGTAGCCCCGGTATACCTGATCCTTTGAGGTGTCCACGAGGTCGTAGGAACGGCTCGCGGCGTACCTTGAGCAGCGGGCGACGGCATAGCCGCGGGCACATACAGCCTGAGACTTAAGAGCCTCAACAGGGAAGGAATTGCTCATTTCGTGGGGCACTACGCCGTAAAGGTACTGCTCGATGGGCAGCGTGTTTATGGCGCGTATGCTGCCCTCGTACACGTCAAAGGTCATGTTACCGAGGTAGGTGCAGGTGCCGTATTCTGCGTTCTTGAGCTTGATATAGTCGGTGGTCTGGCCGTAGTTCTTTGAAAGCAGCGTAAGGGAGGGGCCGGTGTAGGTCTTGTCCCCCAGCTTTATGGATACCCGGCTGCCCACCGCCTCGACGGTGAGCTCATCGGTTCCGACGCCCTTATCGGCTTCCTTTAGAGTGTATTCGCCTACTGGGGTGAATGTAAATGACCTGCCGCTGCCTATGGAGAGCTTTACCCGCACATCGCTGTGGAATACCGCGGCGAAGGCGGGAAGCATGACCATGACGAGCGTAAGCGCCATGGCAAAGGCGATGGCCTTTGTGATTTTTTGCATAAACAATGCCTCCTGTAAAAAATCCTTCTGAATGATATCGATACATCAGGAAAGGCCGGCGCCGAACAGCTGAACGGCGTATGTGGAGCCGCCGGCGGAATATATGCCTATACACATATCCGTAAAGCCTTCCCTGAGAATGTTTTCCCTGTGGCTGGGAGAGTCTATCCAGGCATCAAATATCAGTTTTGATGTAACATTGGACACTCCGCTGCACATAAATATGTTTTCGCCAAATGCGCTGAAGCTTATACCGTCGTCGGTGACGGCGGTGGAGCAGCTGGTGCCATTTGGCCGGGTGTGATCGAAAAGGGTTACGATCTCGCGGGCGCGAATATCCGCGGCTTTTTGCAGCTTGCTCGAGTATTTAAGCGTGTTCAGCCCCGCCTGCTGCCTGTATTGGTTGACAAGCTCAAGTATGCCCGAGTTGAAGTCGCTGTCAGATGCCTTTAAAATAACCGTGGACGCCGGGGAGGGCGATGCCGCAGGTTTTACCGTCGGGACAGGCGATGCGGTCGGCCTTGCCGTCGGGGCAGGAGCTCACGCCGGCTGCGGCGTGAAAGCGGCTTCCGATGGCGTCAAAGACGGTGACGAGGCAGACGATGGAGCCGCAGGCTTGGGAGTGACTGCCGCCTCGTAGCCGCCGCCCTCAGGCACTATGACCTGTATGTATGAATCCGTCTCAGCTTTTGCACAGCCTGTCAGAAGCAGCGCTGAAATGAGAAGGATGGCAATAAAGCGATACATCGGATATCCTTTCGACAGTACAAGCATATTGCAGACAATTATCTATTATATTTTATACCATCAACGGGCCTGTGCATATTAAAATAATTGTGAATAATAGAAAGAGCCTTCGGCTTCTGTGCAATCATAAGCAGCGTATTGGCAACGCTGCTTATGATTGCATATTGAGATAATCGGAAAGCGCAGACGGGTCGGCAAGCGTCTTTTCTGACATTTCCTCGATTAAGTTATAAAGCTCCTGCCGCTGTTCACGTTTCTGCTGCGCCCATGCCTCTCGGTCAAAGGGCTGCTCGGTCTGCTCGGGCTGCTGCTCGAACAAATTGTCGTAACACTTCTTTCGTTGCTGTTGTTTTTTGCCGGGTTTGAGCGAAAGAAAACGGGGACGCGACGATTGATCCTCGTTGCTGTCATGACGGCACTCTCGGTGACAGGACGGTTTATTCCCCTATTCAAACCCGTTACAGCCTTGACAATCCTGACTGCGATGTATCTAGGTGGTGAAGCGGGCTTTTTGACGGGGGCGCTGTCCGCAGTTATTTCAAATTTTTATTTTGGGCATGGGCCTTGGACGCCGTTTCAGATGCTGGCGTGGGGGCTGATCGGTTTGATTGCGGGCGTTCTTTCCAAACGCCTCCAAGACCATCGTTGGTTCTTGCTGCTGTACGGTGCGATTTCCGGCGTTGCTTTTTCATTCATTATGGATATTTGGACAGTTCTTTGGTACAATAATGGCTTTAATCTGCAGCTGTACTTGGCGGCGCTCGTTACGGCGGCACCCTATACTATCTTATATGCAGTTTCGAACATGCTGTTCCTGTATATATTTGCAAAGCCATTCGGCAGCAAGCTCGCGCGCGTAAAGCTGAAATACGGCGTTTAGCCGTTTGATACGATAGTATTGCACGCCGGATTCATCCGTCTTGATCCTCTCGTAAATCAGGTGATTGTAAACTGCATCGTAAATAATATTCTTGTTTCTTACACGCTGTCTGTTCGGAGACAGATTTGTATTCAGATCCACCACTGTGCCAAACGAATGATGGCTGACATATTTGCAAACGTGCGACACAAGTCCCGCTATTATGCAGTACGAGCTTTGAGAGTGGAATAACGCCGGAATCATGCTTATTCCCGGATACACGAACGTATTCGGTGTCGATATACTGCTGCGCTTTCAGAAAGTACGGCTCCGCATCACGATGGATACTTCCGAAACGACCCGGTACGATATGTTATTCAGTATGGCAGTCCGATGATGAATTGACAAGCTGTGATTCGGCAGTAAAAAGGCAGCCGATATACTCGGCTGCCTTATACTCTACTTCGCACCACCGGCGCTTTGTTCCGTTTTTGCCTTGGATTTCTTTGAATCCTGAATCTCGCCAGCTGCGGTCAGCGCTAATTTTGTAATGACCGGTCCGATCAGTTCATAAATCAGCGTCGCCGTCAGCACGACCGCCTGGATCTGAGTGCCGTATTCCGGAAGGGCATTCAAGGCGACTTGCGCCATGCCGATCGCAACACCGGCTTGCGGCAGAAGCGTTAAGCCAAGATACTTGCGGATATTCGGCGAAGACTTGGCAATGGTTGCGCCAAGGAAAGAACCGAAGTATTTTCCCAAACTACGAGCTACCATATAGACAACGCCCAAAAGCCCGACAGTAGGAACAACTGCAAGATCCAGCTCGGCTCCCGAAAGTACAAAGAACAGCATAAACAGCGGCGGTGTCCACGCATCCGTGATTTCAAGCAGCTCATCCGCGTCATTGCGCAGATTGACAAGGACCGCACCGATGGCCATACAGAGCAGCAGAGAGGACAGGTTCCAAATAGAAGCAAGTGCGGAACCGAGCAGCACTGCGGCGACCGCTACGCTGATCCTGTTCACCTTGGAGTGAAAGAATCGCATGGCCAAGGCGATGAGTAGACCAATGCCGGCGCCGACTGCAAGCGAAAGCACGATCTCAAGCAATGGCTGCAGCAGCATGGACGTTACGGTCAGCGCTGCGTTTGAAGCAAGTGCCTGCGAGATGGGAAGGGAGATGGAGAACAGCATCAGCCCTACGGCGTCATCCATCGCGACAACAGGGAGCAGCGTCGATGTCACTTCACCTTTTGCGTGATACTGCCTGACAACCATCAGCGTTGCGGCCGGAGCGGTAGCGGCAGCGATTGCGCCAAGTGTGAGTGAGAGCGGGGCGGGGAAGCCGCAAGCAAGGAGCGCGGCGTCGACGAGCAGCGTAGCGAGGCACGCTTGAAAGAATGTAATGGTAATGGAGCTTGTGCCGACCTGCTTGATGATCCGGAATTCACCGCCGATAGAAAAAGCAATAAAACCAAGCGCTACGTCCGTAAGCACATCGGTGACAGCCGCGTCGCTCTCTTGAAAAATGCCAAGGCAATATGGGCCGATGATGAGACCGGCGATGAGATACCCCGTTACGTTCGGCAGGTGAACCGGCTTGACAACGCGCGTCAACAGCAGACCGCAGATCATCGCGGCCGCAATACATAGAATGATTTGCATATTGGTTATTCGACTCCTTCTACGCTTGTCACAGGCACGGTGAACATGATACCGGCGTTCGGCCTGTCGAGGCTGCCGCACACATCGTGTATGCAGGACTTTGCAACGCCGATCTGCTCCTCCCGAAGCACGGCAAAAAGCATTTTCCCGGGCTCATGATCCGGGTTGATAAATTTGCGCAGAGAGCCGAAAAACGGCGGCGGTTCAATCGAATCAGCCGCAAGCGTTTGCAGCATTCCTTCACAGTCCACCATCGTGGCGCCATGAATCCCGCGTTCCGCCATTTTTTGCAGAATGGGAGAGACGGTTGCTACGCGGTTCGTAATATAAATGAACAACAGCATAGGGGGGACATCCTTTCCTGCGCGGGTTCCGCCGCGCGAATCAACACTATTTTCCGAAAGCACATTACGCCTTTTTTGCGCTTTTGTCAAGCGCAGTGTTATGGTATAGAAAAAAGCCGTTTGCATAAAGCTTCAACGGCTTTTCTGCCGGTGCAATCCGAGTGCATATTTAATCGTTGATTTTTCCGGTAAACAGTAGCCTAAAATTACGGCTTTTCTCCGCTTGCAATGGCGGAATATTAAATTAAAGCAGGTTCAAAGACTATGCGGCTGTAAAATTGAAAGCCCGAAAGCGCTGTGCTTTCGGGCTTTTCTGGCTCCCCCTGTTGGACTCGAACCAACGACACTGCGGTTTTTAGGACGTTGGACGCACAAGAGGAAATGCTCAAAAAAGCCCTGTTTCTCTAAGTTTTTGATATATTTATTATACCACACTTTCAACACCAAAACAAGCAAAGCACACAAAAAGCACACTGTTTTTGACCATTTAGTGTGCCTAAAGTGTGCCTGAAAATCGTTGCCAAAATTCACTGTATCTATATAAGGAATCAGTTAAATTTGGCAGTTAGCGTATTTTTATCGTGCCTATTTTGTCTATCTCTCTTTGTAGTTCTTTTACTATCTTATCAGATATAAATCTCTGTGCTTCCTTGCTTTTGAATATCTTTTCAGCATCATCAAAGGCAATGCTAACGCAAGTGTTTACATCATATTCCATTGCCCCTACAAGCCGCTGCAACGCATCATTCCATATTGCAGTGCAGATTTCATCTACAAGCTTTGGTGCAACTTCCTGAACGGTTTGCAGTGCTATCTGCCGCATTTCAGCGTGATGCTGTCTGGCGTAACCGCCGTGGTAGTCTCGTGTTGGGTTGTCAAAGTAATTTTTTCCTAATGGTTCGCCTTTTTTCACATAGGCACTGGGGCCATAATAAGACGCATAGGGATAAGCAGATGTCATTTCTTTTAACCTCTCTGTATAATTGATTTTGCCGTTTCAATGGCTTGTGGATATTCCTTTTCCAGCGCGTAAAGGATGAATCTGTAATACTTCTCTGATGGATACTGTCCGCAGATGTAGTTATAAAGGGTGTGCGGCTTTACGTTGATTTGCTCTGCAAAGCCCTTTATGCTGCTGCCGCAGAATGGTAAGCACCTTAGTGCTTCCTGAAATAGCCTTAATTCTTCTGTTGTCATTGCGTTTTCTCCTGTTGTTCTATACTTGTAAGTAATCTTTTGTTGCGTTTGCTCCTTGAATTTGCGTATGGTGGGGATGGTATATGGGATTTTTGCGTATTTGCTTCATTATTTCTGTCCGTTCCTGATAACAAAGCACCACGAATAGAAAACTGCCAATTTACGCTGTATCCCTATATAGAATCAGTTGATTTTGGCAGAATCGCATTAACGTGTGATGATAGCATAGTATTTGCTGTTCTGCCGCCCCTCTGTAATCGTATAACCATCATTAATCAATGCTTTTTTCGTGGATGGCCATGCCTTTTTCTTCCCATCATCCTGCCGCAGGGAGAGTGCTTCACAAAGCCGCTTCTTATCTTCCGTGAACAGTTTCACGCCCATAAATTCAGCAGGAACATAAGGCACACAATCATAATTCAGCACATACAGGGAATCCAAATCATCACGATAACGGCCACGCACCTGAATTTGTGTTTCTTCTTCCTGATTATGAATGATGATATAATCCAAATCACCGAAAATATTGATAGAAGTCTCTGAACTGGCATTGATGATAAACATATCATATTCGGGCGGCAATGCCGCGTTGGTGAGAATGTAATCACGCACCCTGCGTTGTTCTTCTGTCATTGGATGGTCTTGGTTATTGACACTCCAAATAGAAATGACCTTGATTCCTCGCTGCTTTGCCTTTTCTTCAAACTCTTTCATTTGATGGATGCGGCCAATATAAACAAGCCCTCTTTCAGCAAGTCCCAAGGATGGGAGCAGCATTTCAAGGTTTGTGTAAGTGAATCGCTTATCCGTTTCAAACTGCCGCACATTATCATCCACTTTTACAAAACGTGACTTGCATTTCATCTCACATACTGCTCTATCAGGCGTTGCGGAAAGCCCTATCACTTTTACTTTTGTATTGGTGACTATTTCCTCTAATCGTTGCTTTGCAATCTTGTGGTACGGCGTATCATGGGGATTATGGCTGATGAAAGCGGAAAAGCGTGGAAGGTTATGTATCTCATCACAAAGAATTACTTCAAAAGAATTGCCAAAGTCGCTGTATTTCTGCGCCAATACTCCAAACTTGGCGTATGTCATTACCACAATGCGGTTCGCGGCGGCGGCTTCACCAAACCAAACTGAACCATTACGCACGGTTTCACACCAATCTCTGTTGTAAAACTGTGTGTTGGGATGCTTCAATAACTGTTCTTTGCCGTTTACCGTATCAATTAAATAAACCATCTTGTATGGGCGGCTCACGGTCTGTGACAGCACATTAAGTGCCCAGTAGGTCTTGCCGCACCCAACAGGGGCAGTAACGATATTCAGCATACCGCTATAAATGTCATTCATATGGATTGCGTCACTTAGATACTTTGTACCTTTCATTTCAAAAAGTCCTTTCAGTGTATTTTTGTACTTGGAAGCAGAAAAAAGAAAAGTTCAGTAAAAACGCTGAACCTTTTATGTGAAACTGTAATCCGACAGTGAATTATGATTATTGAATACGTATTCTTATACGTATATGTAACCATGACATCAATTCGGCTCTACTATTTCCATTCAAACGGAGGCGGCTTTTGTATCAGGCAGGATAGGAAATGCTTTTAGTGTGCCTGATGAACTATTCTCTTTTTTCTTCTCTTTATATTAATATTATACCTGAATTTCAGGAGAAAAGCCAATTTTGAAAGGTGTCAAGTTTTGAGTAAGGAAAAAGGCAGCAATCTGATTTGATTACTGCCTTTGATATTAGGTTTTCTATTTAGGATATTGGCTGAAAGATATCTGCATAGTATGCCCAACCGTTAGCAGCCTTATATGAATTAACCGAAGCGGCAGGAACATTAATGCTTTTTACTTCATATCCAATCATAAAATGCCCTGGAGCAATACTCGAAGGATAATTACATTCAGGTGGGGTTTCAAGACAAATTGTAACTCTTTCTAAATTGCCTGCTCCAAAGAAAATGCTCTGTCCCCATCTTGGTGTTATGCCTGACTGCGTGGTTACCCATGCATCGGTACATGTGAATGTTGCTTCCTCATAATTTGTCCAGCCAAAGGCACAATCACCTATATTATAGGCAGCAGTTGATAGTTTTCCTGAAAGCGAATTGCATTGCCAAAAAGTACGAGCACCAATATACCGCACATTATCCAAATTGATTGATGAAAGCGATTCACAAAAGTAAAATGCTTCATCGTCTATGTACTGTACGCCGCTGCCCAGTATAACATTTGTGAGTGACCTACAGTTATAAAACGCACCAATCGAAATAATAGCAGCATCATGTGGGTTTTCATATGTGTTGTCGTTATCAAAAGTTACTATTTTCAGGCCTGTACAATCTGCAAAAGCGTATTCATCTATATACTCAACATTTGATGGTATATACACAGTCCTAATACTGTCATTATTCCTAAAAGCATATTTTGCAATACCCGTTGTTTTTTCGGGTATAACAACAGAATCATTCGTTCCGACATAGGCTAACAAGATTGTTCCATTGCCGCCTTTATCAAAAATGAATTCCTCTTTAGCTTCTGCCTTAATTCCTGTATCCTCATTCCCAATCCACCAGTTACCGTTCTCACCAATGTAGGGAGTTTGACCAGCGGCACCTGATGCACCGTCTTTACCGTCAGTGCCATCTTTACCATCTACGCCATCACGACCAGCGGCACCGGTATCGCCTTTTTCACCTTGGGGGCCACGTTCACCTTTGGGGCCTTGCGGACCAACTTCACCTTGTGGTCCTTGTATTCCCTGAGGGCCTTGAGGACCAATATCACCTTTATCGCCCTTTTCGCCTTTGGCATAGCCTGCATCTATGGTGCTTCCGTCGCTCATGGAAAGAACAAGGTGCCCCTCTTCATCGATATTAGCACCTACGACAGATACCGCCGCAGAACAGCCAACGGAAAGGAGCATTATTATCGACAATGCTAAAACTATAATCTTTTTCATAACAGTTCGCCTTTCACGCTTCTCTCACAACTTCTTTAAACGTATGCCGCACAATATGCGGCGGAAGCCAAAGAACAGATGCGGATGTATGGGATTCCTGCCTCCCATTTTTCTGCCAACCGCTGCAAAAGTACCCAGTTCAGCATAAAGGCGCTGCATTTCCACTATCTCCTGTGGAGTAACACGAGCAGCCATTGTTTATCAGTCCTTCTTCTTGAAAGGCTTGGTGCCAGTTACAACACACTTATCGGAGTTCTTGATACACTCGCTCCACAGTTCATTGATATAGCCGGCAAAGGTCTTTTTCTTGGATTCATCGT
>OHAF01002599.1_pt1 | contig 13252 bp, 14 predicted proteins | sample 1577041 | NCBI WGS metagenome assembly OHAF01 (sample SAMEA3541495, study PRJEB24748) | human gut metagenome | biome: human gut; feature: human-associated habitat; material: faeces | place: China | collected 2012
CATCGTCGAAGCAGCGCACAACGTGCACGATGGCGTCCGTGCGGCGGATGTTCTCGAGGAACTTGTTGCCGAGGCCCGCACCCTGGCTCGCGCCCTTGACGAGGCCCGCGATGTCGACAAATTCGATGACGGCGGGAGTCTTCTTCTTGGGGTGGTACATCTCGGCGAGCTTGTCGAGGCGCTCGTCGGGAACGGCCACCATGCCGACGTTCGGCTCGATGGTGCAGAAGGGATAGTTGGCGCTCTCCGCGCCCGCGTTGGTGATCGCGTTGAAGAGAGTGGACTTGCCGACATTCGGCAGTCCGACAATACCTAATTTCATAGTTTTCTCTATCTCCTTAAAATGTCTTGATTTTCAAGGGTTTCCGGAATCCGGCGCGTTTGGCTTACGCCATTTTTACGCCATTTTCGCATGGACTTATATGCTAGGAAACCCTGCCTGATTCAAATTGCCGCACAGCCTGATCCAAGGATTCAGATGTGACATGGACGTATCTGTCCATCGTTGTTTTTATGCTTGCGTGACCAAGCAGCTTTTGCAGCACCTTGGGCTGTACACCGCATTCAATCGCTCTTGTGGCGTAGGTGTGGCGCAAAGCGTGCATACAGAATTTTTCAATTCCTGCTTCGTCGCATAGCTTGTAAAGGTGGGTATCACAGGAACTGTTTTTCGCCGGTTCCCCAGTACGCCAGTTGATAAAGACAAGATCACGCATGACCAGCCGGGAGATTGCCCCCGTTCGCCGGTCGATATATTCCAGTGTTTGTGAGAGCAGCGGAGATTCCTTTTGCCAAGGGCGCTTATCCTTGATTTCTTTCAGAATTTCATAGGCCCGATCCGTCAACGGTATTGTGCGGTAGCTGTGCTGTGTTTTCGGAGGACCTGCGCGCCACACCTTCTGTTTATGCCGAAACTCCAGCGTCTTATTTACCGTAAGAGTTCTTGCTTTCCAGTCGATGGCGTCCCATGTCAGCCCGATCACTCCACCTGTCCGCAGCCCTGTTTCTAAAATCAAGGCATACTGCGCATAGTTGTGGGAGCGTTTGGCTGCCTTCATAAATTTCTGCTGCTCATCCGTTGTAAGACATTTGATGTCATCCACAGCGCGGACGGGCTTGGTAAAGCGAACGCCGTCCATCGGATGCTTCTGGATCATGTCGTTCATCACAGCAGCCCGAAACATCGTTCCCATAGCAATATATGTCTGGCGGATCGTTGAACCGGCATACGATGCTTCCATTTGGTTGAAAACCATCTTGCAGTGCATAGGCTTGACATCTGTGAGCCGCATCTTACCAATCACAGGCTTTACATTGTACTCATACCGTTCTCGGTAATTGCGCTGCGTGTTCGGCGCTAAGTCTCCCACGATGTGGCTGATCCAGAACTCAAACCATTCTGTTACCGTCATATCCGGCGGAGCAAACACATCCTCATGACGGTCTGCATACTTTGCATCTGCCGCATTCTTTGCCTCGTAAACTTTTACCCATTCGGAAACTCCTTTCTCACTATGAGAAGAAGCCCCTATGCATTTTATAATTGTAGCACAAGGACTTTCTTTTCTCAATAGTGAACTTACCGTCAAGTCATCAACTTATGGCTGATATATTGCTCGAACTCCCTGCGTTTGACCAGCTTTTTGGACCCAACATAGAGAACAAACGGGCAATTCGGACTGCGCAGCGTACTCTCGATCTTGTTGATCCCAATGTTGCCGTATGCTGCGGCTTCCTTAATCGTCAGCGTCATTTTGAGATGAATCGGCACTTGCAATTCCTCGACCATACTGTTACCACCTGTGTGTTACATTCCGGACTGTTGACTTAGAAACGTAGCATTTGGGGAAAGTAAGAGTTCGTCTGAGCTATCATCTCTTTCCGTATCCAAGTCCAGCAGCCATTTGTCTGGGATCGCGATCAGATTGGGTCCTGTGTTGCAGATCCGTTTTACAACATCTGCCTAGCACGAAAACAATGCGCCTCTATCCAGCTCTGCCCGCATTTGCTTCCCCTTTTTCAAGGCATACGCCTCCGAAAGCAGCTCCAGACTGAACAGATACAGCGGAAGCATAGATGCTTTGCAAATGCCGTTTTGCTGCAAGTACCGCTGAAACCGATACAGCGCCATTTCATCCAGCGCCAACTTCATCAGCCGCAGGCCCATCTCATCGACGGTGAAATAATGAAAGCTGCTGTTCTTGCTGAAATGGATCAGACGGCTACGCGGGTTTACCCCCTGAGCCATCAGATTTTCGATCAGGTCCCACTTGTCACCAAGAAGGATCGAGCTTCCGCATGTCCGGCCATATCCTAACGGCGAGGAAGCAACCCGGTCGAGAAACATCCGCTCTGCTTCCTCCGACCAAAGCAAGTTGCTGTCGCCAAGATAATAAACCGACATTTCGGCTGGTTCATTTTTGCGCAAGAGAAATGCCAATCTTGTATCAAAACAGCACAAGTAACCTCCGTTCTGTCAGCCGGCACTCATTCTAAAAGACATAACCAGTGAGATTTTTTACGGCCCGCCCTTGTTTCCATCCGAGACAGATTTACTACATATAGCCATGGGGGTATGCGAACGAAGGGGTGACGGCGGCAGCTTCCAGCCCTGACAAAACTCATATCGGTTTGGTTCGCGTGTTGGCTTTCCGGAATAGACTCTGATAAAACGAGCGGCTTCCAGCTCGTTGATGTGCTTCCGCAGGCTGGAAGGCGCGATCCCGTACTTTTTTGCGTCCTTTTGTGGAAGAATGAAATTCTTCCTTCCGCCGCTCTCCATGGCCATGCAGAAATAGAGAAACCGGCTGCCGGTGCTGAGTGCGTGGAACTGCTTGGAGAGGAGCTGTGAGTTTCCAACCTGAATGAATCGTTTTTCTTTGTTATCCACCTTGGCGGATAAGGCCGGTACAATCGTAGGTCCGTGTTTTCGTTTGCTCAAATCAAACTCCTTCTTTCGTGTGAGAATAGGGGGTGGATGTCTCATCCCTTCGTAATAAATGTAGAAAACCGGCCCTGTTTGACCACCCATTTAAGGCAGAAAAAATTACACTCAATGTAAACTTTCGTAAACACAGAATGGTCTGAATCTACATTAGGTCTACACTGAGTGTAATGCTTGTGAGTATGTTTACTTATTCCAACGTTAAGCGTAGTGTGACATCGAATGGGTATCTTCCGGTACACAGCCGAGAAAGGCGACTCTTTTTGCGAATCGGTCGCGGAACACTTCTCCGGCAGGATCTGCGCCGCATGCTCAGCTGCCAATATCCAGCTCGTAGGTGCAGAGGTAGAACAGGAACGATGTCATCTGGTAGCGGCTGATGCGGGTGCCAGCGGATGCCAGCAGCTCGTCAAGGCTGCTGTCCCGGGTGGTAATGTCCTTTTCATCGCACCAGAGCATCGCTTTGGCTGCCTCTCTGCCAAGATCGGGGGCATCCCGAAGAAGCTGCCTGAGCTGCGTCTGATCCACGCCGGTATCGACGCCTGCCATGATCGCGTAGCGGCGGATTAGTACGCACGCCGTCTGATAGTCCACCTTGTCATCGTATTCGGTATTGGGATCATTTTGCCGGAGCAGTCTTGCCTGATAGGCCCAGCACACGGCATTATAATAGGGATGGGCCGCGTTGAATTCCTCGTTCTCGTAGTCAGCCGGAAGGGCGGTGTTGTCCGTTTCCGGCCGGCCCGCGATGCGGTAGAGCACATCGACAAACTCACCCAGTCTTGCCGTGGCCTTGCCGCCGAAGGTGTCCGGCGCTTCCGGCTCCACATAGCCCTTGCGGTACATATAGAGGACGCTGGCCTGATTGAAAATGCTCTTGATGTCCGTGAATACCACCGTGTCCGCAAGGCTTCCGCCGCTGGACTCCCTGGCAAAGACGTGGGCGTAGTAATCGCTGTTGAGGATGTTGCCGGAGAGCTGGAACCTGCTGTCCACATAGAGCCGGTAGGCTTCCGCCAGCTTGCCGGAGACTGTGGTATTCTCGTCGGCGGGGATCACGGTTTCCTTACCGGCGTCATAGCGGAAGGCCTTCGTCAGAAAGGACTTATCCGACAGCACCGCTACATGGAGGCCGCTGGAGAGTACATCGGTGCCCGCCAGCAGGCGGGAATCGTAGTCCACGCCGAAGAGATTCAGCAGTGTCGGCAAGATGTCCGCCGTGGAGCAGTATTCATCCACCACGATGTTCTCTGAAAGGCCGGGAACATAGCAGATGAAGCTGTTGCGGTACTTTTCAAAGGTCGTGTCCAGCGTCTGCCCGGCCAACTCGTTGTACTCGTCTTCGGTCAGGCCGTAGGGGTAGTGGTCGTTGGTCAGGACGATGCAGGTCTTGTCGGCAACGCCAGCTTCCTCCAGCCGCTGCATCAGGTACTCCAGCGCATACTCCAGCTCCAGATTGCAGGCAATGTACGCCTTCACCGGCTCAGAATAGGGCAGATCTTTCACCGCGTCGCGGTTTTTGGCGCTCATGGCGTTGTCCCAGTTGTACTGGTAGTGACCGCTGAAGGTCATGTAATAGGCGTGGAAAGGCGCTCCGCTGTTGATGTAGTCGTCCACGGAGGCCTCCATCATCTCCAGATCGGAGGAGGGCCAGTCGATCTTCATGGCCAGACCGGAATCCGCCGCCTTGAACGTGTAGCCCATGTTGGCGTGGGTGATGTTCCGGTTGTAGAAATCCCCGATGTAGTCGTGATAGGCCCAGGCCTGATAGCCCATGTCCTTGAGCGCATTGCCCAAGCAGAAGGGCAGATAGTTGGTGCCCGCCACATTGAAACTGGAATCCGTCTTCGTGCGGGACATATCCGGATAAAGCCCCATGCACATGGTGTATTCGCCGTTGGTGGTGACGGACTGGAACGTGCCGTAGTAATTTTCAAAGAGAATACCCGTATGGCTCAGCTTGTAGAGCGTCGGCGTCAGCTCCTCGCTGATAAACCACGGGCAGAAGCTCTCGGCGCAGATGGTGATGAGGTTATAGTCCTTAAGAAGTCCTGTGTAGTTGTTTTTGCGGGTGGGCGTTGCATTTGCCAGATACTCGTCTGTGGCCTTGAGAATATCGCTGTCGGTACTGTCTGCAAGAGCCGTAAAATCGATGCTTTCGATCACGTTATAGGAGTTGCTGCTGTATGTCCGCGGAACATCGCTTATATTCAAGGACGACGGCGTGATCATAATGCTGCCGCTGCCGCCGAAGAGCATGTATCGAAGCTCCTGCGCCGTGGTGGCCAGCATGCCGATTTTTTTATAACTGCTGTCGGTGGAGGTGTTCACATTGGTGAAGGTACGATAGGCGGAAAAGGCGTTGTCCCGTCCAACATACATGAGTCCCGTGACCGTCAGCAGCAGTGCGAGGAGCACGGCAAAGGAGGCCAGTGCCTGCTTCCAGCGCAGCCGCAGCTTCAGAGCCTGCGCCCTCCGCAAGATAAGGCAAAGGATCACGGCAATCAGCGGCAGCAGGAGGAGCAGGATCTTCAGCAGATTTTGGCGGATCCCATAGAGAAGCTGCGAGTTGAAATTGACGATCACATTTCCGCCCATGCCGATCTGGCTGACGGGCATGAAATCTCCGAAGATGCAGTGATAGACCAGCTGCACCTCGGCCAGCAGCACCTGTGCCGCGACCAGGAAAACCCCTGTGATCTGGCGCAGAACCTTTGGCAGGCTTGAGACTACCAGCGTGCAGAGTGCGCCACCCAGCAGGCCAAACAGGACAGGATATCCCGCATACCGGTCCATCGAGCCGAATACGCACAGATGCAGGCACAGCTCCACATAAACGCCGGTCAGGCAGAACAGCAGGAGATTTTTGAGCCACGTATTCCAAAGGCCATGGCTCATGGGCACTGCCGCTTCAGCAGCAGTGCCAGAGCCTTGATTTGTATTTGTCATGGAGACATCGGATGTTTTTTCTTTGAGCATATTGGTTCTCCCGTTGGGGCTTTTTTAAAAAGCTTCGTAGAATTTCAGCTGAATATGACAGACAGAGAGCTTATCTTAAAACAAATATTGAAAAAAGGCAACGGTTCCTGTAAAAAAATCAGGAAAGATTTACAGGTCACGCGGAGAATTCTATGCACCAAAGGCTGTCAACCACAGCTTTGCAGCCCGCCTCTGGGCTGCAAATAAGAACTCTGCACCTGAAAATTTTACAAAATACATACAGACACATTGCAAAAGCCGTGTTATACTGTACGGAAAATTGAGAGTACCATCGTTTCAAGGAGGTGTGTGATGTGACGGAGACTGTGTTTCGCTTAAAGCGGCATCTGACTTCTTTTCAAATCATGATCCTCGGCTTTGCGGGCGTGATCCTGCTGGGGGCGCTGGTGCTGATGCTGCCTATCGCCACAGTACAGCGGGTCTGGACGCCGTTTCATGAGGCACTGTTCACCTCCACTTCCGCTGTCTGCGTGACGGGGCTGGTGGTGCAGGATACCGGCAGTTATTGGTCCGCCTTCGGTCAAACAGTCATATTGTTGCTGATCCAGATTGGCGGGCTTGGGGTGATCACCGGTGCGGTGACCTTCCTGATGCTCGCCGGACGGAACATCACGCTCAAGGAGCGCAGCGCCATGCAGGACGCCATCTCCGCCCCTGCGGTGGGCGGCATCGTGCGCCTGACGAGATTTATCCTCAAGGGGACCTTTCTGGTCGAGCTGCTGGGCGCGCTGGCGCTGCTGCCAGCCTTTTGCCGGGACTATGGACTGCGGGGCGTATGGATGTCCGTTTTCCATTCCGTTTCCGCATTCTGCAATGCGGGCTTCGATATTCTGGGGCGGACGGATTCCCTCTACCCCTCGCTGACGGCCTATGCCGCAGACCCGCTGGTCAACATCGTGATCATGCTGCTGATCATCGTGGGCGGCATCGGCTTTCTAACGTGGGACGATGTCTGTACGCACGGTCTGCACCTGCGGCGTTACCGGATGCAGAGCAAGGTCATTCTGAGCGCGACGGCGCTTTTGATCACGATTCCGGCGTTTCTCTTTTATCTGACAGACTTTGCGGACCTCCCCGTGGGAGAGCGGATATTGGCCTCCCTTTTTCAGTCGGTCACGCCGCGGACGGCCGGCTATAACACAGTGGATCTGACGGAGATGACGGATGCCTCTCAGGCGGTCACCATTTTGCTGATGCTCACCGGCGGAGCACCCGGCTCCACGGCGGGCGGCATGAAGGTCACGACGCTGGCAGTTCTCATTGCCAACGCCATTGCCGCCTTCCGCAGGCGAGAGGATCTGCAGCTCTTCCACCGCAGATTGGAGACATCCACTGTCCGCAACGCCGCCGCCATTCTGCTGCTGTATCTGGGGCTGACCTTTGCGGGGGCGGCGGTCATCAGCACAGCGGAGGAGCTTCCCCTCGGTGCCTGTCTCTATGAAACAGCGTCCGCCGCCGGTACGGTGGGACTGACGCTGGGGCTGACGCCGCAGCTGGGAGTCCTGTCGCAGAGCATTCTCATCCTGCTGATGTATTTCGGGCGCGTCGGCGGATTGACCTTGATCTACGCCGCATTCTCCGGGCATGATCTGACTTACGCCCGCTATCCGCAGGAGAAAATTACCGTAGGCTGAAAGGAGCACACGATGAAAACGGTATTATTGATCGGACTGGGCCGCTTCGGGCGGCATCTTGCCATGCAGCTCAACGAGTTGGGCCATCAAGTGATGGCAGTAGACAGGGACGAGGAGCGCGTCAACGAGTGCATGTCCTTTGTCACCAACGCGCAGATCGGCGACAGCACCCGTGTGGACTTTCTGCGCTCGCTGGGCGTGAGCAATTACGATGTCTGCTATGTCACCATCAGCGGAAATTTTCAGAATTCGCTGGAGACGACGTCGCTGCTCAAGGAGCTGGGAGCAAAATATGTGGTATCCCGCGCTGAGCGGGATGTGCAGGCGAAATTCCTGCTGCGCAACGGCGCGGACGCGGTCGCCTACCCGGAAAAGCAGCTGGCGAAGTGGGCGGCCATCCGCTATACCGCCAACCATATTTTCAGCTACATTGAGCTGGACGAGCAGCACGCCATTATCGAGGTTGCCGTGCCGGAGGATTGGCAGGGCCGCAGCATCGGTGAGCTGGACATCCGCAGGCGCTATGGCGTCAACATCCTCGGCGTGAAGCGGAACGGCAAAACCGATGTGAACATCTCGCCCGAAACTGTGCTGGACGCTGATATGACGCTGCTGGTGCTGGGGGAAAACCAAGAACTTAAGAAGCACTTCCGGCTGTAAAGCAACATAGAGTCTTGCACGTATAAGGGCTTGATGCGCCGGAGGGGCATCTCAACAAAAGCGCGCAGGTTTGCGGAGGAGAATTCCGCGTTGCGCAAAAACAGCAAAAAATGAGGGAGGACGGCTCTGTCCTCCCTCATTTTTGCCCTGCGCTTTCGCCCTTCTCCGTCAGCTGTTTTTCCAGTGCGGTCTGTCTGGTCAGGATGGCATTGACCTTGTCGTAAAGATCCTCGATCATGATCTCTGTCTTGAGGTTGACCTTATAATCGTTCTCTGCACGGCGGCGGTCCTTTTCCTCCTGCCGGTTCTGGCTCATCATGATGAGCGGCGCTTGAATGGCCGCCACGCAAGAGAGCACCAGATTGAGCTGGATGAAGGGGTACGGGTCGAACGCCTTTGCCGCCAGCAGCGTGTTGACGAGCATCCAGAGGATCAGTACGCCGGTGAAGGCGAAGATGAACGCCCAGCTGCCCGCAAATTTCGCGATGGCGTCTGCCGCGCGCTGGCCAATGGTGTATTTTTCCTTCTCACCCGCGGGATTTTCGGAAATTTTGCTGTCTGCCAGCAGGTTCAGCACTTCCTCGTCCGTCATATCGTGGCGGATGTCCTTGAGGACTTCTCTCAAAAGCTTTCTGTTTTCCTTCATGATATCATCCTTTTCTATCTGACCGGCGCATGATCGCGCCGGTTTTATGCTTCATTTTTCGGCGCGCGCAGAAAAAGTCCGGCCCCTTGATCTCAAGCAAAATGAGCGACACGCCCAGCAGCAGGTCGGCGTGCTGGGAGGGCTCTTCCAGCGGGATCGCAAAATCCTCCTGCAATCTGCGGATGCGGTAGAGCACGGTGTTGCGGTGGGTATAGAGCGCGTCGCTGGTCTTTTTCAGTGAGTGGCAGCAGGTGAGGTAATGGTAGCGCGTTTCACAGTACTGTGTATCCTTTTCACGGTCGTGGGCGGCAAGGCGGCGCAGCGCGATCGGGATCAGGTCGCCGCGCCCCTCCAGATTTTTCAGCAGCAGCGGGGTGCGCAGCTGCTGCGCCGAGCAGACGGCTTCGCCGTGGAAGCGCGCATCCCTCATCAGCTCCAGCGCCTCGCGCGCCGTGCGGTAGAGCTGCGGAAGGGTGAAAAGATCGTCGATCGGTGCGGAGATGAGGATCTTGAGCTGAAATTCCTCCGCAAGCTCGGAAAAGATGTCGCCATCCCCCTCCCGGTGCAGGAAGAGAAAAACATCGCCCTTATATAAAAAGGGGTGGGAATCCGCAATCTGCGCTTCCAGCTCCTCTTTCAGATGCCGCTTTCCCATGTAAGCGCTGTGGTAGGTCTCAAGGTCGATGAGGGCGAAGGCGCGCGGATGAAAGTCCGCGAGGTAGATGCCGGAGGCCTGAAGCTGAAAATGCGCGGCGGAGGAAAACCCGCCGTCCAGCAGGTGCATGAGGATGTCCTCCACCGTCTCGGAAGGCTTGTCCTGACGGCTCACCTCCATGAACAGCTGCTTGGAGAGGATGTGCTCCACCAGCTCCCAGGTCTGCGGCGGGATTTTTTCAAATGTCCGTCCGTATCCACGCAGATGAGGCAGCCGAGGCGCACGCCCGCGCTGATGAGAGGTGCAAAACGCCGCCGATAGGGGGCTATCAGCCAGCTGGACATAGTCCGCCCAACCAGCTGTGAGCATCGCATTTTTGCTGATGATTGCGCCGGCCTCGTAGGAGATCTCGCCGCAGCGTACGGCGGTTTCAAAGAGCGCATCGGAAAATCCGAGCGGCAGGTGGTGCGCCGCGCCATGAAAGGTGTCATCCAGCACCAGAAGCGGGCAGCCCAGCAGCTCCCCCGTGCTCAGAGCCAGCTGCCGGAGATTGTCCTGCGAAAAGAATTCCTCCAGCAGCGCCTCGGCATTGCACGATTCCCAGCGTTTTTCCTCCACGGTCTGCCTCCTTCTTCGGCTTGTGCATTCGGTACAAGTCGTTTTTTCTTTGTTGTATCGGCAGCTTCTTGTTCTTGCAAGAGGAAAAGCTAAACTGTGTGTCAGAAAGGAAAGTTTGAACGATTTATATACAGATTCACGGAGGGATGATTATGAAATGTGAAAATTGCGGCAGAAATGAAGCCAACTTCATCTATCGCAGCAGCATCAACGGCAGAACGGAGGAGCATCACCTCTGCCAGACCTGTGCGGAGAAGCTGGGCTATACCCAGAGATTTTTCTCCAAGCGGCCGTCCATGCTGGACAGTTTCTTTGGCAATGATGCGTTCTTCGGCTCCACGCCGTCCCTGATGGGAGGATGTTGGAGAGTCCTTTCGACGATTTCTTCGATACCATGCCCGCCATCGGCGCAGCACCGATGCAGGAGGATGAGGAGGAGAAAAAGGACAACCTCATGAGTCATGAGGATCAGAGCCGCTTTTCCTATCTGCGCCAGAAGAATGCGCTGAAGCAGGCGCAGGAAAAGGCCATTGCGGAAGAGGACTTCGAGCGCGCCGCCGAGCTGCGGGACGAGATCCATAAACTGGAGGAAGCTCACAAGAACGCTGAGAAGTCCCGGAAGAACGATCAGGAAACCGCTTAAAGCACAGACGAAAGGATAAAACACACCCCAAAATAAAAGAGGTATTGAACAATGGATGAAAATAAATTCACTCCTACTGCGGAGGAAGTCCTGCAGCTGGCTCAAGAGGCTGCGGGCGAGCTGGGTCACGGCTACATGGGCACGGAGCACCTGCTGCTTGGCCTGATGCGGGAGGACGAGGGCCCTGCCCACACCGTACTGACCGAAGCAGGTCTGACTGACGATCTGCTGACGGAGATGATTCGCAAGAGCGCCGGTACCGGACTTTCCGGCAGCAATTCCGCGCAAAGCCTGAGCCCCCGCGCCAAGCACGTATTGGAGATCGCCATGGAGGACGCCGCCCGCGGCGGCTACGCCTGTATCGGCACAGAGCATCTGCTGGCCGGTATCCTCCGCGAGGGCAACAACATGGCAGTCCGTATCCTGCGCTCTGCCGGTGTGGATGCCCGCCAGCTCTACACCGCGCTGATGGAGAAGCTCAGCGCCGCGGCCAGAGCGGCCCAGAGCGGCGACAGCCGTACCCCGGCTGCCGGTTCCGCCAAGGAGGACGGCAAGGGCAGCAAGATACTGGCAGAGTTCACCCGTGATCTGACGGCGGACGCCCGGATGGGCAAGCTGGATCCTGTCATCGGCCGCGATGAGGAGATCCAGCGCGTGATTCAGATCCTGTCCCGCCGCACGAAGAACAACCCCTGCCTGATCGGCGAGCCGGGCGTCGACAAGACCGCTATCGCGGAGGGCCTGGCGCGGAAGATCGCCGCAGGCGATGTGCCGGAAAACCTGCTGGATAAGAAGCTTCTGTCGCTGGATCTTACCGGCATGGTGGCCGGCGCCAAGTACCGCGGCGAATTTGAAGAGCGCATCAAGAAGGTGATGCAGGAGGCCAGGAAGGACGGCAACATCATCCTCTTTATCGACGAGCTGCACACCATTGTGGGCGCAGGCTCCGCCGAGGGCTCTGTGGACACCGCCAACATCCTCAAGCCCGCCCTTAGCCGCGGCGAGATCCAGATCATCGGCGCAACGACCTTGAACGAATACCGCAAGTATATTGAAAAGGACGTCGCACTGGAGCGCCGTTTCCAGCCGGTCACCGTGGGTGAACCCAGTCAGGAGGCCACACTGGAGATCCTAAAGGGTCTACGGGAGAAGTATGAGCAGCACCACAAGCTGCATATCACCGATGAAGCTCTGAAAGCCGCCGTGGAGCTGTCCGCTTGATATATCAACGGCCGTTTCCTCCCCGACAAGACCATCGACCTGATGGACGAGGCCGCCAGCCGCGTGCGGATGGAGCAAGAAGAGCCTTCGGAAGAACTCAAGAGCCTCGAAGAAAAGCTCAACGCTCTCGCCGAGGACAAGGAAGGCACCGTCGCCGCGCAGGATTTTGAGAAAGCTGCCAAGCTGCGGGATGCCGAGAAGGACTGTCAGAAGCAGTTGGAGGCTGAGCGCGACAAGCGCCGCAGGAGCAATCAGGAGCACCGCGACGTTAACGCCGAGGACATCGCCGCCGTGGTGTCCGGCTGGACCGGCGTCCCCGTCACCCGCCTGACCGAGGACGAGGGGCAGCGCCTGCTGCACATGGAGGATATCCTCCACAAGCGTGTCGTGGGACAGGACGAAGCGGTAAAGGCGGGCGCCCGGGCCATCCGCCGTGGCCGCGTGGGTCTGAAGGACCCCAAGCGCCCTATCGGTAGCTTCCTGTTCCTCGGTCCCACCGGCGTGGGCAAGACGGAGCTGTGCAAGTCTCTGGCCGAAGCCATGTTCGGCGATGAGAACACCATGATCCGCATTGATATGTCCAAGTACATGGAGCGTCATACGGTGTCCCGTCTGGTGGGTTCGCCTCCGGGCTATGTGGGCCACGATGAGGGTGGCCAGCTCACCGAAAAGGTGCGCCGTAAGCCCTACTCCGTGGTGCTGTTCGACGAGATCGAAAAGGCCCACGAGGACGTCTGAAACATCATGCTCCAGATTTTGGACGATGGCCGCATCACGGATTCTCAGGGCCGCACGGTGGACTTCAAGAACACCGTCATCGTCATGACCAGCAACATTGGTGCCAAGGTGCTGACCGCAGCGGGAGCCAAGCTGGGCTTTGACGCAAGCGACAAGAAGGCCGAAGAAGACGCCGACAAGGCATCAATAACAAATGCGTAAAACTCCCGGCATCCGCTGTGAATGCTGGGAGTTTTTACGTAATAGTGCCGCTTTAGCTATCGTCCTTTCGTCACGATTGCCGGCATGAGCCATAAGCGCCCTTACCGTACAGAAATGACCGCCGCCCCGGCGAGCAACAGCTCTTTGAGATGGCGGTCACTATTTTTGATGTGTGCAGATCAGGGACGATCACTGCGCAGTGCATCGTGTATCCGCTCGACCAGCGCCCGTGCCGTAAAAGGCTTTGGGAGCACAAAGCTTGCGCCCAGCCGGTATGCCTCCTCTATGACTT